>Ga0209640_10001924_pt1 | contig 17946 bp, 19 predicted proteins | sample RifCSP10_1_FD_184018 | JGI IMG/M metagenome (GOLD analysis project Ga0209640, IMG submission 184018) | Soil microbial communities from Rifle, Colorado - Rifle CSP2_sed 10_1 (SPAdes) (version 2) | ecosystem: Environmental > Terrestrial > Deep subsurface > Rock core/Sediment | place: Rifle... | reverse complement strand
GACGCTCTCTGGATGGCCGGCGCGGCGGAGTACGACGCGATCGTGCTCGACCTCATGCTGCCCGGGCTGGACGGCGTCGAGGTTTGCCGCCGGGTTCGCGAGAGCGGGGTCTGGGCTCCCGTGCTGATGCTGACCGCCCGCGATGCGATCGAGGATCGAGTCGCCGGGCTCGACGCCGGCGCCGACGACTACCTCCCGAAGCCGTTCTCGTTCGCCGAGCTCCTCGCGCGCCTGCGGGCCCTGGCGCGCCGCGGCGCCGCAGAGCGGCCGGCCGTTCTCGAGGTCGGCGACCTTCGGCTCGACCCGGCAACGCGTCAGGCGTGGCGGGGGTCGACGGAGGTTCGCCTCTCGGCCAAGGAGTTCGCGCTGCTCGAGACCTTCATGCGCCGTGCGGGGCAGGTCCTCTCGCGGTACCAGCTGCTCGAGCACGCCTGGGACTACGCGTACCAGAACCGCTCCAACGTCGTCGACGTCTACGTTCGGTACCTCCGCGACAAGATCGACCGACCGTTCGGTCGTGACTCGCTCGAGACCGTCCGCGGGGTCGGCTACCGACTCCGCAAGGAGGTCGGCTCATGAGGCGACTGCCGATCCGCCTGCGCCTCACGCTCGTCTTCGCACTCGTGATGGCTGTGGTACTCAGCGCCGTCGGGGCTTTCCTCTACGTCCGTCTCGGAGCCACTCTCGACGAGCGGGTCGATGAGAGCCTCACGAGCCGCAGCGAGGCGCTGTCCGCTCTCGTCACGAGCAGTGGGGACGACCTTCGTCTGGAGGACGTTCGCGTCGTCTCCAGCGAGGACGGCTTCTCTCAGGTGATCGGGTCAGACGGCTCGATCCTCGCCGCGCTCGACTACGAGGCACGCGTACAGCTGCTCACCGCAGCAGAGCTCAGGCAGTCCCTTGTGCAGAGGCTCGTGGTCGAGCGCCAGGTGGCCCGAGCCGGTGGTGCAAGCGAGGAGGTCCGCATGCTCGCGACACCCGTCGAGATCGGAGACCGTGTCGAGGTCGTCCTGGTCGGCGAGTCGCTCGAGGATCGAGACGACGCGCTCGACGGCCTGCTCACCCAGCTTCTCGTCGTCTTGCCGATCGCACTCGTGCTCTCCTCCGGAGTCGGCTACCTCGTGGCCGGCGCCGCGCTCCGCCCGGTGGAGGCGATGCGTCGGCGCGCAGCCGAGATCTCGGCGGACACGCCCGAGCGTCGGTTGCCGCTCCCGGACGCGCACGACGAGGTCTACCGGCTCGGGGAGACGCTCAACGAGATGCTCGAGCGGCTCGACGCCGGGCTTGCACGAGAGCGGCGCTTCGTGGCCGACGCAAGTCACGAGCTCCGGACCCCGCTTGCAACGCTGCGGGCGGAGCTGGAGCTGGCCACGCGCCGCCCGCGCTCACCCGAGGAGCTCGAGTCGGCGCTCCTGTCCGCTCGAGAGGAGGTCGAGCGGCTCGTTCGTCTCGCCGAGGACCTCCTGGTGCTCGCGAGGTCGGACGAGGGACGACTTCTGCTGCGCGTCGAGCGGCACTTTGTCCGCGAGCTGCTCGACTCCGTCGCCGGCCGGAACGACTCGCGCGCAGGCGCGACGGGGCGGAGGCTGGAAGTGGTCGCGTCGGCCGACGAGACATTCATCGGAGATCGCCCGCGCCTCGAGCAGGCGCTCGGGAATCTCGTCGACAACGCTCTCCGTCACGGGGCCGGCACCGTGCAGCTCGAAGCCCGAGCCGAGGACGGCTCGCTCGTGCTCTGCGTCGCCGACCAGGGGGAGGGCTTCTCGCCGGAGTTCCTTCCGCATGCGTTCGAGCGCTTCAGCCGCGCCGACGTCGCACGCGCTGGGGGCGGCGTCGGCCTCGGCCTCGCGATCGTGGAGGCGATCGCTCGCGCGCACGGCGGGAGCGCGACGGCGTCCAATCGCGTCGATGGCGGCGCCGAGGTGACGATGGTGATCCCGACTGAGCCTCAGATGGCTGATCGGTGATTGCCGTCGATGCGGGGATGGTTGAAACCAAGCCGGGGACGCCGCCCGTCCGAGCGCGTATCGGGAATACGGGTGAGGACGGGCGGCGCCCCCGGCGCCGTGTCTCAGCCACCTCCCGCGCGACGAGGAATTGCCGATCAACCATCTTGCTCACCGCGATCTCATCTGACGCTCATACGCTCGGCGGGAAATGCGAGGGAAGGAGACGGCAATGCGAGCTCTGATGCTGGTGACCACGATCGCGGCGGCCGCGCTGCTCAGTGTCGGGTGCGGAGGAGGCGAGCCCGCTGCGCTGCCGCAGGGCAGCGAGCCGGTCGAGCTCGACCCTGCTGGCTTCACGATCGAGATCGACAATCCCTACTGGCCGATGGCACCCGGTACCACGTGGGTCTACAGCGAGACCGACGGCGAGGGGAACGAGCAGCGAGTCGAGGTCACGGTGACGAGCGAGACGAAGGAGATCATGGGCATCGAGGCGAGGGTGATCCACGACCTCGTGACCGAGAACGGCAAGCCCGTCGAAGACACCCTCGACTGGTACGCGCAGGACGCCGACGGCAACATCTGGTACCTGGGCGAGGACACGAAGGAGTACGAGAACGGCAGGGTCGTCTCGACCGCCGGCTCGTGGGAGGCGGGTGTCGACGGCGCGCAGCCCGGGGTCATCGTGCCGGCTGCACCCGAGGTCGGCATGACGTACAGGCAGGAGTACTACGCGGGCGAGGCGGAGGACGCGGCCGCCGTGCTGAGCCTCGACGAGTGGACACAGGTCCCGTACGGCTCGTTCAGGGACGTGCTGATGACGAAGGACTACACGCCGCTCGACCCGGACGTCCTCGAATACAAGCTCTACGCACGGGGCATCGGCCCAGTCCTCGTCCTGGGCGTCTCGGGTGGTGGAGGACGGGAGGAGCTTCTCGAGCTCACGAAGCGGTAGAGCGAACCGCGGCTGCGAGTATCCGACGCGATGCTCTTCGCCGAGATCGCTCAGGCCTCCGCCGATGTTGCCGCTACGTCATCCCGGCTGGCGAAAGTGGCTCGGCTCACCGAGTGCCTGCGGCACGCGGAGCCCGGCGAGGTCGGGATCGCGGTCGCCTACCTCTCGGGTGAGCTTCCTCAGGGCACGATCGGAGTGGGGTGGGCGTCGCTCCGGGAGCTCCCGGCTCCAGCGACGGCGCCGCAGCTCGAGCTGCTGGAGGTCGACGCGGCGCTCTCCCGGATCCAGGGCATCGCCGGGGTTGGCTCGCAGGCGGCCCGGCGCGTGGAGCTTTCGAGCCTCTTCGCGCGTGCCACGGAGCGCGAGCACCGGTTTCTGGCCGCTCTGCTGCGCGGGGAGCTCCGGCAGGGAGCGCTCGAGGGCGTGATGGTGGATGCCGTTGCGAAGGCGGCCGGCGTGCCGATTGGTGAGGTACGGCGCGCGGCCATGCTCGCCGGAGATCTTCCCGACGTGGCTGCCGTGGCTTTCGCTGACGGTCCTGACGGGCTTGCCCGGTTCGGGCTCAGACCGCTTCGTGCGCTCAAGCCGATGCTCGCCCAGACCGCCGACGACGTCGGATCGGCCCTCGTGCGCGTCGGCCCGGCGGTGGTCGAGTGGAAGCTGGACGGCGCGCGCATACAGGTACACCGGCTCGCAGGTGAGGTGCGGGTCTTCACGCGGAATCTCGCGGACATCACGGATCGTGTGCCCGAGATCGTCGAGACGGTGCGGAAGCTTCCGGTGGCCGCGATTGTGCTCGACGGCGAGGCGATCGCGCTCCGACACGACGGACGGCCCCGGCCCTTCCAGGAGACCATGAGCCGCTTCGGAACCCAGGTCGCCGTCGACGAGCTTCGCCGCGCGGTTCCTCTGTCGGCCTTCTTCTTCGACTGCCTGCACGTCGACGGGGAGGACCTGGTCGATCGGCCCGCCCGGGAGCGGCTCGCTGCCCTCGACGATCGTCTTCCCGCATCCCTGGTCGTACCCCGAGTCGAGACGGACGACGCCGGAGTGGCGCAGACGTTCCTCGACGACACGCTCGCGCGCGGCCACGAAGGGGTGATGGTCAAGGCGCTCGACGCACCCTACGAAGCGGGTCGTCGTGGCGCGGGTTGGCTCAAGGTGAAGCCGGCTCACTCACTGGATCTGGTCGTGCTCGCCGCCGAGTGGGGGCACGGGCGACGTCACGGGAGACTCTCGAACCTCCACCTCGGAGCCCGAGACCCCGCGAGTGGGGGCTACGTGATGCTGGGCAAGACCTTCAAGGGCATGACCGACGAGGTGCTCGCCTGGCAGACGGAGCGCCTGCAGGAGATCGAGACGCACCGGGATGCCCACACCGTGTACGTGCGGCCCGAGCTGGTGGTCGAGGTCGCGTTTGACGGCGTGCAGACGAGCACGCGCTACCCCGGCGGGATGGCGCTCCGCTTCGCGCGCCTCAAGGGCTACCGGCAGGACAAGCGCGCCGACGAGGCCGACAGCATCGACGTCGTTCGAGCTATTCACGTTCGAGCGGGATAATCTCGACCTGAAACCCAGCACCGACGAAAGGAGGCCGGAGAGATGACCCAGTACGGGACGCTTCGCGCGTGGGCGTTCATTTCCACGCTCGTGGGTGTTTTCGGGATGATTCTTGCCGCGATCGGCGCGATCGTGTGGGCGTTCGAGGTCGACGGGTTCTGGCAGACGATCGGCGTGCTGCTCATCGGCCTGCCGGTGGCGGTCTTCATCGCGACCCTGCCCATCGCGCTCGCGCAGGCGCTGCGGGCGATCGCAGACGTCGGCGACACGGTCAGCGCGCGCTAGGCTCGATGCCGGACTCGCTGGCCAAGAACCTCGCGACGCCCGACGAGGTCATCGAGTTCCCCGGAGTACGGGCGCACCTCGTCGATCTCGGTGACCTCACGGTCGGGTACATCGTCACCGAGGTAGGGTTTCGGTGGTCGACTCATGTACGCCCGACAGTCGGCGGCGAGTGGTGCCAGGCGCGCCACGTCGGCGTCGTACTGTCCGGGCGACTGGGCATCGAGTTCCCCGACGGCAGCACTCTCGAGTGCGGGCCCAACGAGGTCTTCGACATCCCCCCGGGCCACGACGGCTGGACGGTCGGTGACGAGCCCTGTATCCAGATCGAGTGGACGGGCCTTCGCGCCTTCGCCGGCTTCCCCACCGGAATCCACAGCCGCATTCTGGCGACGCTGCTCTTCACTGACCTCGTGGACTCGACGACCATTGCGGCCGAGCTCGGAGACGCCCGCTGGCGCGAGCTCCTCTCGAACCACTTCGAGGCTGCCCGAGCCGAGCTCGAACGCTATGGAGGCCGCGAGGTGACGACGACGGGCGACGGGATGCTTGCAACGTTCGATGGTCCGGCACGGGCTCTTCACTCTGCCGCTGCCATCCGGCGCACGGCGACAGGCCACGGACTCCAGATCCGAGCCGGCGTACACGTCGGCGAGGTCGAGCTCGTCGGTGACGACGTCCGGGGCGTGGCGGTTCACGAGGCGGCGCGGATCATGGCGGCCGCGGGTCCGGGCGAGATACTCGTATCCGACATGACGCGTGCCCTCGCCGGAGCTTCGGGTCTCGCGTTCGAGGATCGCGGCACTCACACCCTCAAGGGACTCGAGGGCGAGTGGCGCCTCGCCGCGCTCGCGTCCGAGCCCGAACGCCTTCGGTCGTGAGCGAGCTTCCGCTCATCCTCGCCGTCGACGAGGACGCCAGTGCGCTCGAGCGGATCACGGGCGAGCTCCAGCGCTACGCGAGGGACTACCGCGTCGTGTGCGGTCCGTCGACCGAAGCGGCGCTGAAGCAGCTCGAGACTTTGCGCGACAAGGATGCAGCGGTTGCGATCGTGCTCGTCGCGCGCGGGACACAGAAGCTCAAGGGCGAGGAGCTGCTTGCGCGCGTCCACGACCTGCATCCGCACGCGAAGCGAGCGTTGCTGATTCCGTGGGGCGGGTGGGCCGACGAGGAGACCGCCGACGCGATCCGGACTGCCATGGCCCTCGGGCACATCGACTACTACGCGCTGAAGCCCTGGAGTGTCCCTGACGAGCTGTTCCACCGCCTCGTCTCCGACTTCCTCCACGAGTGGAGGCGCGCGAATGCCCCCGGCCGCCGCGAGATCACCGTCGTTGCCGACCCGTGGTCGCCGCGCGGCTACGAGCTCCGGAACCTGCTGGCGCGCAACGGCGTGCCCCACGCCTTCCACACCTGTGCCTCGGACGAAGGCAGGGAGTTTCTCCGCACCTGCGGGCAGGAAGGGTCGGACGTGCCGGTCGTGCTGCTACCTGACGGCCGCGCGCTCGTCGACCCGGGGCCGGAAGATCTCGCCCAGCACGGGACCCGGATGACGACCGAGCTCGACGATCCGGATGCGTTTGACGTCGTCGTCGTGGGAGCGGGCCCGGCGGGTCTCGCCGCAGCCGTCTACGCATCGTCCGAGGGCCTTCGCACGCTGGTGGTCGAGAGGGAGTCGATCGGAGGTCAGGCGGGGTCGAGCAGTCGCATCCGCAACTACCTGGGCTTCTCGCGGGGTGTGAGCGGAGCAGAGCTGGCTCAGCGCGCGTACCAGCAGGCATGGGTCTTCGGAACGACCTTCCTCCTCACGCGCAGCGTGACGGCGCTGAGAAGCGCGCACGGGACTCACACCGTCTCGATCTCGGGCGGGACGGAGGTCGAGACGCGAGGCGTGGTTCTGGCGATGGGGGTCTCGTACCGCCGCCTGGATATCCCCGCCCTGGAGGCGCTCGAGGGCGCCGGCGTCTTCTACGGCGCGTCGCCGTCGGAGGCCCGCCAGTTCACGGGCGCGAACGTCTTCGTGGTCGGGGGCGCCAACTCCGCCGGGCAAGCCGCCGTCCACCTGAGCCGGTACGCGGCGCGCGTCACGCTCCTCGTGCGGGGGCAGTCCCTTGCCGCGAGCATGTCGCAGTACCTCGTCGACGAGATCGCCGGCAAGGACAACATCGACGTGCGGTTGTCCACCGAGGTCATCGACGCCGAAGGCAACGAACGCCTCGAGAAGCTCACACTCCGCGGCGGAAGCGTGATTGCGAGTGAGCGGGCCGACGCGCTCTTCATACTCATCGGCGCCCAGCCCCGGACGGAGTGGCTGCCGTCCGAGATCGAGCGCGACGCGCGCGGGTTCGTGGTCACGGGCTCCGATTTCGGGACAACGGTTCCCGGTGTGTTCGCGATCGGTGACGTCCGCGCCGGATCGGTGAAGCGCGTCGCCTCGGCGGTCGGCGAGGGCTCGGTCGTGATCCAGCGCCTCCACCAGTACCTCGAGAGCACGGCATCTCTCGTCTGAGCGCCCATCACGCGGGCGCTAGAGGGGGCTCACCTGCGATTCGCGGTGCCTCCCACGAGGCGTCCGACTGGCGGAGGATGCGAACCCCGATCGGAATCAGGCCGATCGCGAACGCCACCTGAGCGGCGACCGCCAGCCACTTCGGGCCGCCCGAGAGCTCGCCGCTGAATCCGACGAGCTGCGCGAGGCCGACGAGGGCCGCACTCCACGTCGGCACGAGCCGAGCGGCGTACAGCCCGATGCCCGCGAGCAGCCAGGCGATCGGGAAGAGGAGCACAACCAGGATCAGCGGCACGATGCCCGCGTTCTCCGCGGTGCTCTCCCAGAGCGAGATCATCTCGGCACGATCTCGATCCGGCTGCGCCATCTGCCACGCGACGAGCTCCACTCCGACGACGGCTGCAAGCGCCACCAGACCGGGGACGAAGGCGATGAGCCCGAGATTGCCGAGCAGCGGTCGCTTCTGCTCCAAGAGATGCACGAGGCCGAAGAACGCGGGCAGCGCCAGGACGAGGCTCGTGAGCAAGAGTGCGTGGGCTGCGTACCATCGCCCCGTGTCCGCGGCAATGGCGTCGAGCTGCCTGGCGGCGTCGCTCTCGAATCGGGCGTGCAGGATCTCCGCGACGACGAAGACGAGCGGCGCGGCGATCATCGCCGAGCCGGCGACGGTTCGGCGGAATCTGGTCGGGTTGCTGAGGTTCATGGTTCCTCCTCGGATCGAGATCGGTAGCTGACCCCTCCGAGGGTGACGGTGCGGAAGCCGCCGGGGTAGGGGTAGATCCCCTATTTGCACACCGCCTGAGCGGTGGCAAAGCGGGTGCTCCCGTGCGACGATGCGATTGTGAGCGCGGCCACGAGCGAGACGTGTCTGGCTGCGGGCTACGAGGCGCTTGCGAGTGGTGAATGGGAAGGCGCTCGCGCCGCGTTCGGCGCGGCACTGGACACCGCTGAATCGCCGGAGGCGCTCGACGGGTTGGGCCGGGCGCTCTGGTGGCTGCGCGAAGAGCGCGAGGCGATCGTCTATCGCGAACGCGCGTATGCCGGTTTTCGACGCGATGGGGAGCTTGCTCGTTCGGCGCGAATCGCGCTCTGGCTCTCCCGGGAGTACGGGCTCGCCTTCGGAAACGACGCTGCTGCGCGCGGATGGCTCCAGCGTGCCGAGCGCCTTCTCGAGGACGTCGCGCCGGGAACCGAGCGCGGCTGGCTCGATCTCGCCCGCTCGGAACGTGCTCGCGACCCGGAGGAGGCGGCTCGGGCCGCGGGGTCGGCGCTCGAGGTCGCTCACGCCGGAGGCGACCCGGACCTCGAGCTGCGAGCGCTCGCGCAGCTCGGCTTCGCCGAGGTCTCGCTGGGGAAGGTGGACGTTGGGCTCGAGCGGCTCGACGAGGCGATGGCGGCGGCGACGAGCGGAGAGCCGGCGACGCTCGAGACCTTCGCCGACATCTGCTGCACGCTCATGCTCGCCTGCGAGCGCGCGGGCGATGCCGAGCGGCCCCAGCAGTGGAGCCGCGTCCTGGAAGAGTTCGTGCGCCGGTACGACCACGTCACGCTGCTCGCCTTCTGCAGGACGTGCTGCGCGGATGTGTACGCAGCCAACGGCCGCATCGACGCGGCCGAGGCGGAGCTCGAGGCTGCAGTTCGCGAGCTGACGGCAGCCGGGCAGCGCTCGCGCTGCATCCCCCCGGCAGCGCGTCTCGCGGACATCCGTACGCTGCAGGGACGCTTCGACGAATCGGAGCAGCTGCTCGCTGGCCTAGAGGCCGAGCCGGAGGCGCTCCAGGCCCGCGTGTCGCTTCGGCTCGCTCGGGGCGAGGCGGGCGCAGCGGCGACGCTGATCGTGCAGCGGCTCGACCAGCTCGGGTGGACGAACCTGCTCGCGGCCCCGCTGCTCGGACAGCTCGTCGACGCGAGGATCGTGGAGGGAAGGTCGGACGCCGCCCGAGCCGCCGCCTCGGCGCTGGACGCGATCGCGGACACTCTCGGCCGCGACCGTGTTGCAGCGCTCGCGACCGCTGCCCACGGCCGCATCGTGCTCGCCGAAGGCGGCGAGGACGCGCCTGCGCTCCTCGAGGAGGCCGTCAATCGGTTCGCAGCGCTCGGCCAGCGACTCGACGCGGCGCGCACTCGGCTCGACCTGGCGCGGTCTCTGGCAACGGTGTCGCCGGACGTGGCGGTCGATACGGCTCGTCATGCCCGGACCGAGCTCGAGGCGCTCGGCGCTGTGCGCGACGCGGACGCTGCCGCGGCGCTGATGCGCTCGCTCGGCGCGAAGGGTCGCGCGGGGCCGCGTGCTGTCGGACTCCTGAGCCGGCGCGAGCTCGAGGTGCTCCGCCTCGTGGGAGAAGGGCTTTCGAATCGCGAGATCGCCGAGCGGTTGTTCATCAGCCCGAAGACGGCGGAGCATCATGTAAGTCGCGTCTACGCCAAGCTGGGCGTCTCGACGCGCGCCGAAGCGGCTGCGTACGCGGTTCGAAATCTAGGGGACGGTTGATGCGAAACCGATGCGCTGCGGCCGCAAAGCGGCCGCCTTCAGGGATGTTCGCGCGCCCCGGATTCCGCGCGAGCGGATTCCGGGGCTGCGCACTCGAATAGGGGAATCGCCCCTACCGCTGGGGTTGCCGCGGCGCGACGCTACCGGGGCAAACGACGAAAGGAGGATGTCATGTCCGAGCAGAACAAGGAACGCGTCCGTCGGTACTACGAGCAGGTGCTGAACGGTCGCGACCTCGACGCCGTGGGCGAGTTCTTCGCCGACGAGCGCATTGTCGAGGGCGTTCGAGGTGGCTGCTTCAGGTACTTCGAGGCCTTTCCGGACTTGCACGTCTCGATCGACGAGCTGGTCGCCGAGGGCGACCGGGTCTTCTGCCGGTCGACGATGACCGGGACGCACGACGGCGAGTACAAGGGGATCCCACCGACGGGACGGCATATTGCTTCGGAATCGGCAGAGGTGTTCCGCATCGCCGACGACAAGTTCGTCGGCTACTGGTGCCTGGCGAACGTTGCGGGGCTCATGCGGCAGCTCACCGAGGAGCCGGTGGCTGCTTCTGCGTGAAGCCATGAGGTGTTTCGTCCGACGAGCCACGAACGTGACGCAAAGGAGAGTTCAATGCCGAAAGCTTCAAAGACAACTGCCTCGGAGCACATGGAGCTCGAGGGGTACGAGGGGCACTTCGAGCACTGGGAAGGCGGCTACTCGGTCGGCTTCGAGCGCTACACGGCGGATGCCGATCTCGCGCCGTTCTTCGCCGGTCTCCCCGACGATCGCTGCCAGTGCCCGCACTGGGGGTACGTGATCAAGGGGAAGGTGACGTTTACCTACGCCGACGGCCACTCCGAGACGTACGAGGGGGGCGACGCGTACTACGCGCCGCCGGGTCACACGCCCGCGATCTTCGACGGCACCGAGCTCGTCGAGTTCCACCCCACGGACGAGCTGGCCAAGACGATGGAGGTCGTCGAGAGAAACATCGCGGCGGCCGGCGCTGCGTAGCCGCTCGTGGGGTCAGATCCCGTGGGGTCTGACCCCGGGCCTCCGGTTTCCTAGCTCGAGATGTCGGCGCAGGCGGGCGAGTCCTCCAAAGCTGTCTGGAGCTCCCCTTCCACGTCGGCATCCTCGAGCGCCTGGAACGTGGCCGAGAACGCCGCGCTCATGGCTGTGAGGGACGACGTGATCGAGCTGATGGCGCCCGGGATGCCGGTCAGGCCGGACACGCCCTGGACGGCGTCCTCGATCGTCGCGACCTCGCTCTCGAGCGTGCTCGAGAGCTCGTCGATGGAGTCCTTGACCGCCTCGCCCGACTCCGTCTCCGGCGCACCGAGTCCCCTCAGGCCGTCCACGAGATCCTCGGTTGCGGTCCTGGCGTCGTCCGCGGCATTTTCGAGCCCGTCCTTCGAGAGCGACGACAGGTCGCTGAACTGCTCGGTGACGCTCTGGATCGAGTCCGTCCACGAGGTGATCGCGGTACAGAAGCCGTCCGCCCACTCGTCGGTCGGGGAGGCGGAGGACGATTCGTCGCCTCCGCCGCAGCCCGCGGCGACGAGCGCGAGTGCGGCAACAGCGGTGGCGAGGAGTGTCCTTGTCATGCCCCAGAAGCTATCTCGTCCGAGCGGCCAAGACGGCCAGAACCGGAAGGAGCGTCCAGCACACGAGCTCGCGAATGCGTGCCGCGTGCGTCGCCCGTTCGTCGGTCGTGGCCAGGGTGACCTTCGTGTGTGAACCGAGGAGAGCCGCGCGCACGAGGGCTGAAGCACGCCGCCCGTGCCAGCCCGAGGTCACGAGGACCACCTCGTCCACTCCCAGCTTGCGCGCCGCCCGCGCGACACCCAACGCATTGCCGACGGTCGAGCGTGCGCTCCGGTCGAGGATGACCCTGTGTGCCGTCGCTTTCCACGCCTGAGCCATGAGATCGGCCTCTGCACGAGACGTTCTCCGCCGCGCCCAGCCAGAGAAGAGCACCGAGTCGTCCAGTTTGACCTCGTTCTCTGCGCGCGCGAGCCGCGCTGCGCACACGGGGTGCAGCGCGTCGCCTCTCCCGGTCGAGTATCCGAGCACCGCGACGAGGCGCCGCTCGCTCATCGTCGCCCCCGACGTCGGCGCCACGCGCCATAGAGGAAGAGCGTTCCTGCGACGGTGAGCACGAGCTTCACAGCCTTGCTTCCGCGCAGCTTCGACTCCCCGCCCGCGCGTTCGCGCATGTGAACGGGCACCTCGACGACGTGGAGCCCTTCCTCGCGCAGGCGGAGGAGCGACTCGACCTCCGGCGCGCCGCTCGAGTACGGCTTGGCGAGGGCCGGCATCGCCTCCCGATTCGCGGCGTACATGCCACTCGTCGCGTCGTGGAACGGCCGGCCAAGTGCGGCGCGCATCGCACGGCGGAGAACCGAGGTTCCGAGACGCCTGCTCCGCGAGGGCTCGTAGCGGTACGCCTCGTAGCCGTCTCCGGTGGCGAAGCGTGATCCGACGGCGACGTCGGCCTGTCCCTCCCGGACGATCTCGAGCAGCCGGGCGAGCTCCTCGACGGGGTGCTGCCCGTCGGCGTCGACCCGTCCGACGAACTCGTAGCCGTGCTCGTCCGCGAAGGCGTAGCCGGCGGCGATCCCTTCCTGCAGGCCACGGTTCTCGCCGAAGGAGAGAACTTCGGCCCCGTGAGTCTCGGCAACTGCGGCGGTCCCGTCCGTGGAGCCGTCGTCGACGACGAGGACGTGTGCGCTCGGAAGACGGGTGTGCAGCTCGTCGAGGACAGCGGGGAGGTTCTCCTCTTCGTTCCACGCGGGAATGAAGACGAGCGTGTCGGCGCCCGGCATTCCGAGAGTGTAGGGCGGGGGCTCCGTCCGCCTCTTCAGATCACATTGTGCTCTGGGCGTGGGGCGGCCTGGGCGAACCTCTCCGCCGCGAGCGGCTCGATGTCGACGAACGGCGTCCGGCCGAGGACGAGATCGCGCACGATCTCCCCGACAGCGGGGGCCTGCATGAAGCCGTGCCCCGAGAACCCGGTCGCGTAGAGGAAGCGGCTAGGGCCCGCGGCTTCTCCCACGAGGCCGTTGTGGTCGGGCGTCACCTCGTAGTACCCCTTCCATCCCTGCGCCACGCCCATCTCGAGGAAGGCGGGCGCGCGCCGCGCGGCCACCTCGGTGACCCGTTCGAGCCAGCTCGGGTCGGTGGGTTCGTCGAAGCCGGCGGGTTGGCCACGGTCGGCCATGCCGATGAGGAGACCGGGGCACTCGCGGTGGAAGTAGAAGCCGGTGGTGAAGTCCACCGTCAACGGGAGCGCCTCCGGCAGCCCGAGGACGGGCGCCGTCGTCACCACCTCCCGAAACACCGGCTCGACCGGGAGGTCGACACCGGCTGTGCGCGCGAGCGCGGGCGACCACACGCCGGCGGCGCAGACGACCGTGTCCGTCTCGATCGTCGCACCCTCGGTCGCAACGCCACACACGGCGCCTTCCTCGACCTCGATCGCACTCGCCGACGAGCCGGTCAGCACGGTTGCCCCGTGTCTCCGCGCTCCGGCCGCGTACCCCTGGGCGACGGCCTCGGGGCTTGCATGCCCGTCGAGAGGGCAGAACGTCGCCGCGAGCACGCCGTCGCGACCCGCGAGCGGCGACAGCGTTGCCGCCTCGTCCGCGTCGACGAGCCGGCTCGGAGCTCCGAGCTCGTTCTGGACGGCGACGCTGCGCTCGAACACGGCGACGTCCTCCGGCTTGTCCAGGAGGAACAGGTACCCGACCTGGCGGAAGTCGATCTCACCCCCGGGGCGCTCTGCGAAGCGTGAGAACGCTTCGATGCCGCGAAGCCCGATCGCGATGTTGAGCGGATCGGAGAACTGCGTTCGGATCCCACCGGCCGCCCGGCTCGTCGATCCCGAGGAGAGCGCGTCGCGTTCGAGGAGGCAGACGTCGACCCCGGCTTCTGCGAGGTGGAACGCGATGCTGGTGCCGATCGCCCCACCCCCGACGACGACGACCTCTGCCTGCCTCGGAGGTGCGCTCACCGACGGACGAGGTTGCGCACGAAGAATCCGACGTTCGCCGGGCGCTCGGCGAGCCGGCGCATCAGGTACGGGTACCACTCCGGGCCGAACGGCGTCGCCACGAGCACTTTGTACCCGGCGGCCGCGATCGAGCGCTGGAGCGCCGGACGCACGCCGTAGAGCATCTGGAACTCGAAGCGGTCCCGACCGACTCCGTCCCGCTGCGCGTACTCCTGAATACGCCGGATGATCTTCTCGTCGTGGGTCGCGACGGCGATGTAGGCGCCGGCAGCGAGCCCACGCTCGACGAGCTCCATGTACGCGCGGTCCACGTCTCTCTTCTCGGGGTACGCGATCTCCGCCGGCTCGAGGTAGGCGCCTTTGACGATGCGGAGGTTCGGGCCGAGTGGGAGCAGCCGCTCGAGGTCGTTCGGAGTGCGGTAGAGGTACGACTGGAGCACGGTGCCCACATTGGTGTGACCTGCGGCCCGGAGCCGCTCGAAGATCCGGAGCGTCGGGTCGACGAACTCCGACTGCTCCATGTCGATGCGAATGAACGTGCCGAGCCGACCGGCGTGTGCGGCGAGCTGCTCGACGTTCGTGTACGCGATCTCCTCGTCGAAGGAGAGCCCGAGGTGCGTCAGCTTGAGAGCGACGTTCGCTCGCAGTCCCTCGGCGGCGAGCCGGTCGAGGATCTGCTCGTACTCCGCGACGACGGCAGCCGCGCCGTCTGCCGAGGGGATGGCCTCGCCCAGGAGCGTCGTGTTCGTGTTGAGCCCGGCTTCGTTCAGCCGGCGGAGCGCTGCGACGCACTCGTCGAGCGTCTCCCCGGCGACGAAGCGCCCCGCCCCCAGTCGCATCCCATGGCCCTGGACGAATCCCCGCAGGCGACGGCTCTCGGCGGCGCGCAGAATCGCCGCCCGGGGGAGGGAGGAGAGCGCCACGGAATCCGAGCCTAGCCGCGTTACAGTGCTCCGCGATGGGAGGTACCGCAGCCCAGCGCTCCTTCGGGCCCGAGCTCTTCCGGTTTCTCCGTGACCTGAAGGCCACCAACACACGGGAGTGGTTCTCGGCGAACAAGAGTCGGTACGAGGACGACGTGCGGGGGCCGGCGCTCGACTTCGTCGCAGAGTTCGCGCCGTACCTCGAGCGCGTCAGCCCGCATTTCGTCGCAGACCCGCGGCCGTCGGGCGGCTCGCTCTTCCGGATTCATCGCGACACGCGCTTCTCGAAAGACTCAACGCCGTACAAGGCGTACACCGGAATCCAGTTCCGCCACGAGCTCGGAAGGGATGCACACGCGCCCGGCTTCTACCTCCACCTGGAGCCGAGGGCCGTGTTCGTCGGTGCCGGGATCTGGCATCCAGACGCGACGACGCTCGGGCGGATCCGCGAGGTGATCGCCGACGACCCGAAGTCGTGGCGAGTCGGGAAGCGGTTCGGGGAGCGGTTCCAGCTTACGGGGGACAGCCTCAAGCGCGCGCCCTCAGGCTACGACCCCGAGCACCCGCTGATCGAGGATCTGAAGCGCAAGGACTTCATCTGCGTCGCCTCTCTCTCCGAGAAGGACGTGTGCGCCCGGGGGTTCGTCGAGGAGTTCGCCCAACTGTGCCGAGAGGCCGCGCCGCTGGTTCGCTTCCTGTGCGCCGCCGTCGACGTGCCGTACTGAGCAACGAGGGGCGAACTGAAGCTGCTGAGGGTCTGGCTTCAGCCAGACCCTCAGCCTTCGAGATCGTCGCGGCGCAACGGCCGAGCTACCTCGGGGTCTGGCTGAAGCCAGACCCCGAAAAGTGAACTACCTCGATTGCCTGATGGATCGGCTCATGAAGGAGATCGCCACGTACCTCGCGTTCGTGGACATCACCCGCAAGCCGGTCACACCCACACCCAAGTTCTCACTAATGAAATAAGGAGTTGAAGACACGATGAGATCGATCAACTTGAAGACGGGCCTCGCGCTCGTGATGTCGGCGCTCGCAGTGGCAGCGTCCAGCGTCGGCGTGGCGCTCGCATCCCATGGACCCAACCAGAAGGTGCTGGTCGACACCTACGGGAATCTCCGGATGAGGATCGTCGAGGGCGAGTTCGTTCCGAAAGCAGACGAGCCCCGCTTCGACTCGGGTTGGCACACGCATCCGGGGCCGGCCATCGTGCAGGTCAAGTCGGGCACGTTCGAGATCACCCAGAATGGCTGCGCCGCGACCAACGTCGGACCTGGCCAGACGTACATCGAGATCCCGAACACGCCCATCCGCGCGGTCTCCCAGGGAGCAGTGAAGTGGACGACGACGCTGCTCCTCTGGAATACCGGTGGGTCGGCTGCCCCTTCGCCGCCGCCGGCGACGAACGTGTCGAGCCCGTGCCCGTAGCGGTCGGGGATACCGAGTAGACGGAGCTCACCCGGTGCTCGGCTTCGGCCGAGCGCCGGGTGCGGCTCAGGCATCGAGCCGGACCCGAACGGCCTCGCCGACCTCGACGACGGCGTAGTGGCCGGCCGCGACCGGGCCGGGGTTGACGATCCGACTCGCGCCGATCAGATCCTCGCCTCGCGACTCGTGGATGTGGCCGCAGAGGACGAGGTCGGGCTGCTCCCTTTCGACGAGTGCGCGCAGCGACGGGCTACCGACGTGCTCGCCCGAGCGCAGCCGATCGCATGCTGTCCCGTGGGGCGGTGCGTGCGGACACAGGATTCGGATCCGACATGCCTTCACTTCTTCGAGGCCTGCTGCGGCTTGGGCGGCGAAATCGCGATCAGGAAGCTCGTGCGGCGTGTGCAGGGGAGAGTGAGGAGCGGCCGAAGCGCCCGCGATCCCGACGTCGCCGACGACGACTCCGCGACCGTCGAGCGAGACCCCGAGCTCGACGAGCCGGGCGTCGATCGCAGGCGAGTCCATGTTGCCGGCGACGGCCAGAAGGCGAGGCACGAGCAGTCGCCACGACTCGATCGCCCGCTCCGCGTCGTCCGGCGTTCCGGCAGTTGTGATGTCGCCGCCGACGACGAGGACGTCCACTGGTCCCGTCTCTGCGAGCGCTCGAGGCACGGCGTCGAAGCGGTCGTGGACGTCGACGACGTACGCGAGCCTCATCGGGTGGGCGAGCCTACCGCCGTCAGTGAGATGTGGTCGCGCCGCACTCGAACGAGTCACTCTCCACGGACGAGCGCGACTGCCGTCGTGGGAGGGGAGCTGGCTCGAGCGCGCGCCGCGCGAGCTCATCGTGGATTGCGTGTGCGCCAAGCGTGGCGAGCATTCGATAGAAGGAAGAGTGCTCGGCGGCTTGCCCAACCTCGGCGAAGAAGGTGGGGAGCCAGCGACCGGCGTGATCGGTCAGGAACGACGCGCCGATCTCATCCAAGAGCTCGACGTCTTCGTCGCTCTCGGTGGCCGCCAGACGCCTGAGCTCGAGAAACGCGAGGAACTCGAGCTCGCAGCCCGCATGGTCGGGCCGCTCGGCCGCGGGCCCGTTCGGCTCCGCGCCGAATGCACGGTAGAAGGCCGCGACGTCCGCCATCTGCCGTCCCTGCCGAATGGGGTCGAGCTCGTAGCTGCCCTCGTATGGCGACACACGCACCGTGCCGCCGAACAGCCCGAAGAACTGGGCAGCGAGCTCGTCGACCACGCCTTCCTGCGACGCGGCGAGGAGGTCGTCGATCTCCGGAGAGGGCTCGAGCTCGCGGAGACCCTCGGCGAGCGCCTCGACCTCGGCGAGAGTGGTCTCGGTCGGCGGAGTGAAGCCGAGGGAAAGGAGGCGCCAGAGCGCGGCGAGCCGCACTTCGGGAGCGGCGGTGACCGTCACTTGCTCTCCAGGACGAGGGTCTGCCAGTTTGCGATGTGCTTGCGGCCGCCGCGGTTGTCTTCGGAGCCGAGCCACACCGCGAACGCGACGGGCCAGGAGCTTCCGGGTGCGAGTGCCTCCCCGACGTTCTTGCGTGCCGAGGGCACCGCGACCACGACACGCCAGCGCCCGTCCTCGTTGATCCCGTGACCGCGTGCGGTCTGGTTGGGGAGATGCGTCACGGAGCCGAAACCCTCCGCGACGACCTCCTCGACCGGCGTCGACCTCATGACCAGTGAGAGTGGGTTGCCGGCCTCGCGGCCGACCCAGTAGAGCTGGGCGGTTTCGGGCGGGAGCACGTCGTCCGGCATGACGTCGTGGACGACCTCGGGGTAGATCTGGTCGACGCCCGTCTTGCCTCCGGAGTCGATGTCTCGCTGCCAG
>Ga0209640_10001922_pt1 | contig 17948 bp, 16 predicted proteins | sample RifCSP10_1_FD_184018 | JGI IMG/M metagenome (GOLD analysis project Ga0209640, IMG submission 184018) | Soil microbial communities from Rifle, Colorado - Rifle CSP2_sed 10_1 (SPAdes) (version 2) | ecosystem: Environmental > Terrestrial > Deep subsurface > Rock core/Sediment | place: Rifle... | reverse complement strand
GGCGCGTTTAGCTTCATCCGAGGTGTGGTACTCGAGCATGCTCGGGTGGTACTGCGCGCCGAGAAATGTGCAAAGGCGTTGCATCGTTGGTTCCGGCTGGGCCGTCAGCTCTTCGTAGCTGACGCCGATAAATCGCTCGGCCGCAACGATGGCGCGATGTGCCAGCGCCAGACGTTGGCTGTCGGCCCATTCCCTGGCGATGTGATAAAAATGTTTCTCGCCGACGACGGCCTTGCGAAACGACAGTGCCACGTCGCGTCCATCGCGAAAGAGATAAATGTACTTGGCGCTCGCGTAGTACGCCTCGATCTGCGGCAAGAACAGTGTGTTCTGCATGCTTTTGCACATCCAGGTCTTGGTGCCGCGCGTGTCGGACAAGACTTGATACACCGCGCCGAAAACTGCGACCAGCGAACGCTCGCGACAATCAGCGGCGACTTTCTTGCGATCGAACGTCACGTCGGTCCAGGGAACCGGATTGAGCTCGACCATACGACAAACGTCATCGACCAACGCCGCGAAGTTGTTGTCGGAATGCAAATCGCCGTAGCTCGGCATGATCGGCATCATGCGATGCAAGATATGCGGTGGGTGCGGCGCGACGATGTCGGGCAATTGGTTCAACATCAGACGCAACAGGTTCGACCCGGAACGCTGGGTTCCAATCATGAAAATCGGCATGGCACTCTCCTCTTTGTCGTTCGAGCTTCCGTGAATAAATTTCAATAAACTAAAAATCCAATCACGCCGGCCGGTGGAATAATCCAAACCGCCTCGACGCGAAACCGTAGCAGCGCCACCAGCGCGACGATAAAAATCGCGGCGGACCACCAGACCGGAGCGGCATTTTTACCGACAATAACGACGGCGGCCAAAATCATTCCGATGACGGCCGGGCGCACGCCGCGCAGTACCGCCTGCGTCGCCTTCGATCCCTTGAGGCGTTCGAGTAATCGGGTGCTCGCGACCATCAGCAGCGCCGGCGGGCCGAACATTCCGAGCGTTGCCATCGCGGCACCGGCAACGCCGGCGACCTTGTAGCCGATGAATGCGGCGCTCACGAGTATCGGCCCCGGCATGATCTGGCCCAGCGCGACCCCGTCGATGAACTCACGTTGTGTGAGCCAGCCGTGCCCCTTGACCACAACTTCGCCGATCAATGGAATGAACACGTAGCCGCCGCCAAACAGCATCAAGCTCATGCCCGAAAACACACCGAGCAGTTTGAGTAGCAGAACCGGATCGGTTGTTCCGAGCGCAATGGCGAGCGGGCTGATGTCGAAAACAAACTGATGCAAGCTTGGTTTTGCGGCCGTGGTCGTTTTCGTTTTTGGCGCTGGTTTTGGCGTGACCTTCGGTGCCGCGACCGTTTGGTCGCGGAACCACCACCAGCCGATTACGCCGGCGCCGACGATGATCCCGAGCGTGCTAAAAAATCCGCCGACGCCAAGCAGAATCGCGGCCGCTATCGCCGTGAGAATTCCTTCGCGCACGCCCGTAACCGATTTGCGGCCCATGTTCCAGGCAGCGGCGAGGATGATCGCGGTGACCGCCGGAACGAATCCCTTGAACACGCTGCCAACCGCCGGGATATCGCCCCACTGAAAGTAGGCGACACTGAGCACCATAATTAGTGTGAACGGCGGAATCACCGCGCCACACACACTCACGAGTGCGCCGCAACCGCCGCGCAAGCGGTAGCCGACGTAGGCAACGACGTTTACCGCGGTGGGGCCGGGCAGCAGTGTCGCCAGCGACACCCCGTCGAGCATTTCCGCATGCGGTAGCAGCTTGCGGCGCTCGACGATTACGTTTTGCACGACGGCGATAATCGCCATGAACCCGCCGAAGCTGGTGCAGGCGATACGAAAGAAAATCCAGAACAGCGTCGGCAGAGTTACCGCCGCGCTGGCGTCGGCGCTAGCCGCGGCGACGGGAAGCGGTCTTGCGTGAACTTTGCGTGGTCGTTTGCTCATCGGTGGTTCCGCTCGGCGTGACGTTTATGGGTCGCGGCCGGTGTGCCCGCAGGTGTTGGTCGATTCAAAACACCAGCCTGCCGCCGATTAGCATCAACATGCAAGCGAGCACCGGCCGCAGAAGGTATTCCGGAAACACGCCGCTGACATGGCTGCCGAGGTAGATTCCCGGCAGCGAACCGAGCAGTAGGCTACCCAGCAGCACGAAGTCGACCGAGCCCATAAAGAAATGTCCGAGACCGGCGACCGCGGTCAATGGCACGGCATGGGCGATATCAACGCCGACCAGCCGGACCGACGGAACATGGGGGTACAACCACAACAGCGCCACCATTCCAATCGCGCCGGCGCCGACGGAGGAGATCGTCACCAGCACGCCAAGCGCGACGCCGAGCGCGACCGTTGCCACCGCCAACTGCCGGGGGCTGCGGTCCGTGTGGGTGCGGGCAAAGCGCCGCAGCCAATCGCGCAGCAAAATAGCCACAGCGGTAAGGATCAACGCGACGCCGAGGACCCCGTTGATCAGATTCTGTAAGTGCTGTTCGCGCAGACCGAGCGTGACGAGCACAAGCGCGGTAATCGCAGCGGTGGGTAGGCTCCCGGCAGCCAGCCAACCGACCAGTTTCCAATTGACGTTGCCCTTGCGGCTGTGCACCCAGGCGCCGCCGGCTTTGGTGATAGACGCATAAATTAGATCGGTGCCGACGGCGGTCGCCGCCGGGATTCCGAAAAACAGGACCAACAAGGGTGTCATCAGCGACCCGCCGCCCATCCCGGTGACGCCAACGACGAAACCTACTACCAAGCCGGCGAGCGTGTATGCCCAGTCCATTGGTCCCTCCGTGGTTCCATGATCTTTTCCATCGGTTCCGCTCGCGGCGTAACGCAAACGCCGGAAAATCAGTAACACCGCCGGGAACGCAGACAACAAACGATTCCTAGGAGGAAAAAATGGCGCGTCCGTTGCGGTTAGAATTTATGTGACTGATCCTTTTAGTAATCCGAAGTCGTTTCGAGTCCATCGTCAGGATTCGGCTTGTCGATCGTGCCAACGTTCGATCGCCGCTTGTGACGCGCCTTGCGCTCCGGTCCGCGATTATAGGAATGGCGGGCGCGTCAAACCAAAAGGGTCAGATGCCATCGATCAACATCGGTTAAAATGCACATTGAGATTGATCGTAACGCAGGGAGTAATTTTTGCCATGGCACGGCAGCCCCGCTTTTTACTGCCCGGGCAGGTCCAGCATGTAATCCAGCGCGGCAACAATCGCGCGCCGATTTTCTTTCGCGACGATGATTACCGCTTTTACTTGCATTGCCTTGTCGACGCCTGCGCGCAGCAAGGCGTCGATGTCCACGCCTATGTCCTATTGCCGAACCACGTGCACTTGCTGCTGACTCCCGGTCCCGCGAGCGGTATCAGCAAGGTCATGCAGTCCGTCAGCGGCCGCTATGCGCAGTATGTCAATTCGACCTATCGACGCACCGGCACCGTTTGGGGCGGTCGCTATCGATCGACGGTTGTCGATGCCGAGAGCTATTTATTGCGCTGTATGGTTTACGTAGAAATGAATCCGGTTCGTGCGGGTATCGTGGTGCACCCGCGTGAGTATCCGTGGTCGAGCTTTCGCTGTAACGCCGACGGCGAGAAGGACTTCGCCGTGCTGCCGCACAGTGCGTATTTGAGCCTCGGCGATACGCCGAACTCGCGCTGCGAGCGCTACCGGACGTTAATGCGGCTGCCGCTCGACGAGCGCACGCTCAACGAAATCCGCCACGCGACCAACAAGGGTTGGGTGCTTGGCGATGAAACCTTTCGCCTACAAGTGGAATCGATTCTCCATCGGCGCGTGCAGCCGCTGCCGCGTGGCGGCGATCGACGCAGCGTCCAGGCGCGACGCCAACAATCGTCGCACGAGTCTGACCCTTTTGTAATTCCCACCACTGAAAGACCGTCGCGCGTTTCCCGCAAGAGCGACGAGCGGTAATCGCGGTACGCGCGTCGCCGGTGACGCCGGCTAGGTTTTTGAAACGGCAAGCGTTTCAAACAGTCGCTATCAAAAAAATGTTCCTCGATCTTCTTCGCTCATCGACTCGACACGCCTGACGCGTTGCGTCACGTGCATCGCGCGCGCGACAAATTATTGTCGCCGAAAAAAAGTTTTTCTCCTTACAGCTGAATTTCATGCAACCGGTTTCTCGCGCTCTATACTCAATCAGCAAGAGTCGGTTCACACCAAAAACGGTTGAACGTAATTTCTGTGCAACGATCGGCCGCGTGAATCTCGCCCGCCGCCAGTCTCGTTGGGGTGCCGCCGCGGTTTCCAATTGTCGTTTGGCAAGGTGGCCGCGTCGTAGGGAGCGAGAGTGACATGGAAATAGGAGGTCAATAGCCCATGGATCAGGAATCATCGCGCGTCGATACGTTAATCAACGCCTTGGTGGTGGACGACAGCACAACGCTGCGTCGCCTAATGGAACTGCTGCTGGTCCCGCTCGGGTTTGCCATCGACTTCGTCGACACCGGCGAGCGCGCGGTCGAGTTGTCGAAGCGAAAAAATTACGACATCGTTTTTCTCGACATCCTGCTGCCGGGCATCGACGGTTACCGCGTTTGCAAATTGCTGAAGGGCGACAAGCGCACCAAGACCACTCGCGTCGTCATGCTGACCAGTAAGGACTCAACCATCGACAAAGTGCGCGGCATGATGGCCGGCACCGACGTCTACCTGACCAAGCCGGTCGATCGCATCGATTTAATTCGCGCTATCGACAAATGCTTGCCGCGCGTTGAATTTTCGCGCCGTGTGTATCCGACGACCGGTGCCCGCGGCCACGATTTTTCAACCGTTAGTCGATCCCGCTAATCGCTAGTTGGAGGAGAACAAATCATGTCCATTCGCAAAGTGCTAATCGTGGATGACTCCGCGACCGACTTAAAGAATCTCGAGCAAATTGTCGCCGGCGCCGGCTATTCGGTAATTACCGCGGTATCGGGCAAAGAGGCGCTCGAACGTGTCAAGAACGATCACCCGGATGCCGTGTTTCTCGACATCATCATGGCCGACCTGAACGGGTTTCAAGTGTGTCGTGCCATCAATGCCGATGCCGCTGGGAAGAAAACGCCGGTCGTGTTGGTCAGCAGTAAGCGCGAGAAGATCGATCAGGTCTGGGGCGCGGAACAAGGGGCGGTCGCGTACGTCACCAAGCCGTACACGCCCGATCAAATCCTGAACCAATTGCGCGCCCTGTAAGCAGCGGCCGCTAGCCCAAGGAACGAGATCGTGGTTATTAAGAAAGTGCTGGTCGTCGACGATTCGGCGACGGACCTCAAGAACCTGGAGCAGATATGCACCGGTGGCGGCTATGACGTCATCACCGCGACCAGCGGTGTCGAGGCGGTTGCCAAGGCAAGCCGCGAAAACCCGGATGCGGTGCTGTTGGATGTGCTCATGCGCGACATGAACGGGTTTCAGGTTTGCCGTTTGCTGACATCGAATGAATCGACCCAACACATACCGATCGTGCTGGTGTCGTCGAAGACCCAGCAGACCGATCGCATGTGGGGCGAACAGCAGGGTGCCAAGGCCTATATCACCAAGCCGTACACGCCCGATCAGATTTTGCAGCAGCTGCGCGCTTTCGAAAGCGCGAGTCCGACCGAGCCGGGCCGATAGCAATGACAAGATCCGCGTTTATGTCGGTATGGCGCAACAGCAAGCAGTCGCGCCGATCGTAGTCAGTGCCTTCTTCGGATGTTAGGGAGCGACATCAATGAGCACGCCGACGCACAGCGCGCGCGCGAATAATTTTGCGCAAGGCGCGACCGGTCTCGCCGCGGTAGTCGAGTCAGTTGCAAAACTGAACGCGCTACTCGGCAGTGAAACTATCGTTGTCGACAATTCCAGCAACTCCGGCGCTGATGATGCCGATGCGCGCCGCCCGATTGTGCAGCGCATGGGGATGCGCATCGGCGACTTAGGCCTGCTGTTTGCGGTCAACGCCGGCCGCGAGGTGGTGGCGCCGCCCGCGGTTAGCCGAATTCCGAACACGGCGCCCTGGCTACGCGGCCTCGCGAACGTGCGCGGAACCTTAGTCCCCGTGATCGATGCGGCCGCGGCCTTGGGGGTCGTGCGCACCGTCGGCATGCCTGCCTATTTGCTGATCTTCGGTCAGGGCGAAGGGGCGATCGGATTGACGATCGACGGCCTGCCGCGACTATTGGAGATCGACGCAGCAAAGGTGCTGGCCGATCCGCCGACCGTACCGTCGCCGCTCGCGGCCGGAATTCGGGCGGCGTATGCGCACCACGGTCAAATTTGGTTCGACGTCGATCTTGACGCCTGGTTCGACACCTTGGCACGCGAGGTCGGGCCCCTCGCCGGTGCACGTAGCGCGACCGATAAACCAACAACGTTCAATTGAAAATTTCTGCAATTGGCTGAATCAAGGAGTGCACGATGAAAGTAAATTGGAAAGCGTTACGCGATTGGAGGCTGCTCGGCGGCGGCAAGCTCGGCGGCCGGCGTACGATCAACCAACGTCTGGTGATTTTGTTCGCGGTCTTGATCGGCGGCTTCGTGCTCGTCGGAACCGCCTATCTCGGCGTCGTCGGTCTCAATACCGCCGCCGAGACCACGAACGCCAAAGTTAGTGAATTCGGATTCACCGTCGATCGCATCAACGTCGGCATGTTGCGCGCGCGCCGCGAGGAAAAGGATTTCTTCACCGAACGTCGCGGCGATTACTTGCAAAAGCACGGTGCCGCGATGACCGCGATCTACGGCGCCATCGATCAGGCCGAGCGGCTCGCGCCGGACGATGAGTCGAGCGATCTGCTGAGCGAGGTGCGCAGCTACGTCAAGACCTATCACGGTACGTTCAACGGTGTCGCCGAAGCGTTGAAGCGCGCGGGTTACGATAACAACTCCGGTCTGCTGGGCGCGTTGCGCTCGGCGATCGAGGACGTGGAGAAACTTCTGGCGCGACAGCAGCAGCAAAACGTCGAATTAATCACATCGGTGCTGCGCATGCGTGGCATCGAGAAGGACTTTGTGCAGCGCGCGGACGATAAATTTATCTCGGCCATGACGGCTGAACGCGATCGCTTCGCCGCGTCGCTCGGTCGCGCCGTGCTGACGGCCGATGTGCGCGCCGCGATCGAGGAGAAAATGAAAGCTTACCAGGCGACCTTCCTCGGACTGGCGGCGAGCTACCGGGAAATCGCCGACGAAACGCAAGCCTTCGACGGTGTCGCGCGTAAAGTCGATCCGCTGCTCGGCTCGCTTGCCGCCAAAAAGGACCAGACGCTGCTCGACAACCGCGCCGCGCATACCTTCACGACCCGCGTCATCACGCTGTTGTTTATCGGCGTGCTGATTGCCATTACCGCGGTGGTGTCGCTGGTGCTGTTCAGCACGCGACGTTCGATCACGACACCGCTCGGTCGGCTCACCAGCACGATCGACGCGATCACCAGCGGTAACCGCGACGCCCGCGCGAAACTCGCGACCGGCGATGAAATGCAGCAGCTCGGCGACGCGCTCGATCGCATGATGGACGAGCGCGGTAAGTTCATGCAGACCGAGGCGGAAAACGAGCGCCTGAACAACTCGATTATCGCGATCTTGCGCGCGGTATCGCAGCTCGGTAAGGGCGATCTCACCGTGCGCGTGCCGGTACACGAAGACATCACCGGCGCGCTCGGCGACGCCATCAATCACATGTCCGAAAGTATCGGCAAGACGCTCGGTCAGGCGAGCGCGTCGTCGGAACAAGTCGTGGCGACGTCGAAAAAGACGCGCGCTATCACGTCGCAAAGTCGTGAATCGGTGTTGGGCACGGCTCAGGGCATGAACGAAATTCGCGCCACGATTCAAGAAACGGCGAAGCGCATTAAGCGCCTCGGCGAGCGGTCGCAAGAAATCGGCGGTATCGTGCGACTGATCGACACCATTGCCGAGCGCACGAACATGCTGGCCTTGAACGCCAACATGCAGGCGGCCCAGGCCGGCGAGGCCGGCCGCGGGTTCATGGTGGTGGCGGCGGAAGTGCAACGCCTGGCCGAAAACGCCAAGGACGCGGCACATCAAATCGAAAAATTGGTCGGTAACATTCAAGTCGAAACCAGCGACACGATCGCGGCGATGGACCAAGCGATCGAAGAAGTCGTGGAAGGCAGCGAGCTCGCCGAGCGCGCCGCCACGCAGATGCAGCGCAACGAAGAAATGGTCGATACCTTGGACGACGTCGGTAAGCGTCTGCTCGGTTCGGTGCTGGCCTTTAAGTTGCCGCCGGAGTACCTGTTGCCGCATTCGGCGCATTCGGAGGCCGCGAATTCCTGGGCGGCTGTGGCGTAAGGTCGCGGAGCGCGCGGTATGCCGTCCGCGGAAATTCTCGCTGTATTGGCGGATGAAGTCGCCGAAGCCGGCGATGCCATGGCGGCGTCGCTGGTACAGCTCGTCGACGCGCCCACGACGGACGCCTTCGCCGAGGCGCGTGCGGAATACGACGAGCAGGTAAGTCGCATCGGTCAAACGGTCGAAGCGCTCAATCTCGAAGGCTTGAAGCGCGTCTGCGATTTCGTGCAAGCCAATTTCGCCAGTTTGGAAATCGGTCAGATCGAACCCGAGCGCTTGCAACTGTTCGACCGTTGGCCGCAGCTCGTGCTCGGCTATCTCAAGGCCCCGCTCGACGGCGTGTACGGTCGCGAGTTGGCCGAGACGTTTCAGCGGCCGGCCTGGCCGCAACCCTTGGACACGGTGGCGGCACAGGCGTTGGAGCAGGCATTGCACGCGATCGATGACATCGACGACGGCGCCGACAGCATGCCCGCACGCGAGACCGTGGCTCGCCCCGAGGAGGTGATTGTCGAAATACCCGACGACATCAACCGCCTCTTGGCCGACGCCTTCCTGACCGAAGGCCCACAACAAGCCGGCGAGTATTCGGTGTTGATGCAGCGCATCGTTCGCGGCGAGGCTTGGTCGGAGGAATTGAACGAGTGCCGCCGCCTGATTCATGCGCTCAAAGGTTCCGCCAATACCGTGGGTGTGCGCGGCGTCGCGATGCTGTGCCACCACGTCGAAGACATCCTTGAACATCTGGCAATGCAGTCGCTCTTGCCGACCGGGCGCTTGGGCGCGCTGTTGGTGAAGGTGGCCGATACGCTCGAAGCCATGTTCGAGGCGTTGCTCGGCACCGGCGACGCACCGCTCGATGCGCAGGCGGTGTTGCAAGATGTGCTCGACGTGATGAATAGAATCGATCGGGGCGAGCACGATGTTGAGGCAATTCAGCCATCGCCTGTGCCGACCGCGATACCGACTGACGCCAACGCCGATTCGCCAACCGCACCGCTGCAATCGATTTCGCGGCCGCTGGCCAAAGCGGCCGAGCAAGTGGAACCAAAGGTGCGCGTCGACGTGCGCGCGATCGACGAAATGCTGCGCACTTCGGGCGAGTTCGCGATTTCCTGCGGCCATGTGGTCGAGCGCGTGCGGCAAGCGATCAAGATCCTCGCCGAGCTGCGCGAACGCCAAGGCACTTTATGGGATCGCAGCAACGACATGGAAAGCTTTGTCGCGACGCAAGGTATCGCCGCCGGTCGCCGCCACGCGCTGGCGACCGCTGTCAACGCCGCGTCGACCGGCTTCGATCCGTTGGAATTGGATCAATACAACGAACTGCACACGCACGTCCATGGCTTTACCGAAACCGCGGCCGATCTGCAGCTGCTCGGTTCACGCCTAATCGACGCGCTGACCGCGATCGAAACCGCGGCGCGCCAGCACGTCTCGCTCAATAGCGAACTGCACGACCGCTTGATGACCTCGCGCATGGTGCCGGCGCGGCAACTGGAATCGCGCCTACAACGCACCGTGCGCCAAGTCGCCGATCAATGCGGCAAGCAAGTCGCGCTGCTGGTCGAAGGCACCGACGTGATGCTCGACGACCAGATGGTGAACACGCTGATCGACCCGCTGCAGCACCTGCTGCGCAACGCCATCGACCACGGTATCGAGGCGCCGACGCTGCGCGCGGAGCTGGGCAAACCGCAAACCGGAACGATCGTGCTGCGCTTCGCGCGCGATGGTAAATATTTGGTGGTCACTTGTCGCGACGACGGCGCCGGGCTCGACCTCGCGCGCATCTACGCTCAGGCGCTGAAGCGCGGCCTGATCGCGGAGAGTGACAGCCTCGATGAAAGCGCGATCGCGCGTTTGATCTTGCGCTCCGGATTCTCGACCGCGGAGACGGTCACGCAAGTTTCCGGGCGCGGTGTCGGCATGGACATCGTGCACACCCAAATCGCCAAGTCGAAAGGCAGCATCGACATTCAGAGCCGCAGTGGCGGCGGTGCAAGCTTCACCTTACGTTTACCGATTCAGCTCGGCGTGGCGCATTGCCTGCTCGTGGTCGTGCAAGGCGAAACCTATGCGCTGTCGTCCGCGAACTTGGAGCAAATCATCTACGAAGGCGCACGTGACGTTCGGCAAACCGATGGCGGCTGGCAGTACGCGACCGCTGAGCTCACCTGCGCCACGCATTTCTTGGCACAGCTCGTCGGCGCCGCGGATGCCAGTACGGCGGCGCTAGAGCGCGAACGTCACGTCGTACTGATGAACGACCTATCCGGGCGAGTGGCGATTGTCGTCGACGCTGTGATCGGCGGTCAGGAATTGGTCATCAAGAAACCGGGGCGTTTGCTTGCCGGCATTCAAGGCCTCGTGGGCGCCTCGATTCTCGGCACTGGCGGTGTCGTGCCGATTCTGGAACTGACGGAATTGCTGCGGCTCGATCGCGGCGAGTTCGTCGCGGAGTTGCCCACGGCAGCGCGCCTGGATGGCGCCGTGGACGTTTTGGTCGTGGACGATTCGCTCAGCGTGCGCACGGCACTTTCAACCATGCTGGTCGAGGAGGGCTTTCAGGTGCGCACCGCGAAGGACGGTGTCGAGGCAATCGAAGCGATTGCCGAGCGTCGGCCGGCAGTGATCGTCGCGGATCTCGAGATGCCGCGCATGAACGGGCTCGAGCTGACCGCGCACATTCGCGCGAACGCGACCACCCGCATGGTACCCGTGATCATGGTGACCTCGCGTACCGCCGAGAAGCACCGCAAGCAAGCCGCGGCCGCGGGGGTCGACGACTACCTGACCAAGCCGTATCGCGAACAGGAGTTGGTGTCGCGGTTGCGCGCCGTGCTGCATCAGGCGGCGTAGCCGCGGTAGCGCCCAAGTAAGTTTTCAACAAGCAACACGTTATCGGTGGAGACTCACCAAAAAAGGAGATAGTTATGTCGATGGCAAAAATATTTACCACGGTGGTTACCGTCGCAGTACTTGGGGGCGGTGGTGCCTTCTATCTGTACCAGTCGGCCGAGGGCAAACCAGCGCCGTCCGCGGCGAAAGCAACGAACAAGGCGATCGTGCTGACCTCGCCGCCGCGCGAAAGCGCCGAGCAGGGTGCGCAGGTTTATGGGCCGATCGCGGACTATCTAAGCAAGGTGACCGGACGGCGGGTGGTTTACAACCATCCGGCGACCTGGGGTTTGTATCGCACGGAAATGCTGAACGGCGACTACGACATCATCTTTGACGGCGGTCACTTCGCCGACTACCGCGCGCGCAAGCTCGGTCACCATATCGTCGCGAAGATGCCCGAGCTACAGCAGTTCGTGATCATCGTACGCAAGGACGACAACGTGTCGGCGGTGGAGCAACTGGCGGGACAAACCTTTTGTTCGCCGCCGTCGCCGAACCAGGGCGCGCTGCTCGCGTTGTCGCAGTTCAAGGATCCGGCGCGGCAACCGATTACGGTTCCGGTCACAAGCAACTTTTGGCCGATCGTTTACGAGGGCGTCGTCTCCGGACGTTGCCGCGGCGGCGTTCTGGAGATGGCAATACTGCAAAAGCTCGACAAGGCCGGTGCCACGAAGATCGTGCTGCAAACGCCGCCGCAGCCGAACCAGGCGTTTTCGGTCAGCTCGCGTGTCGGTCCGGCGGATCGGGCGAAGATCGCCGCCGCGCTCATCGCCCCGGAAGCCGTCAAGCCGACCGAAAAATTGCGCGAACGCTTTAAGGTCGGCGATAGTTTCGTCGCCGCCAACAACGCCGAATACGCCGGGCTCGGCGACCTGCTGCGCAACGAGTTCGGATTCGAATCGATCGCGTCGAACTGAAGGGCGGAGTAGCTCTGAAACATCAGTCTTAACCGCAGAGGGCGAGACGGAGTAGTCGCCCATGCACTTAACGTGCATGGGCGCCGTTGCGCGCCGGAACATGGAGGTTCCGGCTGGGTTTATCGCCGGCGAGATTGCGACGCCATGGACGACATGTACCGCGTTCCTTGCGGTAGTACCTATCGTGAAAAGCTATGGTGATAGCGACGCTGTGATCGGCGCGCGGCGGCTATCGGGTTTCACCAACAGCATGTGCACGTCGCCGATGGCGCGTTCCGTGAATCCACCTTCGCAGTAGCAAAGATAAAACTCCCACATGCGGATAAAGCTCTCAGGATAGCCAAGCGCGCGCACGGCGGCGATACGGGCGAACAGATTCTCGCGCCACTTGCGCAGCGTCGTTGCGTAATGCGGACCGATATCCTCGAGGTGAAACTGACGCAGGTCGCTCGCGCGCGTGATCGAATCGCTTATCGCGGTAACCGAAGGGATGCAGCTGCCGGGAAAGATATAGCGCTGTATGAAATCGACCGAGCGCTTGGCTTGATCGTAACGCTGGTCGGCGATGGTGATCGCTTGCAATAGCATCATGCCGTCGGGTTTAAGCAGCGCGCCGCACTTGCCGAAATAAATGTCGTAAAATTGGTAACCCACCGCTTCGATCATCTCGATCGAAACTAGCTTATCGAATTGGCCGGTGAGATCGCGATAGTCCGACAACAACACCGTAATGCGACCGGACAATCCAGCCGCGCGGATACGTTCGACCGCCAGCGCGTGCTGTTCGCGCGAAATCGTCGTGGTGGTGACGCGACAGCCGAAATTCTCCGCGGCGTGCAGCGCCATGCCGCCCCAGCCGGTGCCGATCTCGAGCAGATGATCGGTCGGTTTGAGATCGAGCTTGCGACAAATACGATCGAGCCGCGCGAGTTGCGCTTCGTGCAGACTCATGTCGGCGCGCTCGAAAATCGCGGACGAGTACATCATCGTCTCGTCCAGGAACAGTTTGAAGAAATCGTTGCCGAGGTCGTAGTGCGCCGCGATATTGCGGCGTGAGCCTTGCGCGGTGTTTCGGTTCAACCAGTGCAGCAGTTTTTGCGCCGGTGCCGTGAGGCGCGCGAGTCCGGTTTCCATGCCGTCCAGCACTTCGCGATTTTGTACGAGCAATCGCACCAGGCCGGTGAGGTCGTTCGTGTTCCAGTAACCCTGCATGTAGGCTTCGCCGGCGCCAATCGAGCCGCCGAAGGCCATGTCGCTATAGAACCGACCATCCAGCACCTGCACGGCGACGTCGAGCGGACATTCGATGCTCGTGCGACCGAAGCGATAGCTTTGCGCGCCGTCGCTCAACGTCAGCCGCCCGCGTTGCAATTTCTGCAGCCGCGCAAGCACCGCGCGCCGTGCGATTTGATCGAGAAACCGCGGTTTCGGCGTAACGCCGGCTTCTATGCGAACGTCCAGGCTCGAGGATTTCATGATTGTGATTTCGCCGCGTTGGCGTCTCTGCCGGTGTCCGGCTGCTTCGCCGGATGAATGTGAAACGGCGTGCGTTTCCACCATAGGCGCAGCGCCTGCCAATGAATCGCCGTCACCACCCTGAGTGTCATCAACGGAAAGCGCAGCAATACGGATGCGAGCGCCGTCCCGGTGATCTCGCGTTTCGCGAGGCTCATGGTCGCGTCGAACAGCTTGTTGCCGTCCTTGCGATTAATCATGTGCACCGCGAGTTTCGCGCTCGGTGCGCTGAAGGTCCAATCGTAGTCGAGCGTCATTTCCATGAACGGCGAGACATGAAAGTTCTTGGCGAAGCGATAGCGCTGAGTTTTGGCGGGCACGCCGGCGCGCTGATCGTGCAAGACGTAGGCATGGCGTTCCTTCCAAGGCGTGTTGGTAATTTCCGCAACAATTGTTTCGACGCGCTCGCCGCTGCGATCGAAGCAGTAATAAAACGTCACCGGGTTGAAGCAATGACCGAAGTACCGCAGATGCGTGAGCATGCGTATCGGTCCCGTGGGCCGCGCGCTGGTTTCCTGCTCAACGCGATCGCGCACGGCGCGATCGAGCGGCACGCGCGGGTCGCCGAGATAATCGGCGCGCCGGAACCACGCCAGCGTCGGTTTGTATGCGGACCAGAACCAGCGCCCGCGAAATACCTGATCGAGTTCGGCCAGGTCCACGTACATCATGAACAGCCGGTAGCGGAACGCGTGCGGTCGCGGGGCCGAGCGCCGGTGTCTAACCCACCCGGTATAAATGGCGCTCTGCATTCTGGGTTCTCCGCTGGAAATGGTTGATGGCGTTCAAAGCGCTGACGACACCGTCTTCATGAAAACCGTTGCGCCAATAGGCGCCGCAATAGTACGTGCGCTCGGCGCCGTTGATCTCGCCTTGACGCTGCTGCGCCGCGACGCCGGCGGGCGTGAACATCGGGTGCTGGTAGCTCAGGCGCTTGATGATCTTCGCCGGGTCGATCGCGTGCGTCATGTTCAACGTCACGAGGAAGGGCGTGCGCGACAATAATCGTTGCAGGATGTTCATGTTGTAAGTGACCGCCACGCGATCCTGCGGCAGGCGCGGAATATGGTAGTTCCACGCCGCCCAAGCGAGCCGGCGCCGCGGCAGCACCGAGGTATCAGTGTGCAGCACGACTTCGTTCGGTTGGTACGGAATCGCGCCCAGTACTTGGCGCTCTGGTGCCGTCGGATCCGCCAGCAATCGCAGCGCCTGGTCGCTGTGGCAGGCGATGAACACGGCATCGAAGTGCTCGGGTTCGTGACCGCGCGCTTTGACCAGCACGTGGTTCGGTAGCCGGCGGATGGTTTCGACCGGGGTGTTGCGGCGTATGCGATCGTGAAACCGCGCGGTGAGTTTTTCCACGTAGCGCGCCGAGCCGCCGCGGATCACGCGCCAGGTCGGACGATCCGCGACCGACAACATGCCGTGATTGTGAAAGAAGCGCACGAAATAGCGCGCCGGGAATTGCCGCATGGTTTCCGGTGCCGCCGACCAAATCGCCGCACCCATCGGAATCAGGTACTGCTCGACGAATTGGCGCGAGTACCTATTCGCGCGCAAATACCGTCCGAGGGTGACATCCGGTGCGTCGGGCGCGAGCAGCGCCGGGGCTTCGCGATTGAAGCGCATGATGTCGCGCAGCATCCGCCAGAACGACGGTCGGAAAAGATTGCGCCGCTGCGCGAACAAACTATTGAGCGAGGTGCCGTTATATTCGAGACAACGACCCTCGAAAAGGGCTCTGACCCCTTAAAGCTGTAACAGCAAGGCGGTCGCGAGGATGTTGAGGCCCATCGCCAGGCCCGAAAACGCGCCGGCCTGTTCGCTTTCCTGAAACGCGCGCGCGGTGCCGATACCATGCGATGCGACCCCGATGGCAAAGCCACGAATCGCCGCATCCCTTACGCGCAGTACGTTCAACGTCCACGGCCCGAGCACGGCGCCGAGAATGCCGGTCGAGACCACCAAAATAGCGGTAAGCGACGGTAGGCCGCCCAGTTTCTCGGCGATGCCCATCGCCACCGGCGCCGTGACCGACTTCGGCGCGAGTGAGATCAGCGTTTGCGGCGAGGCGCCGAGCAGCCACGCAATGCCGATTGCCGAGACCGCGGCGGTGATGGAACCCGCGATCAAACCGCCGAGCAGCGGCAGCCACAAGCGGCGCAGCTTGGAAAAATTGAAGTAAAGCGGCACCGCGAGCGCGACGGTCGCCGGACCAAGCAGAAAGTGCACGAACTGCGCACCCTCGAAATAGGTTTGATACGCAGTGTCGGTCGCAACCAGCAGCGCGACCAGCGCCAGCACCGCGAGTAATACCGGATTGAGCAGCGGGTGCATGTGCGCGCGGCGATAGATCCAATCGCCGAGCAGATAGGCAATAAGCGTGAGCGTAAGCCCGAGCAGCGGCGTCGCCGCTAAGTAAACCCATATCTCGCGAAAGCTGCCGCTCACGCGCCGCGCCCGATACGGTTGAATCGACGTGCGAGCCACTGCGTGGTCAACGCCGCAACCACAATGGCAAGCAACGTGCTGAGTACCAGCGCAAAGACGATCGGCAGCCATTCGGCGGCCACCCGTTGAAAATGCAGCATCACACCGACACCGGCAGGAACGAATAGCAGCGAAAGGTGCTGCAACAGCTGCTGTGCCGGTTCGCGCATGCGTTCCGCCGGCACGCCCGGTACCGACAGCGCCGCGAAAAACAATCCCATGCCGACCACCGGGCCGGGAATCGGCAGGTCGAAGATCTGGCTGATCACTTCGCCGACGAGTTGGAACAGCAACAGAATGGTTATTGTTTGAAGCACGTTTTCGTTTCCGTTTCCGTTAAGCGGCCGGGGCTACACGAGCTGCGATTCCCCCTCCCGTTCCCTCCCCCGCATGCGGGGGAGGGTTAGGGTGGGGGCTCCGAGCAATGCTCGAATAATCGGACGACGAAGTGGCATCACTGTGTCGGCAAAAACTCTATGTCGATAGAAATGTATCTATGGACTCCACCCGATTTGCAAGAAGAAGATTGACGCTTGCCCTGTTGGTTAGATTGCACGTATCTATTCGGCCTTTGTATTGAGCGGTTCTCTCGCTCTGGCCATGATGCAAGGCGCGCACCGGGATCCGTATAGGGTGACGGCCTCGAAGGCCACTACACGTGGCGGATTCGCCCGGGTGCCGGTCCGACCTGTGGGGCATCAGTCTTTCTTCCTCTTCGCAACTTGGATGTGTCGGTAAAACTAAAACGTTGTCGTGCTTACGCCTGCGCGGGGGTTGCCGCGGCGCCCGCTCGCTTTCCCGCATGGGCAGGATCGTAGTCTCGATCGTGGGCCAACAGCGCCCATGCCACCCGCGCCATTTTGTTCGCAAGCGCCACGGCCGCCACGTTGGTGCCGCGGCGAGCTTGCACTGTCACCGCCCAGCGCAACAGGCGATCCGGCTTGTCCCCGGCGGCACGAAGCGCGCTGCGCGCCCCGTGAATCAAGAGCGTGCGCAGGTAGGCATCGCCCCGTTTGCTGATGCCGAGCAAGCGCTCTTTACCGCCGCTGGAATGCTGATGCGGCACAATGCCTAAGTTGGCCGAGAGGTCGCGCCCGCTGCCAAAGTGATGCGCATCGGCAACCGTGGCCACCATGGCGGTGGCGGTGAGTTTACCGATGCCGGGCACGGCCATCAGCCGCTTGGCCCGCGTATCCTGACGCGCCGCCTGCTCGAGGCGCCGGTCGTAGTCGTTTAAACGAGCGTCCTTGTCATCAAGTTGTGTGAAGAGCTCGCGCAAGGTCTGAAGGGCCATGTCCGACAACCCAGGGTCCGCGCTCTTCAGCCAGGCGCGCAACCCTTGATGGAATTTGGCCACCCCCGCCGGGAAGACCTTGCCGTATTCGTGCGCAAAGGCGCGCAGGCGGCAGATCAGCGCGCGTCGCTCCTGCATGAGCCCCTGGCGTGCGCGGTGCAGCATCTGCAGATCCTGTTGTGCCTCGGTGTTGATGGGCACGTATTTGGTCGAAGCGCGGGTGCGGATCTCGGCGATCGCCTGGGCGTCGCGGGCGTCGTTCTTGTTGCCGGTGACATAGGCTTTGACGTGCTGGGCGGCAATGAGCTTGGTGTCATGCCCGAGCTTCCCCAATTCACGCGCCCAGTAATGCGCGCCGGCGCACGCTTCAATGCCGACGGCGGTCTTCGGCACATTGGCGAAATGCGCCAATACCTCATTGCGCGCCAACTTCTTCTTGAACACCACCTTGCCGTGCGCATTCAGGCCGACGGCCACAAACACGTTCTTGGCA
>Ga0209640_10001920_pt1 | contig 17954 bp, 16 predicted proteins | sample RifCSP10_1_FD_184018 | JGI IMG/M metagenome (GOLD analysis project Ga0209640, IMG submission 184018) | Soil microbial communities from Rifle, Colorado - Rifle CSP2_sed 10_1 (SPAdes) (version 2) | ecosystem: Environmental > Terrestrial > Deep subsurface > Rock core/Sediment | place: Rifle... | reverse complement strand
GCGCTCGGAGGAGGGAAAGCGGAGCTGCGAAAACGGAATGCGCATCTCCGCCGTCCACCCTTGATCGTCGATCGCGACCGCCGCCTCCCACACCGCGTCCCACGACCCGTCCTCCCACGTGTCGTTGAACAGGATCGAGTCGGCGAGCGACCCGGCCGCGCTCACGCTGAACACGGCGCCGGTCAGGTGGTCGTGGTGGGGGTCGAGGTAGATCGTGAAGCGATCGGCGTCGGCGCGATCGTCGCGTCGCGAGAGCCGCCGGACGATCTTGTCCGCCTCGCGATCGTGCAGCCTGACGCCGACGTACAGCGCGGACGCGTCGTAGATGACGCGCAGCTCGGTGCGTTCGGTTGGGGGCTTGCCTTCGTCGGGGTCGCGCTGGACGAAGCTGGTCGCCGGCGTCGCATCGCGCCATGCCGCGTCGTCCAGGTGACCGTCGAGGCGCGGCGCTTCCGTGACGCGCACCGCGCGCATCGTGGCGACCCCGCCATGCTCCTTCCCCTGCGCGCCGGCGTGCTGCGGGGCGAGGAGGAGGCAGGCGATAACACACGCGCGGATTGGCGTAATGAAGAGGATCTTCACCGGACGTGCGACCACTGTCGCATAGGAGCTACGTCGAGGCCAGCGCCTTTGTTGCGATGGCGGCCCCATCACATCCGTAGGGCGGGTCTTCAGACCCGCCGCAGCAATGCCGGTGCTCCCCCGATCTATCCCACCGCGCGCCACCGCTCCAGTGATAGCGGCGCTCGCCGCTGGAGCCCTGCTACTTCATGTCACAACCCGATTTCTTCGAGGCTTTGGGCTAGCCGGCGTCATCAGCTTGCTTCGTGGCGAGAGCCTCTCCGGAACTGAGCTACTCGACATCCTGGCAGCCACGGATTTTTCCGGGGGCGAAGCGGCAATTTATCGGTACTTCGTATTCGTCGTCGCGGATACCGCTGCCTCAGAGATTCACTCGCTGACTAGCGTGGCGCGCTGGCTAATGTTGTATGTCCCTTCTGGGCTTGTTCCGGGTCTAAAACCGTCGGACGTTACATATGAGTTATGGTGGCACGGATTCAATGCAGGGATATTTGATCACTTTGAATCTTTTCCTCAAGTGCTGCAGGTAATATCAGCTGGCGGCGGTGGCTCTCTTCATCCCTTGCTCTGGGGCGAAATCTGGGTAAACGGCGGGATGGTCGTTTGGCCCATAGTGTTTGCGGTCTTGATCGGATTGATTTGCACGATTGAGATCGCGTATTCCCGGATGCCACCAATGATGTATGTCCTTTCTGCCCCCGCGACGATTGTCGGCTATCTGATGATTGCGCGGGGCAACTCGGTAATTGGGATTGGTTATTTCGCTTACATCGTTCCGATGGCCGCGTTTCTGTTTGCTATCTCCTTCGCGGCTTCACGTGGCGCCGAATACTTGTCAGCTCGACACTCGAACTGTGACTAGCAGTGGCGCGTTTCGGCTGCTTGTCCTTTCGGACGCGTCGAGTGCGCACACGGAACGATGGGTGCGTGCACTTGCTGCGCGCGGTCACGTAATCTCGCTTTACAGCCTTTCCACACCGGCAGGCGATGCTTATGCTGATCTGAAAAACGTGACTGTGCAGTCCTTGGGACTGCCCATCTCGCTTGTAGCTGATTCTGAGGGCGCTCTGTCAAAGGCTCGGTATCTCAAAGCCATTCGGCCAATCCGCGATCTGATCAAGACGTTTGCTCCGGACGTTGTGCATGCCCACTATGTAACGAGCTACGGTTTGCTGGCGACGCTAGCCGGCGCACGGCCGCGAATTCTGTCCGCTTGGGGAATGGACGTCTATGGCCTCGCAAGCCGGTCCGTGCTCTACAGAAAGTTTGTCAGTTCAGTACTCGGTTCCGCAGACCTAATTCTATCGACAAGCAACGTGATGCGTAGCCAGATTGGCTTGATTACGCAGCGAGCCGTGGAAGTCACTCCGTTCGGCGTGGATACTGAAAAATTCTGTCCTCGGCCGTTGAGCGCGACTTCAGACGACAGTGTAATCACAGTAGGCTTGGTAAAGGCGCTGGAATCCAAGTACGGAATTGAGTATCTACTGCAATCCTTCAAAATCGTGACGCTGCGCGCTCGCTCGAACCGATCCTACCGGCTTCTGCTCGTTGGCGACGGTTCGATGAGATCTAAGCTCGAAAAGGCTGCGAACCAGCTTGGTATCTCGGACAAAGTCCAGTTCGCCGGGCAGTGCAGCTACGACGAGATTCAGAACTGGCATCAATGTCTCGATATCGCCGTATATCCCTCCATCGACGCTAGCGAGAGCTTCGGAGTCGCGGCAGTCGAGTCCCAATCCTGCGCCGTTCCTGTGATTGTGAGCGATATCGGAGGTCTTCCCGAAGTCGTCGTAAATGAGCAGACTGGCCTGGTCGTACCCCCGAAAAACGTGGAGGAGCTTGCAGAGGCAATTCTTAGGCTCGGGCAAGATTCAATGCTGAGGAAGCAGATGGGTGAGCGAGCAAGAAGACATGTTATCGAGCATTTTTCACTGAGCGACAGCGTTCGACTAATGGAAACAATGTATCGGAAGGTCTCAGTGCGGTCGCGCCTTGAGCACGACAGCGATCACCGTACTGCGCACCGATGACTGTTTTGACTCAAAGCATTATTGCGCCATCGACGTAGTGGGATCCCGATCGCCTGTGAATCTTGTTCGAATCTTCGGAAAGGATGAGGCCAAATGTTAGTAAAGATTCAGCCAATTCAAAATAGAAAGGTGCGCTTCGCGATTGTTGGCTGCGGCCGAATTGCGGCGAAACACATCGAGGCGTTGAGGAAACACTCTGATCGCGCAGATCTCGTCGCGCTCTGTGACGTAGACGGGGATGCTCTTGGAAGGGCGGTGGAAGCAACAAATGCAGCGGGCTTTGGCTCGTTTGCGGCGCTCTTGGAAAGTTCCGACTTTGACGTTGCGGTACTTTGTACGCCGAGTGGACTGCATCCCGCACAAACGATTGAGGCAGCGCGCCTCCGACGGCATGTGGTGACGGAAAAGCCGATGGCGACGCGCTGGACCGACGGTCTGCGCATGGTGCAAGCGTGCGACGAAGCCGGCGTGTTCTTGTTCGTCGTCAAGCAAAATCGGCGAAATGCGACGCTGCAGCTCTTGAAGCAGGCAATTGACAAGGGTCGATTCGGGCGAATTTACATGGTGACGATCAACTTGTTCTGGAGCCGACCGCAGTCCTATTTTGATAGTGCAAAGTGGCGTGGAACGTGGGAATTTGACGGTGGAGCGTTAATGAACCAGGCGAGCCACTATGTTGATCTCTTGGACTGGCTCATCGGTCCTGTAGAGAGCGTTCAAGCCTACGTAGCTACGCTTGCCAGGAATATTCAAGTCGAGGACACGGCAACCGTCGGCGTGCGTTGGCGGTCAGGGGCGCTCGGCTCGATCAATGTAACCATGCTGACATTTCCGCGTAACCTAGAGGGATCAATCACAATCATTGGCGAGAATGGAACCGCACGTGTCGGCGGCGTAGCGGTGAATGAGATTCTGCATTGGGAATTTGCAGATGCGGATGCAAGAGACCAATTCGTAACGGAAGCCAGCTATCAGACATCTTCTGTGTATGGATTTGGGCATCCGCTCTATTACGATAATGTTATCAACACACTTCGTGGCGAAGCGGAGCCAGAAACTGATGGAAGAGAGGGACTAAGGTCGCTTGAGGTGTTGATAGCGAGCTACTTGTCTGCCCGTGATGGGCGTAGGGTCGCGCTGCCCTTGGAGTTCTGACGAGCCGCGCCGCTAATTGCGGCACCGTTACTGACTTACGTGCCTGAAGGCGCTGCGGCTGTTGAGCACGGACGCGTGGCAACAGGCCGCGTCGCGAAAAGTCTCTTTACAGCTGCGCCGCTACATCGCACCCAACTTAGCCATGATCAACCATACGACCAGAACTCGCGAGCTCTATAAGCGCATCGATTCCGAAGCACAGAGACGCTGGAGCGCTGCCAACGCGGGCAATCAATGCATAAGCGCTGAGCGAGACCGTTGCGTTCAGGATGCCATAGCTGGTCGATATGGCGATGAATTCAACTTGATCGATTTATTGGAGATCGGGTGCGGGACGGGCAGCATCCTTGAGAGTATTGCTCGCTTGGGACTCTCAGCTGAGCGGTTGTGGGGTGTTGACATCCTAAGCGAGCGCATCTCGTTGGCGAAAGAACGGCTGCCCGGCGCACATCTGTCAGTAAACGATGGTGGTACCCTGCCGTTCGAGCCCGAAACGTTCGATGTCGTAGTACTTTTCACGGTATTTAGTTCGGTCATTGATGACCACGATCGGCAGCGCTTGGCTAATGAGGCTGTGCGAGTGGCAAAGACCAACGGTCTCCTTCTCATCTATGATTTCAGGATTCCTAGTCACGTGACAAGAGAGACACGCCCTCTAACGCGAAAGCAGGTCTTAAGACTTTTCCGCGATTGTGTAATTCGCGTTCGGAGTCTGACAGTTGCGCCTCCGATAGCTCGGAGTCTTGGCAGCACCGCAATTTTTCTCTATCGGTTTCTGGCCGCTGTACCTTTCCTGAGAACACATAACTTCTTTGCGGTCTCAAAGGCTCGTCAACGCGTGGATGTGCTTCTGCATCCAGAGACCTAGAAGTATGGCGCGGATCTTGTACGTGGATCATTATGCCGGATCTCCGCGTCATGGCATGGAATACAGGCCATATTGCTTCGCACGCGAATGGCAGAAGTTGGGTCACGATGTCACAATTGTTGCAGCAAGTTTTGCTCATGTGCGACAAGTCAATCCGTCTGTATCTGCTGAGCTTCAACTCGAACGAGTTGATGGTATCGACTACTTCTGGATACGGACCCCGAAGTACACGGGAAATGGTGCGCAGCGTGCGATCAATATTTTCGCGTTCGTAGGAAAGTTGTTGCGCTATTCGCGCAAAGTGGCCGATGCGTGTCGCCCCGAAGTCGTCATTGCATCGTCAACATATCCGATCGACATTTACCCCTGCTGGCGCATCGCACGCCGCTATGGGGCAAAACTAGTTTTCGAGTTGCACGACCTGTGGCCGCTATCACCAATTGAGATCGGTGGCATGAGCCGATGGCATCCATTCGCCGCTGTTATGCAGATGGGCGAGAACTTTGCATGCACTCGTTCAGACTTCGTTGTGTCAATTCTTCCCAAGGCCTTTGAATACCTCGTCGATCATGGGTTGGATGCTTCAAGATTTGTGCATATACCAAATGGAGTTGTGCTAGACGACTGGTCCGAACTCGCGCCATCACCATTGGCCAAGCACGTTTTGGAGCAATTTGCTGGCCTCACGGCCACGGGCTACTTCATTGTCACTTATGCGGGGGCGCACGGACCCGCCAATAATCTTCAACTACTAATCGAAGCCGCTCGACAAATGCGTGGAGACGCGGTGATGTTCTGCTTGTTTGGCGCCGGTTCTGAAAAGGAGGCGCTGAAGTCCTCAGTTCGCAGTCTTGGGCTTAACAACGTACGTTTTTTTGACCCCGTACCAAAGTCTGCTATCCCGTCGGTGCTGCGTGCCTCAAGCGCCCTATTTTTCAGTCTCACGCCAAGTCCGCTGTTTCGGTATGGGATTAGCCCAAACAAACTGATCGACTACATGATGGCGGGAAGGCCAATTATTGCGGCGGTCTCCGCAGGCAACAATCCAGTTGTCGAGCACGAATGCGGGCTTTCAGTTGGTGCAACGGACGTGAATGGCGTAGTTCAGGGCGTGCGCAAGTTGATGGAAATGGGAGACGCTGCTCGAGACCGGATGGGCGAAGCCGGCCATCGTGCCGTTCTAGAGGAATATTCATATCAAGAATTGGCAGAGCGATTTGCGAGGTGCTTTGTTTGAGCGGCGCAAGGCGATTCGTTCCATTTGCATCTCCGGATATTGGCGAAGAGGAGATCGCAGAAGTCGTCGATTCACTGCGTTCAGGTTGGATTACAACTGGGCCGAAGACGAGGCAATTTGAGTCTGACTTCGCCGTCCGCATGGGCAACGCGCAGTCAATAGCGGTCAATTCGGCAACAGCCGGACTGCATTTGGCACTGGAGGCGATCGGCATCGGGCCTGGCGATGAGGTAATTACGACGACACATACATTTACAGCCACTGCGGAAGTTGCCTGCTATTTGGGCGCTGATCCAATTCTCGTCGACATCGAGCTGGATACCTCCTGCATCGATCCTGCGGCAATCGATCGAGCCATATCACCACGTACACGTGCCGTATTGCCCGTTCACTACGGTGGACGGTCATGCGAGATGGATCGGATCTGTGATATCGCAGGACGCCATGGCCTGCGCATCGTCGAAGATGCCGCACATGCTTTCCCGACGACATACAAGGGAAAGTTGATTGGAACACTTTCAAGCGATGCTACGGTGTTCAGCTTTTACGCAACCAAGACAATCGCCACTGGAGAAGGCGGAATGATCGTCACTGCTGATGAGCAAATTGCTCGCCAAGCCCGCCTAATGCGGCTCCACGGTATCGATCGCGATGCGTTCGATCGCTACACATCTACCAAGCCATCGTGGTACTACCAGGTCATCGCTCCTGGCTTCAAATACAACATGACAGACCTTGCCGCGTCGCTGGGGATACACCAACTGCGAAAAGCTGAGCGCTTTCAGCTGCGTCGTCAGGAGATCGCGGATCGTTACAATGAAGAGTTGCACGAACTCTCACTGGTGTTACCGCCGCAACCACTACGCGGAGACCGTCACGCATGGCATCTATACGTCGTCAGGCTCAGTGATGACGCACCGCTGCATCGCGATGAACTCATTCGTCGCATGGCAGAATCCGGCATCGGTTGCAGCGTTCACTATATCCCGCTGCATCGACATCCGTACTGGCGCGACCGTTACTCACTGAGGCCGGAACACTTTCCAAATTCAGAACTCCTCTATCAACGTGGCGTGAGCTTGCCAATCTATTCAAGAATGACAGATGACGATCAGACGCGAGTGATTGACGCACTGCGGGCCTTATTGCACTAGCCCCCACAAGTTCGCTTGTGATTAAGAGAGTGTTCGATTTCGTGGTGGCGGTTGTTGGGCTATTGTTCGCTATTCCGCTCTGCGCCGGAATCGTTATGGCGATCGCGCTTGAAGGAAATAGGCAGGTTTTCTTTCGGCAAGTTCGAGTCGGTCGTTTCGGTCATAGTTTTAGAATTCTCAAGTTTCGGACTATGATCGTTGGCGCTTCGGAAGTCGGACCAAGTATCACCGTCGATGCAGATGCGCGGGTAACGCGAGTCGGTCGTTTCCTGCGGCGTTGGAAGTTAGACGAGATCCCTCAGCTTTGGAATGTAATCCTTGGAGAAATGAGTCTTGTGGGACCGAGGCCGGAAGTTCCAGATTTCGTTGCGCTATATCCGCCAGACCTCCGTGCCCAGATCCTCTCCATCAGGCCAGGAATCACAGACAATGCCTCGGTGCAGTTCCGCCACGAGAATGAGTTCTTGCGCGGCGCGCTTGATCCACGCGAAACGTACGTGAAAACGATCCTGCCTCTAAAGCTGGAGTTGTATGTGGACTATGTGCAGAAAAGATCGTTCTGGGGCGATCTGCGCATTCTGTTGCGCACCGCTAAGCGGGTCATATTAGCGGGCTAATAATAAATCGTAGCATGGGCCGCAACTTTCGTGCTCGCCGTGTGGTCAGTCGAGGAGAGTTCGTTGGGCCCGTGGCTCGATGTTTCCAAACTTGCTGGTTGAAAGTGTCACTGTTTGGAGACTCAAGACTGGTGTCTCACTGACCAATGCGTGATGACGCTGGAACGATGGTATGATGCGCGCCGACCGTGTCGAGCTGAGTCTTGCCGAAAGGCGAAACACGAAGAATGAGCGCTTCGGCAGCACGCAGGAATCGGGGCCGTCGACGCCAAGTCGCTGGAGCGAAGCGGCCACAATCAGGAAAGTAGCTCGTGCACAAGGACACCAGAAGGGACTTCCGCGGTTGGATGGAGCTGGTCTCAGACCTCCCCCGCAGCACGAAGCGCGCCATCATGGTTGCCGCCGACGTGATCTTCATTCCGTTGGCTCTTTACACGGCTATCACACTCAGACTCGGTACGACTGACCACCACATTGGCGGCGGCGCGTGGCTGTATGTTGCCGTCGCTGTTGCGAGCGTTCCTGTTTTCGCGAAGCTCGGACTCTACCGGGCGGTTGTTCGCTATCTGGGCGGCAAGGCCCTCATCGCCGTCATTTCCGGGGTGACGCTTTCAGTTGGGCTGCTCCTTCTCTTGAACCTCACTGTGACGCATAAGGAAGTTCCGACCGGCGCATTCGCCATCTATTGGGCGCTTGCGCTCCTGTACGTCGGCGGGAGTCGATATCTCGTTCGACTGACGTTGCAGGCGTCGAACGCCGCGGGCGAGCGCGTCGTGATCTACGGTGCGGGAGAGGCGGGCGTGCGCCTTGCAATGGCGCTCCAGGGTGGCAAGGATTTCAAACCGGTTGCCTTCGTCGATGACAGCCGCGCGCTTCGTGGCAGCGTCATGAATGGGATCGAAGTATTCGATCCGGCCGACTTGACCAAGATTATTTCTGAGTACAGCGCGACCCGAGTGTTTCTTGCCGTTCCATCCGAAACGCGTCGCCGCCGGCGGGAAATTCTCACGCGTCTCGAGTCAGTGGGCATCCACGTGCAAACCATTCCCGACCTCAGCGATATTGCCTCGGGCCGTGCACGGGTCGACGAAATTCACGAAGTTGATGTCAGCGACCTGCTGGGGCGAGACGCTGTTCCACCCAATCAGACGCTGCTGAGCGCTTGCATTCACGGCAAATCGGTTCTCGTCACGGGGGCGGGCGGCTCGATTGGCTCGGAGTTGTGCCGACAGATCATTCATCTTGCGCCATCACGCTTGTTGCTGCTCGAGATTTCGGAGCTTGCTCTCTACAACATCGAACGCGAGCTGCGCCTGATCTGCGCTCGTGAAGGTCTCAACTGCGAAATCGTGGCGTTGCTCGGCAATGCCCATCACAAGTATCGATTGCGCGAGCTGATGCAGGCCTACGGCGTCCAAACCGTCTATCACGCCGCAGCCTACAAGCACGTGCCCATCGTCGAGCAGAACATGATCGAAGGCATTCACAACAATGTGTATGCCACGTGGCATTCCGCGGAAGCCGCACTCGAGGCGGGCGTCGAGACGTATGTGCTGATCTCGAGCGACAAGGCGGTGAATTCCACCAACGTCATGGGCGCAACCAAGCGCTTCGCGGAACTGGTGCTCCAGGGAATTCAGCGCCGCGGTGCCGAAACGCGCTTCTGCATGGTCCGATTCGGAAACGTGCTCGCGTCATCCGGCTCGGTAGTGCCGTTGTTCCATGAGCAGATCAAACACGGTGGTCCGGTCACCGTGACGCATCCCGATGTGATTCGGTATTTCATGACGATTCCGGAGGCCGCGCAGCTCGTCATTCAGGCGAGCTCGATGGCAAAGGGCGGCGACGTGTTCGTTCTCGACATGGGCAAGCCCGTACGCATCGATGATCTCGCACGGCGCATGGTGAATCTGACGGGTCTCACGGTGCGCGATGATGAGAATCCGGACGGCGATATCGAGATTTCGTACACGGGGCTACGGCCGGCCGAAAAGCTGTATGAAGAACTGCTGATTGGCAACAACGTCACGGGCACCGAGCATCCGATGATCCTCCGCGCAATGGAGCATGAGCTTCCGTGGGAGCGTATTCAGACGGTGCTCGACGAGCTGCTGGTGGTCATGCGCAAGTTTGATTGCCGCCGCGCACGCGAGATCCTTCTCGAGACGATTGCGGAATACACGCCGGCCGCGGAGATCGAGGACCTCGTCTGGCGCAAGCACGCGCATCAGCCGGCTCCCGTTGCGGTTGCGGTATCCGACGATCGCAAGGTCACGGAGCTCGCGACGCGCAGGTCAGCGAAGGGCTCGACGACTACGGCGCCGCAGAACTGAAGACGGACCCCTCACCCCAACCCTCTCCCCGAAACGGTAGGAGCGAGGGACAATGGGTCAGTCCGAAGGGTGCTTATCGAGGTCGATTTCTCAGGATTCTTTTGACGACGTCCGGCGTGAGTTCTCGGCGCTCATCGCAGATCTGGACCAGATCGTGACTGGGCCGCGAATTCGGAGAAGCGCTTCCGTGCCAAAGCGTCACGATGACGCCCTCGCGCTTGACGGCCTCGACGGCAGGGATCAGGTCGCTGTCACCGGAGATCAGAACGACATTGGTGATCGTCCGCTTGCCGGCAAGCAGGGCCATGTCGACCCCGACCATGCAGTCAACCCTCTTTTGAATGAAGAGGGGCTATCCATCGGACTCGACCCCGACCTTTGCTAAACGGCCGAGGCGAATCTCAAATCTGGGAAGGTTGCCAATCGCAGTGATGAAGCGGTGTTTACTTGAGTAGCGCTCTCGTTCTTCTGCAGTAGGCGGGCTGCTCTGATACGGCATGCAGTGATAGTAGTAGGCCCGGAACAATGAATCGGGCGCGACAAGTTCGTGGGTCAAGAGCTGATAGTCGAGCCTCGCATTTGCGTGGTCGAAATACATGATCTTGTCTAGATAGCCAGCGTCGATGAAGACAGCCGTCGGCATTGGGACACTCCTCCGTGTGAAAAAAAAGAGGCAGACCCACTGACGATCTGCCTCTTCATTTCCAACCCCCCGTACCCTATGGGGAACAGGGGGGTCCATTTCTGGCTGCGATTATAGGGCCTGCTCGCAGGATTTTTCATGTGAAATTTTCATATCTGGAAATACTGCTCAAAAACAGGCATCTGTTCAGGAGTTGGAGTGACGCTCGGCGAATGGCGCGCTGAACTGTGGAGGCTGAGGACTGCTGGCCGTCCGCCATTTCTGCGCGCCGATGCGCAGGCCTGAACAGAGGCGTTACTCACTCGTCGGCGAAGCGCTTCCTTTACTTCCCCCGACCCGTCCGTTAGATTCCTGCCCTCAGTTTTTTCCAATTGATTCAGGCCACTACGCATGAGAGTGACCATCTTTGGTTCCGGCTATGTCGGTCTCGTTACGGGCGCGTGCCTGGCGGATGCCGGCAACCACGTCCTGTGTGTGGACGTCGATGCCGACAAGATCGAGCGGCTGAAACGCGGCGAAGTGCCGATTCACGAGCCGGGGCTCGATGCGCTCATCAAACGCAGCGCCGAGGCCGGACGAATCGAATTCACGACGGATGCGGTGCAGGGTGTCGAGCACGGCCTCTTTCAACTGATCGCGGTGGGCACGCCGCCCGAAGAGGATGGCTCGGCGGATCTCAGCCACGTGCTGGCGGTTGCGGCCACGATCGGCCAACAGATGAAGGACTATCGGGTCGTCATGACCAAGTCGACGGTCCCGGTGGGAACGGCCGACAAGGTCCGCGAGACGCTTCAGCAAGCGCTTGCCAAGCGCGGCGCCGAGATCGAGTTCGACGTGGTCTCCAATCCCGAATTCCTCAAGGAGGGGGCGGCGATCGCGGACTTCATGAAGCCCGACCGTATTATTGTTGGCACCGACAATCCACGCACCACTGAGCTCCTGCGGATGCTTTACGAGCCCTTCACGCGCAATCACGACCGGCTGATCGTGATGGACATCCGCTCGGCGGAGCTCACCAAGTACGCGGCGAACGCGATGCTCGCGACCAAGATCAGCTTCATGAACGAGCTCGCCAACCTGGCCGAGCGCTTCGGTGCTGACATCGAGAAGGTTCGCGTCGGCATCGGCTCGGATCCACGCATCGGCTACAGCTTCATCTATCCCGGTTGCGGCTACGGTGGTTCGTGTTTCCCCAAGGACGTGAGGGCGCTCGCGCGATCGGCGCAGGAGATGAAGTACGACGCGCAGGTTCTCAAGAGCGTGGAGAGCGCCAACAAGCGCCAGAAGGACTTGCTGTTTCGCAAGATCCGCAAGCACTTCGACGGCAAGCTCAAGGGCAAGACGGTGGCGCTGTGGGGGCTCGCGTTCAAGCCGAATACCGATGACATGCGCGAAGCACCGAGCCGCACGCTGATGGAAGCGTTGTGGCAAGCGGGCGCGCGTGTGAATGCCTACGATCCGGTCGCGATGGATGAGGCACGTCGCCTCTACGGGGATCGGCCCGATCTCGTGCTGTCGCGGAATGCCGAGGCCGCGCTTGACGGCGCTGATGCGCTCGCGATCGTGACGGAATGGTCGGAGTTCAGAAGCCCCGATTTCGATCGCATCAAGGCGCAGCTCTCGGAGCCCGTGATCTTTGACGGCCGTAATCTCTACGAACCGGCGTATCTCGCGCGGCTGGGATTCAAGTACTACGGCATCGGAAGGGGACAGCGGATCGAGGTGGACTGAGGACCCTTACCCCGGCCCTCTCCCGCAAGCGGGAGAGGGAGTTTGGGCCGACACCCTCCAGAGAAGGGGCAAAGCTGTCCCTAGAAAAAGGACAGGTTTACTTGAATCAGTCCTTTTAAAAAGGACACATTTCAGGTAGGGTGCTGCCCCACGTATGGCGCTGAACCCCGTACTGCTGGAAAAGCTGAACGCTGCCTTGCAGCGAATGCCCGTGGCTGCAACTCGGCGGGATGCCACCCTGCCGGCCGTCCCGGGGAAGGTTCACGCGGTGATTGGCATGCGCCGCGCGGGAAAGACGACATTCCTGCATCAACTGCATGCCGAGCGGCTCGCCACGCGGCGACCCGAGCAGGCGCTGTATTTGAGTTTCGATGACGACCGGCTCATGGACCTGCCGCTTGAGCAGCTCAATCAGCTGCTGGAGGAATACTACAGGCGCTATCCGGACTATCGCGGCCACCAGACCGTGACGTGGTTGTTCGACGAGATCCAATGGGTCACCGGATGGGAGCGTTTCACGCGACGGCTGATGGACACCGAGCGCGTGGAAATCGTCGTATCCGGTTCGTCAGCAAAGTTGCTGAGCCGCGAGGTGCACACATCGTTGCGCGGTCGTGGCATCGAAACGATCATCCGGCCCTTCAGCTTCCGGGAGTTCCTTCGGCACCGCGCGTCGGAGCCTGAGCGCCCGGCAGACCGGCTGACGGCCGCGGAGCGCTCGCGAGTCGAGAGCCTGCTGGTCGAATTTCTTTCGACTGGAGGATTCCCCGAAGTGCAAGCGCTCGCGCGCGATACGCGCCTCGAGCTCCTGCAGAGCTATGTGGATACCGTCCTGTTCCGCGACATTCTGGAGCGCCATCGGATTTCGCAGGTCGCTGCCCTGCGGTGGCTGACGCGACAGTTTCTAAAGAGCGCCGCGGCATCATTCAGCGTCCATCGCTTCCACCAGGATCTCCGTTCACAAGGCTTGGGCGTGTCGAAGGATGCATTGCATGCGATGGTCGCATACCTGGAGGATGCCTTCCTGATTCGCAGTGTCGCGCTTGCCACCGAGTCCGAGCGGCGGCGCAATTCGAATCCGCGCAAGGTGTATCCCGTGGATCAGGGTCTGATCCCTGCGTTCGATCGATCGGGAAGGACCAATCAAGGGCACGCTCTGGAGACCGTTGTGCTGCATGAGCTGGACCGGCGGCGCGCCGAGGTCGGGTACGTCAAGACGGCCGAGGGCCTCGAGGTTGATTTTCTCGCGCGCTTCCGCGACGGGCGGGAGGAATTGGTCCAGGTCTGTTCTGACCTGACACAACCCGAAACGCTCAATCGCGAGCTTCGTGCGCTCGCCGAGGCGGGACGTGAGCATCCAAAGGCGCTTCGTAGGATTCTCGTTGCGACGTCCGATGCTGTGCCACCGCAATCGCCACCGGACGTTCTGATTCAACCGGCATACCTATGGCTCCTGGAAGTGCTCACTGGTTCTGGGGACTTTGGCACCCAGGCTCGTCGAAGTCGCCGGGCGGCAAAGACCGCGACCGCCCGGACCCGAAACTCTTCCGCAGCGCCGAGGCCACGCTCGAGGGCGCCGACGCACTCGCGAAGGCCCTCACCCCAACCCTCTCCCGCGAGCGCGAGAGGGAGCCAGAAACCTTTCGCGCACGGAGAGGGGGCGGTGAGGTGAATCTCAGCGATTCTTGTGGGCTTCGAGCGCGGATCTGTTGAGGGCAGCGCGCTCGACCATCGCGTCAACCGTCCAACGCAGCCGATCTGCTTCCATCTCTTCGTGCGAGGTGTAGATGATGACGCCCTTCGGCACGCGAGTCCGGTACTGAGCCAACTGAGTCAGGCGGGCGCGGTCGGATGCAGTGAGTAGCCGGCCTTGGCGGGATCGACGGCGGCCGACGACGAGACGCGTGGGTTGTTGGTCGTCCGCGGTACTCATGGCAGGTGACTTGTCGCTCGTCAGGTTCCTATTCCAAGGTGCTTTCTAGAGCCGTGCCGTTGCAGCTCACGAATGAGCTCCGCGCGCTTCACAACGCGATGCGTTTCGTCTTGTGATTCTCCGGCACGTCGTCGAGTGCCATGAGCCGAAACGCGTCCTTGATGTTCTCCTCGAGCTCCCTGAGTGTCTCGCCCTGGGTCATGATTTCGGGGTGTTCGAGGAGTTTGCCGAGCCAGAACCCATCATGTTTCCAGTAGATCAGCGTGAGCTTTCGATCCATACCCCACCCGATGCTGCTCAACTGAGGCACAGTCTACTCCCGCCGCAAGGCGGAGAGTCCATGCGGAGGTTACCACTGCGCGGAGCCAGGGGTGCGCCGACGGGCTCTGCTAGACTCTTGCGCAAAGTATTTTCCGACCGCAGACATCTGATGCTTACCCCAGTCATTCTCTCCGGCGGTTCCGGGACGCGGTTGTGGCCGTTGTCGCGCGAGCTGTATCCGAAGCAACTGTTGCCGCTCGTCACCGACCGTACGATGTTGCAGGACACTGTCGCGCGGCTCGATGGTCTCAAGAATCTCGCGGCCCCGATCATCGTGTGCAACGAGGCGCACCGGTTCATGGTCGCCGAACAATTACGTCTGATCGGCAGCACACCCCAGGCTATCGTCCTGGAACCGGTGGGGCGCAATACGGCGCCGGCCGTGGCGGTCGCGGCGCTTGCGGCCCGCGCGGGCGGTGCGGACCCGGTGCTCCTGGTGTTGCCCGCCGATCACGTGATCGAAGACGTGCGCGCCTTTCACAAGGCAATCGCCATCGCACTGAAAGAAGCTGAGAGCGGCAAGCTGGTCACGTTCGGGGTGGTCGCGCACAAGCCCGAGACCGGCTACGGCTACATTCGTCGTGCGAAGGACAAAGGCCCTGCGCACGCCGTCGCGGAGTTCGTCGAGAAGCCGGATCGTAAGCGTGCGGAAAAATTCGTGGCCTCGGGCGAGTACTACTGGAACAGCGGCATGTTCCTGTTCAAGGCCAGCCGCTTCCTCGCCGAGCTCAAGCAATTCGCACCGGATATCCTGGCGGCTTGCGAGAAAGCCTTCGCCGGGGCACGCAAGGACCTGGACTTCACGCGACTCGATTCCCCTGAGTTCGAGAAATGCCGCAGCGACTCGATCGACTACGCGGTCATGGAAAAGGCGCGTGACGTCGTGGTCGTTCCGCTGGACGCCGGTTGGAATGATGTGGGTTCGTGGTCGGCGCTGCACGAAGCCTCGAAGCACGATGCGGCGGGCAATGTCACCCGCGGCGACGTGATCGCCGAGGACACGCGCGATTGCTATCTTTATGCCGAGAGCCGCCTGGTGGCGGCCGTCGGGCTCGAGAGCCACGTCGTGGTCGAAACGAAAGACGCGGTGCTCGTGGCTCCCAAGGGCAGCGTCCAGGACGTGAAACTCCTCGTCAATCGCCTCAAGGCCGACAAGCGTTATGAAACCGCGCTCCACCGGGAAGTGTTCCGGCCCTGGGGGAGTTATGACAGCCTCGACGCGGGCGATCGATTCCAGGTCAAGCGGCTGAAGGTGAAACCGGGCGCGACGCTCTCACTGCAGGCTCACCATCACCGTGCCGAGCATTGGGTGGTGGTGCAGGGCACGGCGCGCATCACGCGCGGCGAGGACGTGTTTCTGCTCGAGGAGAACGAGTCGACTTTCATCCCGATCGGCACGAAACATCGCATCGAGAATCCCGGCAAGATTCCGCTGCACATCATCGAGGTGCAGTCGGGGGCGTACTTGGGCGAGGATGACATCGTGAGATTCGAAGATAAGTACGGGCGCGAGGGGACAACAAAATGAAGATCTCGTGCTTTAAGGCTTACGACGTTCGCGGGCGGTTGCCGGATGAATTGAATGAGGACATCGCCTACCGCATCGGGCGCGGCTATGCGGAATTCGTTAAACCCAAGCGCGTCGCCGTGGGGCGTGATATCCGCTTGTCGAGCGCCGCGCTGCGTGATGCGCTGACGAGGGGATTGACGGAGGCGGGCGTCGATGTGCTCGACATCGGGCTCTGCGGCACGGAAGGCGTCTACTTCGCGACGTTCCACGAAAAGCTCGACGGCGGGATCATGGTGACCGCGAGCCACAACCCACCCGACTACAACGGCCTCAAGTTCGTACGCGAGCAGGCCAAGCCGATCAGCGCGGATACGGGTCTGCAGGACATTCGCACCATCGCGGAGCGCGACACATTCCCGGCCGCTGCGCGCAAAGGCCGGCGCAGTGAGATCGACGTCCGCGCATCGTACCTCGACCATCTGCTCGGCTATGTCGAGCTCAAGAAGCTCAAGCGCCTCAAGATCGTCGTCAACGCCGGCAACGGCGCGGCCGGGCTCGTGATCGATCAGCTCGAGCGCCACCTGCCGTTCGAGTTCATCAAGCTCTTCAACGAGCCCGATGGCCACTTTCCGAACGGTGTGCCGAACCCGATGCTCGAGGAAAACCGCGCGCCGACGATCGACGCCATTCGCAAACACAAGGCGGATCTCGGGATTGCGTGGGACGGCGACTATGACCGCTGTTTCTTCTTCGACGAGAGCGGGCGGTTCATCGACGGCTACTACATCGTTGGGCTGTTGGCTTCGGTCTTTCTCAAGCGCATACGGGGCGCGAAGATCGTGCACGATCCGCGGCTCACCTGGAACACGCTCGAGATCGTGAAATCACTCGGCGGCCGCGCGGTGTTGTGCAAGTCCGGGCATGCCTTTATCAAGGAGAAGATGCGTGTCGAAGACGCGGTCTACGGCGGCGAGATGAGCGCGCACCATTACTTCCGCAATTTTTCCTACGCCGATAGCGGCATGATCCCGTGGTTGCTCGTCACCCAGACGATCTGCGAGTCGGGCAAGCCGTTTTCCGCGCTCGTCGATGAGCGCATGAAGCTGTTTCCGGCGAGTGGAGAGATCAATCGCAAGCTCAAGGACGGCAAGGCGGCAATTGAGCGCATCGAGGCGCTGTACAAGCCCAAGGCGCGCCAGGTCGATCACACCGATGGCCTGTCGGTCGAGTTCGACAACTGGCGCTTCAATCTGCGCTCGTCCAACACCGAGCCGCTCATCCGCCTCAATGTCGAGTCACGAGGCGATGAGGCGTTGATGCGCGCGAAGACCGACGAAGTGTTGCGCGCACTCGGCGACTGAGAGAACTCTCACCCGCCACTGCTCCGCAGTCGCGACCTCTCCCGCAAGCGGGAGAGGTGTTCTCCACTCCCTCTCCCTCTCCCGCTTGCGGGAGAGGGCGGGGTGAGGGCAGACTACGCGCCCTTCGAATCCGGGCGGTTAGCTCAGCGGTAGAGCACTGCTTTCACACGGCAGGGGTCGCTGGTTCGATCCCAGCACCGCCCACCATCCAAGCACGCCGACGACAGATGCCGCATTTCGCCGCGCTTGCAACAGAAACGAAGGTGAGCCGCCGCGGGCTGCGCTCCGTACAGTAGTTGAATGCCGCTCTCTATGAAGCGCGTCGCGTCGCGCACCTGAGCGCTGATCATCCGGCGGCGTGCTTCCGCCGAGCGGACTGGCACAAACCCAAGCGCTCGGATAATATCTCGATGGCGACCATCTTTCGTGTTCGCGGTCTTCGCGTCGTCATCTACTCAAACGATCATTGGCCGCCG
>Ga0209640_10001919_pt1 | contig 17954 bp, 15 predicted proteins | sample RifCSP10_1_FD_184018 | JGI IMG/M metagenome (GOLD analysis project Ga0209640, IMG submission 184018) | Soil microbial communities from Rifle, Colorado - Rifle CSP2_sed 10_1 (SPAdes) (version 2) | ecosystem: Environmental > Terrestrial > Deep subsurface > Rock core/Sediment | place: Rifle... | reverse complement strand
AGCCGATCAGACGACCTACGACTTCGCCTATACGGTCGATGGGGCCGGCCAGATCGTGCAGGCGGACGTGACGGACCCGCGGGGCCTGGTGGAGCGGGTCACCTTCAACAGTGCCGGCTACTGGCTCACCGACACCGCGGCAGTCGGCACGCCCCTGGCGCGGACGTCTACGGCGGAGCGGCAGGCGGGCACGCAGTCCGTCACGGCCCACATCGATCCGCTCGCACGGCGCACGGAGTACACGTACGATACCAAGGGCAACCTGCTGACGGAGACGCGGCTGGCCGGCACCGCGGACGCCGTGACGACCGCCTTCACCTACCAGCGGCAGTTCAGTCAACTGACGTCGGTGACGGACCCGCTGGGGCACACGACGAGCTTTGGCCGCGACGGCAAGGGCAACCTCACGTCGATCACCGACCCGCTGAACCATCAACGCACGTTCACGTATACGAGCGCGGTATTCTTGCAGGGCCGAGCGTTGGCAACACCGGGGCATCGGCGACGATTACGTATGGATTTTTGCTTCTGAAGATCTGGCGTCGACTTGTTTCTTCTTATGCGGTTGATATTGTTGCTCGTGGCGGTTTTCTTCGGCATTGTAATGGTGATCTACGGAGCGCTCTTGGCATGGAAGCCAGAGCAGCTTCTCAAGTTCCACGATACCTTCATCGATCGCACGAAGTGGGGTAAAAACGCCACATGGAGGAACGAGGTCGACAAGCCCGGCGCCAAACTCGTGGGTATCGTATTTGTCCTGTGCGGTGTATTCGTAACCGTCAGCTTCATACGAATGATAATCATCAGGTACTTGCTCGCGGGATGACGCCGGATTTGGCCTGATCACGAAGGCCGGACGCACGGCGATCGATGAGCACCGGAGCGGTTGGACGCACTTCGCAAGGCGGCCGACTCGTGCACGGCCGGCGTGTACTGTGCCTCGTCGATGATGAGAGGCGGGGGATGCCGGCGCAGGAACGCCTCGGAGTCCCTCTCGGCCTGCTCCGCCTCGGTCGGCAGGTCGAGGGAGACGAACCCGTATTGGGGAAAAAGGCGGCGCAGCGTGGAAGTCTTGCCGGTCTGTCTCGCGCCAGTCAACACCACGACGGCCGGGTCCTGGTGGATCGGCGAAGGCGCGTCGTCAACGCGCCTGCCCGCCGTCCGCAAGGCGATCTGGCCGTCGATGTCCACCCACCTCCGGACGCTCGATGGCCGTCGCTCGAGCCAGCGGCACTCGCACGACGAAGCAGTCGCCCGACGCACCCCATCGCACCGAACGGCCCACGGCCAGGCGCAGACGTTCGTCGAGATTGGCGAGTCCCAGTCGACTCGACTGGACGGCGACCGGTCGAGGGCGGAGCCGGTTGCTCATCAGGAGATCGCCTCGCTCGAGCTCGACGCGCACATCGAGCGGCATCTGCCGGTCGAACGTGTTGTGCTTGATGGTGTTCTCGAACAGTTCCTGCAGTGCAAGCGGCGGCAGGCTCCAGTGTCCCACGTCACCACGGTCCACCGCGACGTCCAGACGAACGGCGTCGCCAAATCGGATCTGGGCCAGCACGTGTTGTCGTTCCAGCGCCGCGAGCTCGTCGACCAGCGGCACGAGCGGACACCCACGCGTGTCGACGACGTAGCGATAGGTCGCCGCCAGCGCCTCGATGAACGCGATGGCGCGCTGGGGTTGCGTATCGATCAACTGCTGCAGGCTGTTCAGGCTGTTGTAGAGGAAGTGCGGATCGACTTCACGCTGCAGCGCGTCGAGCTCGGCTTGAAGCCTGGCACGCTCCAGACGCTCCTTGGACAGGCGATCCCGCTCCCAGTAGCGAAACATGAACAGCGTCTCGTAGACGTGCGCGATGATGACGACGACCATGACGGTCAGCACGACCGCGAGGAACAGATGAGACGCCGTGGCCCGTGGGTCTCCCGAGAGGGCCGCCCACGCCCATAACAGACCGGTCGTGGCCGGCACCGTGAACAGCGCGATCGTGCCCAGCAGCAAGCCGATCCGCATCCACGGTTGCTCGAACCAGGCAAACCGGGAGCGCGCGCGCTGGTGCAGTCGGCGGTTGCCCTCCCAGATCACGAGGGCCACGAAGGAGAAGAGCACGTAGTGCGCGACCAGCTCGCCCGGCGAGTAACGCGCGTTGTCGATGAGACCGGCGAGGTTCGGGATCCCCGCGCCGATGATCGGGCTCAGGAGCAGGCGCGGCCACAGATCCTGGACGACGATGTCACCGGCGCGGCTCGAAGGGCTGGGGTCCACGTCGCCGCATGGTGAGCGAGTGGGACGAAATGCGCAAACAGTCGCCAGGCGCGAGGCCGCGCGGAGCGCCCGCAGGGCCTCGATCGACTTACGCACCGTGTGTTCCGTTACGGGATCATCGCCGCTTCAGAGCGGTCTTCGAGTTAAGGCCTCTGTTTTCAAGCCTTTGAGCTGCCTCCACCCGCCACATGTGTGTTCAAGAACGGCTCGCAGTGACTCGACGGCAGCCAACGACATGACTGACCGATGGGATGGTCTAAGAGCCAATACAATCAATAACTTACTAGACTCAACTCCGGCCTTTCGTGTACCTGGTGCGCGGTTTGCTCTATGTCTCACCAACGAGCGGAGGCGACCATGTCACGAATTGCTTTTGGTGTTGGGGTGCTGGCGGCGTTGCTCGGGACCTATTGGGTCAGTCCGACGGCCGCATGGGTGGCGCTGTTCGCCACATCGACGCTCACGTTCGCGCGGCACATCCGCCAGCGCGACGAAGCGGCCGAACGAGCGCTTCAGCCCGCCGACAGATAGGACCAGTACGCTCCGGCTGCGGCTCCGTCGAGTTCGTCGTGTCGAGCGGCGACGCACCTGCCGACGCCACCATCGAGCGCGAGGTGACTCGAGTGCCGGTGGCGCGGGCGGCCTCAGGCGACGTCGATCAGGTGACGCTGAAGGCGCTGATACGACGGGCCGGCATGCCGCACGACATCGGCAAAGTCGGTGTACCCGACGTCGGGCTGATCGCCCCCTCGCCCCCGGCGCGCGAACAACAGGAGGATAGGACGAAACGACCGGCGCAGTCACGCCGGTCGTTCCCTATCAGAAATCCATCTGCACGGCGATCCTGGCGTACCGCGCCGGAACAATCGCCGTCGGAATCAGCCACGCGCCACCCGCCACGAACCCTTGGTTATAGGCGGTGACCGCGTCGTCGTTCAGCAGGTTGAAGATGTCCACCCCCACTTGAGCCCTCGTCGACCCGAAGCGGAGAATCTTCGCGATGCGCATATCGATGTTGTTGCGCCGCTCGCCCCACAGCGTGGCCGGCGGGATCAGGTTCACCGTGACGGAGGACCCTCCGGTGAGGTTCCGGCCGAGCGGCTGCGGCCCGGCGGCAATCCACGCATTGGTCACCGTGTAGTTCGCCTGCAGGGAGTCGCCGGGGATGCTCGCCCACGTCGCCGCCACCTGGACGTCCACTTTCGGGATGGTGTAGGTTGCCAGGCCCCGGACGTCCGTCCGGTAGGGTTCAGCGATGCGGCAATAGGGGTTCACTACCGAGAGGGCGTATCCGCCGCCCCCGAGGGCCGTGACGCTCGCCGTCACGGAACTGTTGGTGACCCCCGTCGGGCCAGCGCCCACTTCCGGCAGTTTGGCCCGCACGGCGCAGCCGTCCACGAGCTTGCGGCCGGTGCTCGTGCCCCCCTGCACCGTGAGTCCATTCCGAAGCCGCGCCATCACGGAGATATCCACGCCCTGCCAGTTCTCCGTCTGATCCGCGAAGTTCTTCGAGGACTGCGCGAGCTCGTCCACCTTCCCGACCTTGGGCAGCACGAGGTTGTACAAGCCGCTGATCGTCTGACCGCTATTCGGGAGCCGAGGATCGTCTGGCACGCGGATGCTGAACGGCGTGTAGTCCTCGAGCGCGGTGTCCCGGTTGTCCACGACGTACCAGTTGCCCCACCAGTTGCGATTGTAGGCAACGGTCACCGAGACGCGCGGCACCACCTCGTGCTGGACCGACAGGCCGAGCGACCAGTTGTACGCCCTGGAGCCCCAGCCGGAGACGTAATTGGGGTCGAAGCTCCGGGTGAACACGCCTTTCCCCAGGTTCTGGTTGTCCATCGCCGCGCATTCGAAGTTGAGCGCCGGGTTGTTGAGGTCGCAATCCGGCACGAAGTTGTCGCGGCGGGAATCGCCAACCGGATAGTACCGGTCGTCCCACCCGCGCGTCGTGTTCGTGGCCGTGCGAGTCAGCGGGTTCATGTCCAGATCGTTGTTGGCCGCCGTGATGGCCTCGATATACTTGCCCAGGTTGAACTTGATCGCCGTCTTCCCGTTCCCGAACAGGTCGTAGGCCACGCCGAGCCGGGGCGTGATGTCCTTCCAGTCGTACCCGGGGGTCGACCCGCCCGGGAAGAAGAGCTCTTCGGCCAGGTACGGCCAGCCGGGGCCGCCAATGCGCTGGTCGGGATAGCTCGAGATCAGGGAGTCGTACCGCACGCCGCCCTGCAGCGTCAGCCGGTCGAGCGTCCATTGATCCTGCGCGTAGAGATTCAACGGGATGAGATTGCGGACGTACTTCGTGTCGGGCCCCACCGAGACGGTCTGCGTGAGCTGGTTCGGCACGCCTCTGATCGTCCGGACCTGCACGACCTGAGTGAAGTTCTGGTAGGTCTGAGACGGATTGCTGAACCCGCCCTGGTACCCGAACTTCATGTTGTGCGAGCCGGTGACATACGTCAGCGACGCCCGCAGGCTGGCCAGCGTCCCGATCAACGAATGCGTGAACCCGCCCTGCCCCGGGGCTCTGGGCATCCGGGAGAGCAAGAACGGGATGCAGATTCCCTGGGCGGCGCAGTCGGGCTCGCCGACCACCTCGAACCGCTGGATCATCTCCCTCGTGGAGGTGCCGTCGTTGCGGGGGCCGAAGCGGTACCGCGCCTCATACATGCCCCAGCCGGCCTCGGCCAGCAACCGGTGCGAGATCGGCGACTGCCAGGTGGCATGGGGCTGGCGGGACGGGATGTAGAGCACTCGGGATGACGCTTCGGGTGTCCTCTGGAAGGGGCCGAACAGGCCGCCCCCGCCATCGCCGTAGTCCGCGTCGTTGTACTGCTCGGACCAGTGGAAATTGAATTTATTGCGCGGTGTCGCCTGCCACGTCAGCCGGATCGTCCCCTGACGCTCCAGGTTATTGTTGAACGCCTGCCGGGACCGGTCGAAGTCCACTGCCCAGGCCTGCGGGTTGCCCGCGTTCTTGTTGTAGAACATGCCGGGCACCGTCCGCTCCCCTCCGACCTGGCGGTAGACCGAGTAGAACCACAGCTTGTCCTGCAGAATCCGGCCGCCGTACATACCGCTGACGTCGTATACGTTGAGGAGCTTGAAGGGGGCGGTCAGCTTCGCATCCTGGAGCGCCTGCGTGAAGTTGCTGCCTTGCAGGTCGCCGTTCGAGCCGCTGTAGTTGAACTGGCCGCTGAAGAGGTTCGACCCTTCGCGGGGGATGACGTTGACGACGACGCTGCTCGTCTCGGCTTCGGAGAGCCCACCCGAAACGGTCATCACCACTTCCTGCGAAGCGGCCACCTGCGGCATTTGTCCGCCGCCGCCGCTGCTGCCCGCCCAGCCCATGTTGATGCCGTCCGCATAGATCCGCGAATCCATCGGGCGCCCGCCGTGGAGGTTCCCGGCGCCTCCCTGCATCGTCCCCCCAATCCCGCCGGAATCCATCATCCCCGCCTGGACCATGCCGGGAATGAGCGCCTGGATGCCGACAACGTTTCGCGATGAGGGAATCGCCGCGAGAATGTCCCGGTCAAGGACGTTCTGCGTTCGCGTGCTCTGCACGTCGACAATCGGCGATTCGCCGGTCACCGTGACCGTTTCCTGGACCTGGCCGACCCTCATGTCGGCGCTTACGGTCGCGACGAAGTTCCCCGACAGCTCGATGCCTTCGCGCTTGACGGTGGTAAATCCCGTCAGCGAGAACGTCACCGAGTAGGTGCCGGGTCGCAGGTCGACGATGCGGTACTGGCCGGCAGCGTCGCTGATGACCGACCGGACCTTTTCAATAAGCACGGGGCTGGTGGCTTCCACTGTCGCGCCGGGTAACACGGCGCCCGAGGTATCTCGAACGACCCCGGTGATCGCGGCCTGCGCATAGGCCGCCGACGGCACGAGCAACGAAACCAACACGACCAGCAGAGGCCGCGAGGTTCGCTGGACCAGGTTCAGCATCGCTGTCCTCCTCCTGTTCTCGCAATGGACGACGCCAAAACGCGGGATGTCACTGGCTGGGAACACTGCTATCGGGGCGGCGACCGCCCCGCTATCGGGGTGTCAATTGCCCGGCAGCCTAGTCCTGTCGCGCCAAGATGTCAAGCCGAATTCTCAGGAAGTGTCCAGTCTGGAGACACTTACGACGTTCTATCGACGGCTTCCCTTCTTCAAGTCCAGGGCCGCCTCCGTCAAATCGCCGAGTTGATCCGCAGTGAACTGGTTGCCCTCGACATTGGCAACCATCTTCCCCTGCCGGTCGATGATCGCGGTATGGAGCGAGTGGTTCATCAGACCTTCATCCGGAAAGACGTCCACTCCGAATAAGTGACAGACGCGCTGCACGTCATGGACCGGCCCGGTGAGGAAGTGCCAGGCCGCGGGATCGGCGTCCCACCGGCTGGCATACTGCGCCAGAACCTCCGGCGTGTCGTGGACAGGGTCGAAGGTGACCGTCAGCAGGACGAGATCGCGTCCGAGCTGCGCCTTGAAGCGTTTCTGGAGAACGCCGAAGTTGTTGGCAATGCGCAGGCAGAAATTCGGCAGCGGACAACTCGTGTAGATGAAGTTGATGGCAACGACCTTCCCGCGCAGGTCGGAGAGCGCCACGGGGCGGCGCTTCTGGTCGGTCAACCTGAAGTCGGGCACGGTCTCCCCGATGACCAGCACTCTTCGGGGAGCCGCGCCCGCGATCTGCGTGAGCAGCTTCAAACGGTTGGCCGCCAGCGGATCCTGTTCCACGCTTTGGTACCGCACGACACGAATGCGCTCGACGTATGACGACTTCCGGTCGACGACCAGTGTGAATTCCACCGCGGCTCCTGGCACCAAGCCGTCAAGCTCTTTCTTCTGACGCACCTCGAACGGCATGGCCATCGCCGGCATGAAACCGGGGATCGCCTCGATCGACGCCGTGAAGCTGTTGAGGGAGCGGTCGACCTTCAGCACCATGCCGGTCACCGGGTATTCCTGTGCCGCCGCAGAAGACTGGACATCGACTGGTAGAGCGCGCGCTTCAGCGCGCGCGATCGCCAGCAACAGCAGCGCAGTGAGGACTCGTTTCATTCAGGCCTCCTCGCTCCGCCCAACTTCACCAGACGCCGTTCGATCACAGTGTAGCTCCGCCTCAGCTCGGTGATCTCCACGGATTGATTCTTCCCGAGGCCCGTCACGCGCTGGCTGGTGTTGCTGGCAGGCCACCGGATCTCGAGCTCGAGAATCCGCGCCGACTTGCCCAGGCCGATGTGCTGCTCCAATGGCGACGCGCCGAAAGATCCGCCACTGCCGACCACGCGATAGATCGAGCGGGTCCTGCGTCCCTCGCTTTCAACGGTGAGCTTGATTCGAGCGCCGATCGCCGCCCGGTTGGTCCGCACACCCACGAGCCTCAGGTTGATCCAATCGTTTCCGTGGCCGGGGTTCTCGAACAGCCGTAGTGGATGACTGTCTCCCGGCGTCGCGCCGCCGATTTCAGCGACGATCTCCTCGTCGCCGTCATTGTCCAGATCGGCAAAGGCGATACCGTGCCCCTTGTGCAACTCGCCGGTACCAGAGGACGCGGTGACGTCCACGAACGAGTTCCCCTCCTTGTTGCGAAGGAGCACATTCGGAAGGAGTGACGCGTAGGACGGATTTCCGGTGCCGAGATAGATGTCGAGAAAGCCGTCGTTGTCGATGTCCCCAAAATTCGCACCCATGGGCATGAACACCTTGTCGAGACCGACTTCCGTCGTGACATCCCGGAAGCTCCCATCTCCCAAGTTCTTGTAGAGCTTCAGTCTCGTCGCGTTGGGGGCACGATCCAGGTATCTGCGAACCGATTCGTCGACCGACGTGACGTAGCTCGTCGCGAGCAGATCCGGCCATCCGTCGTTGTCGTAGTCGAAGAACCAGGTCGCAAAACCGTAGCCGGGTCCGGGCACGCCTGAGGCTCGCGCCATCTCGGTGAACGTGTTGTCGCGATTGTTCCGATACAGAAAGTTGTTGCCGCCTTCGCCAAGGCTACGGCGGCCAGGCCCGTTGAAATTCGAGACGTAGAAGTCCACGAATCCGTCGTTGTCGTAGTCGGCCGCGGCCACAGCCTTGGTGAAGGCGACGCGATCGACGCCGGCGCTGCGGGAGATGTCTTCGAAGGTCGCACCGCCTTTGTTCAGGAACAACTGTGAGGCGCGATCCTCGTTGCCGACGAACAGATCGAGCAGTCCATCGTTGTTGATATCGGCCCACGCCGCGGTCTGGGAGCTCGTCGCCGGCTCCGCCAGTCCGCTGGCAGCGGTCACATCGGCAAAGGTGCCGTCGCAGTTGTTCCGCAGCAGCGAGTTGCGCTGGGGCACTTGCCACCCGCCGCGCAGCAGCAGGATGTCCTTGCAGCCGTCGTTGTTGTAATCGGTCTGAATCATGTTCAGCCCGCCCAACTGGCCGTCGAGCCCCGCTGCGGACGTCCGTTCGGTGAACGTGCCATCCCCGTTGTTGCGGAAGTAGTGCAGAGGGCTGCAACTGTCGACGTTGGACGTGACGACGTCGAAGCGCCCGCTGCCGGCGAAATCGTCGACGATGACGCCTCCTGCCGTGGCGACGACGTCCAGGCCGGCTTGCGGAGCCACATCGCGGAATCGCCCGACCTCTTCCGTGGACTGAAACGCTGCAGGCGGAATCAGATAGGCGGGCGGAACCTTGTCCGGATATCGGCCGATGGTCATGTACGCCAGATTGAGAAGCCATCGCACCTCGAGATCGTCGGGCGTCTGCTTCAAGAAACTCAGGAAGTGCTCGACGGCTCTTTCCGAGTCCCCCGTCCTCGCGTACGACTGACCCGGCCGCAAGGGCAACAGGCAGATGTCCCCAGGCGCGCGATGGACGCCGTTCTCCATGCCGGACTTGTGCAGGTATGCGACGCCCAGCGCTTCCTCCAGCCGCAATGCTGCAGCGGGCACACCGGCACGGGCCGTCTCGAAGGCCTGTTGATACTGATCGACCGCGCGATCCATGCGACCGTGATAGGCGTGGAGCTGAGCCAGAGCGAAGTGGGCCTGCATGGCGTCGAAGGCTGGTCGCAAGGCGCGGACGCTTTGCTTGCCGGGCGAAAGGAAGTCTTCGAGCGACCGCTGCGAGGAGGCCAGCGACTCGCGACGCGCCCGGCACATCGCGCTGGGATTCTGGTTCCAGTTGGCTGGCTTGGGAAATGCCTGCAGGACTGCCTCCGCTTCCACGAGCCCGCTCACGTCGATCACGTATTTCACGCTCGCTTGGGTCGCCAGGGTGGTTGGAATGGCCGCGTTCATGTTTCGGTTCGCCGGATCGGTGTCCTCGACCACCTTCAGGATCGCAAATCCGGTGGGGATCTGAACCACGGGACTCAGTTGCCCGGGAGCGACGCCGACGAGCGCGTCTTTCAACACGGTGGGTAAGGTCGAAACCGTTACCCTGCCCAGGAGACCGCCGGCAGCCGCCGTCGGATCGATCGATTCGGCCTGGGCCAGAGCGATGAAATCCTCCCCGCCGTCCAGTCGTGCGACGATACGCCGTGCTTCCTCAGCCGAGTCGACGACGATGACTCGCAGTGTCACTTCATCCGAGGGCGTGACTTGTGCGGGCCCGCCAGAGAGCTGGCGGGTGTGCGGTCGAATTTCGGACGCCGCCAGGACGCCGAGGACTACCAGCCAGACCGCGCGCTTCGCTCTGACGCTCATCTCTATACCCAACGCTGTAATGCAAGATTCAAAATGCAAAATGCAAATGTAGTCTGCACGGTTTGCATTTTGAATTCTGCATTCTGCATTACGCGTTCTGTCAAAACTCAATCGGCTCGTCGGCTCGCCATGGCGTACGGCAGGGTCGACCGGCTTGGTACTGCTCGAGGTTGTCGGTCAGCCGCTCCACGACATCTCGCCGTCCGATGCGCCCTGCGGCCTCGATGGCTTCACGCTGCCACGTCACCGCGGCGCCGTACTGTCCCATCTCGGCCGACGCCATGGCCATCGTTTCGACCAGGTCGATGGTTCGCGGCTGCCGGCCGAGGAGCGCTTCCGCAATCGCCAATGCGCGACGGCCATCACGAACGCGATTGTCGGGCGAGGCGGCAAACAGGCGAGCGGCCATGCGCGCGAATGAAAGCTCATTCGGATGCAGGTCCATCGCCTCGGCCACCCGATCGCCGGCCTCCTGATGTCGGTTCAGGCGGATGAGCGCCGCCGCGTAACCGAAACGTGCCTTGGACGCGCCGGGATCGATCTTCAAGATGCGCTCGTACTCCGACAGTGACGCGTCGAGCCGTCCACTTCGTCTCAACGCGTCGGCCAGCCCCAGACGCGCGTCGACATGGACGGGATCGGATCCGACCGCGGCCGAGAAGGACCTGATCGCCTGCTGATGCTCGCCGGCCTCCTCGTGCAGGACGCCGAGGGCGTAATGCGCCGCGGCGAAAGTCGGCGACAGCCGCACGGCCTCGTGGAACTCGTCGAACGCGCCGCGCCGGTCGCCCATGTAGAACAGCGCCGTGCCCAGCTTGTGACGCGGCGACGCCCGCGTCGGGGCCAGCGCCACGGCCTTCCTGAGATACTCCGCCGCGGCGGGCCACTCGCCTCGGTTGCCGGCGACGTCGGCGTTTCTCTCGTAGTTCAGCGCGCTGTGAAGCAGCTCGTCGAGCGCCTTTCTCAACGGATCGGGCTGAATCTGCAGCGTGCCGCGCTGCTGCAGGTGCGATGCCGCCCGGCGATGGTCGCCCAATCCACGGTACGCCATCGCCAGCGAATAGTGGATGATCGAGGCGGTGCTGTCGAGCGCCAGCGCCTGGTCGAGATGTTGCGCGGCTCGACGGTAATCCTGTGTGGCCAGCGCCGTGCGTCCGAGGCCGTAGTGCGCGGCGACCGAGCGGGGCTGAAGCGACAACGCTTTCGTGAACAGTGGTTCCGCGGCATCCGGTCGTCCCTGATCAAGAGCGGCTTCAGCCAGCCGGACCATCGTCGGCACGTCGTCGGGCGCCGATCGCAGCACCCGCTCGAAGGCGGCGGCCGCATTCGGGATGTCCCCGTTTGTGCTGTACAGGTGCCCGAGATAATAGGGCCAGCGCATGTCGCCCGGTGCGAGCGCCTGTGCGTTGAGGAGCGAGGCTTCCGCCGGATCGTCGAACTCGGCGGCCATCAGGAGCTTCCCCATCTCACCGTACTCGGTACCGAGGTCGGTGGTGGGCGTCGACGGATCCGCCCGTTTCGCGTCCAGGGCCGCGTGGCGCTCGCGCAGCTGGACCTGGACCGATTCCTCGAGACGCGAGAGATCCGGCAGCGCCACCATGTGCAAGGTCTGTCGATCGCCGATCGGCTCGTTCCTCGAGGTGCAGCCGCCGGCCGACAGCGCCACGACGCCGACCACGATCGAGACCCTCACCGGCCCTCGCCTTCCTTGAGCGTCGTGTAGCGATCGACGGGCACATCGCTCCACTCTTCGGGCGTCCCGCCCGGCCATTCGACGCGGACTTTGACGATGCCCGCCGTGTCGCCGAGACCGACGAGCACTCTGGGATCGTTGGCAGACGCGTAGCTGCCGTCGGCTCTGGCCCGACGCCAGAGCGTGGGCCCAGTCGCGCGGACGATACCCACCCGCGCGCCAACGATGTCGCGCCCTTCGGCACGCTCAGGGCGGCCCGAGCGTGTCGAGGGGCGGGGGTGGCGCCCCACGACTCTCACTCCCACCCAATGCCTGCCGCTGCCGACGTTGTTGATCAGCAACCTGATCGGCCCGCTGTTGTTCGCCACCACGACATCCGTGTCGCCGTCGTTGTCGACGTCGCCGAACGCGGCGCCGCGACTGACCTCGGGATGCTTCAAAACGGCGCCGGCGTGTTCGGTGACGTCCGCGAATTGCCCGTTGCCAAGACTGCGGAACAACTGCTTGGGCTGCTGCAGTGAAAACATCTCGTTCCGCGTGAGCGCTTCGGCTGTGTGCCCGACCGCCCCGTTGACCGTCAGAATGTCCAGCCAACCATCGTTGTCGAAGTCGAACCAGGCCGTGCCGAAGCCCGTGTACGGCAGGCTTGGAAGCCTGATCCGGGCGCGCGCAGCCCGTTCTTCGAAAACGCCGGTCCCGTCGTTCACGTAGAGATCGTGTCCCTCACTGGCGATCTCGGTGATGAACAGGTCTTCGTCGCCGTCGTGGTCGAAATCGCCCGCGTCGACGCCCATGCTCCCTTTGGCTTCGCCGACAGCGCCGAGCGCCGCCCCCGCGACGAGCGCCGTATTCGTGAACATGCCGTCGCGCCGGTTGATCCACAACTGGTTCGGCTGGCCGTCATTGGCGACGTAGATGTCGATCCAGCCGTCGCCGTTGAAGTCGGCGGTCGAGACGCCGAGCGCCGGGCCGAACTCACGTCCCATGCCCGCGGCCGTGGTGACGTCGGTGAACGTGCCGTCGCGGTTGTTGTGATAGAGGTGGTCCGGCTGCGCGCGGTACACGCTCGGGGGACAGTAGTCGCGGAGGCTGCTGACGGAGTGGAGGCAGGGCTTGTCCCCTTCGACGGTGTAGTACACGTAATGCCCGACGAACAGATCGAGCCACCCGTCGCGATCGTAATCAACGAACGCCGCCGAGACGCTCCACCCGCGATCCTCGGCACCGCTCTCCCGCGACACGTCGGTAAAGGTTCCGTCGCAATCGTTGCGGAACAGCTGGCTCCGCTCGAGGTTGGTCACGTACAGGTCGACGCAGCCGTCGTTGTCATAGTCACCGGTTGCGGCGCCCATGGCATACCCGTGAACCACGATACCGGTGGCACCTGTGACGTCGGTAAAACGCAGCGTGCGCGTCCGGTTCACGTGAACGTCGAGGTCGTTGCGGTACAGGCGACTCTTCAGCGGGCCTTGCGGCGGGTGCAGCGCCTCGCTGCGCGCCTGCTGTCCGAGCATCTGCCCTTGAGCCACGAACACATCGAGATCGCCGTCGCCGTCGTAGTCGAGGAGCGCGACGCCGGGTGGTATGGCTTCCGGAAAATAGAACCGGCCCGACATGCCGTTGAAGTGAACGAAGTCGAGGCCCGCTTCACTTGCGCGATCGGTGAACCACTCTTCCACTCCGGCTGGCGCCGTGTTCTCGTGGGCAGCCGCGTCGGACACAGGGCGATCGGAGCAGGAGGCGACACCCAGTGCAAGGACCAGGCCCCTCAAGTAGACCCGTGGCAGAGCGGCGACCACGGGACTGATACTAGCGGCTACAGCGCCGGCGTTGCTAATCGTGCCTCAACGCGGTGATCGGGTCTAGAGGCCTCCTGCGCTCGAAGCGCTTTCGACATCGCGAGCGCGAGCCGTTCCCACCGTTCGGTGTCTGTCCTGAGTCGCCGGCGGCCGGCGGTGGTCAGGCGATAGTACTTGGCTCGGCGATTGTTGTCAGACGTGCCCCATTCACCCGTGAGCAGCCCCTGATGTTCGAGTCGGGCGAGAGCGGGGTAGAGGGCGCCTTGCTCGACAAGGAGCGCGCCGCCCGTGATGTGCTGGATGCGGAGCAGCACACCATAGCCGTGCTCCGGCGCCAGTGAGACCGACTTCAAAATGAGCACATCGAGCGTGCCCGGCAGTAACGCGGCTTCCTCCGCCATCGTGACTCCTATCCTACTTAGGAAAGCTATACACCACACTTTCCTAAGCTGTCAAGGAGAGCAACGGAGGAGCGCAACTCCTGGCTACGCTCAATTCGCGCGCGCCTGGTACCAGACGATGAAATCGAGGATGTTCTCGTTGGCATCGGGGGCGCGGGCGTAGAGAGTCGTCGTCGTGTCGAGGGGGCGAATCGGGACCGACGTCAGGGTCGGTGCCGAGAAGTTCGCCAGCAGAAACGCGCCGGGCCTGAGCATGGCTTCGACGTTCGCCAGCGCCAGTGCCTGGTCGAGCACGTCGTAATAGATGAACACGTTCGTGGCAATCACGAGATCGAACGCTTCCATGTCGACGCGGTCGGTCACGATGTTCACGTTCAACACCGACAGCCGCTGAACACTGGACGGCCTCGCTCGGACGGCCCGCAACTCGGCCAGGCCAGCAGTCGCCTTTGACGCCTGCGTCTGGGCGGGCGCGCCAATCCGATCGCCGAACGTCTGCCAGTAGGTTCGAACCTCGGGCAGCCACGGTGTGGCCCTGGGCAGCGGCAGGTTCAGCGTGTAGCCGACATTCTTCGCCGCTCGTGCTCGAGCCCGGGTCACGTGATCGACGATCCGCGGGCTGATGTCGAGGAGCACGATCTCCGGATCGCCCGGCGAGGGTGCAAGACCCAGCCGCTTGAGCGAATCCAGAACGGCAAAAGGCTGGAGCGTCTGTTGAGGGTAGACGTCGAAGCCGACGTCCTTGTCCGCGAAGTCGAGGCCGGGGCCGACGATCGCCACGCGTCTGACGGCGCCTGGCTCGATCAGCCCCCGCGCTTTCATCGCCGCCAGCGCCTGTTCGACCGAATAGTTGGTGACGAGCGACGTGTCGAGCGACAGGCCGCGCGTGCGGAACAGCCGTGACCGCCGGACGAACTCGGTGATGGAGTCGCCGCCGCTCGTCGCGCCAAGCTCCTGATCGATCTGCTCCTGTTCACTCGCGACGCGCACGACCGCGGCGCGCAGGTACTCTCGTGCAGCGTCCTTCTCCGCGACGGTCGCGACGCGAAGCCCTTTTCGTCGAAGAAAGGCGCGAGCGAACAGGCGCCGCTCGTCGGTGCCAGGGGCGGCCAACGCCTGGAGCAGATCGTCGAGGCGGCCGGAGATCAGCTCGATTGTCCGGCGCAGCACCAGCTGCCGATCCCCCGCCGTGCCCGCTTCGACCGCGCCGAGCACTGCACGCGGCCTCGACGTGAACGAGGTGCCGAACAGCATCCAGTTGACGATGGTGTCTTCGTCGCCCTGCTCGAGCCGCGCGCGCACCTCGCGATCGTGGCGCTCGATCCAGCCCGGCCAGGCGGTTTCCATCTGCGCCGGCGACAGCGTGTCGAGCTCGGGCGGAAGCTTGCCGGCCAGCTCGGTCAGAATCGGCCGAACTTCGCTGAAACGGACGAATCGGGCGGGCGCGACAGCGGCCGCCGCGCCTGGCACCCCAACGCGCACACTCCACGCGGGGACTCCGCTTGGCACGCCAACACGCACACTCCGCGCGTTGGGGACCCCGCCTGCGGTGATGAGCAGGACACCGATGATTCGAACGTAGGCTCGAGGAATGGATTGATGCTATCAGTTTTTGATGGTGCCCTCGCTCGGCCACACTCTCCCGGCTGCTGGAGCGCGTGGAGGCGGGAGAAGAAGTGACGATCGCGAAGGCGGGACGTCCCGTGGCGCGGCTGGTCCCGATCCTCGACACATCGTGGAAGCGGCCGCTCGGGATGGACAAGGGTCTCGTCTGGATCGCCCGCGGGGCAAGCTTCGTCTGCCAGAGCCCCCGTCCAGGTACGTGCCCACACGGCTTGAATCGCTACGGGTTCTGTCGCTGCCAATCGAGCAGCCTCACGCGCTGCACGTCTTGGAATTGCCGTCGTATCATCGCGATCCCTTCGACCGACTTCTCATCGCGCAGGCGCAGATGGAGAACCTCCAGATTCTGACGTCAGATCCTGTCTTCGCCGCGTACGACGTTGCGACGATTGCCGCGTCCTGACGGCTGGAGGAAGCTTGACGTCGCCGGTGCCCTTCAATGCGCCGTCGACCAGCCTGGCCGTGTCGGTGACGCTTCCGGACAGTCCCTGCGCCGCGATATCACGGGTGAACATGATCAGAGCCGCACCGATCGCGATTCGTCCCCAGCGGATTCGCGGAACCGTCGTTGCGATTCCCGGTTGAACCGTGGCGTTCATCCCGACTCAGTGTCTCACAGCAGCCGCGTGACCGCCCGAATGAAGCTCTCGAAGTCCCGAAGCTCGGTCTTGAGCGCCCGGTAGACGCGGCGGCGGTCGATCTCCAGGTACTCATGGACGAGCACGTTGCGGAAGCCGGCCATGGAAGCGAGCTTGGCCGCCAACTGGCGGGAGATGACCTTCTCGCGCGCGAGCGTGTCGAAGAGTGACTTGCTGTCGGCCGGGAGCGCGAGGTTCCGGTCCGCCACGATGTGATGACTGATGTCGAGCACGGCCTGGATCGCCAGCTGCAGATACCGCTCCGCGTTTCCGTAGACGAGCGGATCGGCCACGAACCGTCGCTCGTCGGTCATGCCCCGGATGCGGCGAAGAATCGCAAGATACTCACGTATCCTCGTCAGCCGCGCTGTGACGACGTGCCGGTCAACCACCGGCCATCTCTCGCGTCTGCTTCTTGAGATGCTCGATGTAGCGCTCGATTGCGGGCACCATGTCGGCGTGACGCCTGGCAGTCTCGACCTGAAAGCGCGTGCGCGCGGCACGCGAGCGCTCGAACACGAGCACGCCACGCGACAGGACACGATGAGCCAGCAGCGACGGAGCCTCGTTCAGCATCACCAGCTGCACATCGTCCCGATGCAGCGCGGCGCCGAGTGCCACCGTCAGATCGAGCCGATATCTCAACGCACGGTCCCCGGTGAGCGGGCGCGTCAGCAGAACGGCGATGTCGATGTCGCTGTCCGGCCGGGTTCGTCCCTGGGCAACGGATCCGAAGATGTAGGCAGCCTGAATCTCCCGCCGGCGAGCGCAGACTCGAGCGACGACACGACCCGCGCGTGACAGCGCCGCGGAACGCACGCTGGGCATGGACGTAGTATAGCCATGCTGCTGACTCAGTCGTGCCGCCGGTCCCCGGAGTTACGGCGGGGCCAGCGCAATCAGCTCACCGGGATGCTGACGCCTGGACGCGGCGGTGACGAAGTACCGCTTTTGTTGTGCATGTAGGTCATCGGCGAATTGCTGGCGCCGCCCGGGAGCCCCATTTCCCAGACGATCTTCCCGGTCTTCTTGTCGAACGCGCGGAACATCCTGCCGCCCCAGCCTGGAGGCACGCCGACGCCGGCGTCGCTCCCTTCTCCCATGAACACGAGGACGATAAGACGGATGAAGGGCCTCCCGGTTCACTGATCCCCCGTTATGCGATCCCCTCGCCCCTGCTTGGGACGCTCGAGCGCCCCAAGCACAGCGCAAATCAGGCTCAGGCCCCCAACGCAGCGCGTTGGGCGCACCGGGTGCAGCTCCCGCTGCTGGCGCGGCTGCTGCTCGTGGCCAGGGCGCACCCGGCGTCGGTCGTGGTGGCCCAGGCGCAGGGGCCGGTCGTGGCGGACCTGGTGGTCGCGCCGGCGGTGCCGCTGGAGCAGCTGCGCAGCCGCCAGTCGTGCTCAGCCGCAATGGCAGGGAGTACACCGTAACCGGCGCCACCAACGTACGAGCCGGTACCGAGATCAAGGTGACCACCGAAAGGCCGAACGTGAACCTCTCCGTGACGGAGCTGGACGCCGGCTCGTGGGTGATCTTCGAGCTGCCGGGATTCACCACCGCAGCCTCGGGTACGGCGGTGGACAGCCTGGATGCGCTGCGCAAGGCGAGCGACATTTCGTACTACAAGGGCAACGGTTCGCTTTGGGTCAAGCTTGTCTCCACCGGTGACATCCTTGGCAGCGGCCCTGGTCGCGGCCCTGGTGGCGGAGCCAGCCTCCAGGCCAGCCGGTAGGCATCAACCCTGCCGCACGAGCAAAAGCCCCCGGCTGTGCCCGGGGGCTCTTTTACTTCGTACAGCAATCAGCCAAGTCCGGCGCGCGTATTCATTTCAACGCGGAGGTCA
>Ga0209640_10001918_pt1 | contig 17958 bp, 14 predicted proteins | sample RifCSP10_1_FD_184018 | JGI IMG/M metagenome (GOLD analysis project Ga0209640, IMG submission 184018) | Soil microbial communities from Rifle, Colorado - Rifle CSP2_sed 10_1 (SPAdes) (version 2) | ecosystem: Environmental > Terrestrial > Deep subsurface > Rock core/Sediment | place: Rifle... | reverse complement strand
CGCCGCGATGAGTGGTGCGTCGATGCGGAAGAATTTGGTGACCGGGGTGAGCCGGCGCGTCTCGAGGATTCTCGGCATGTCTGTCTCCTGCCTACAGCAGCGGATGCTCGTGCATCGCCTTGAGCCGTGCCCAACGGCGGTCAGTCTCGGCCTGGATACCCGCGACGACCTCGGCATTCGCAGGCGTGACAAGATGGCGGGTCTTGCCCATGAGCTTCAGCCAGTCCGATACAGGATGCCGGCGGTCCGCCGCGTCCGGGTCGTAGGTGACCGTCGTGTGGCCGTGCTCGACCTCGTAGAGCGGGAAGAAGCAGCTATCGATTGCCGCCTGCAGCACCGGCTGCGCGGCGTCGTCCGCGGTGCGCCAGTTGAGCGGGCAGTAGGAAAGAATCTTGCCGTACACCAGCCCCTCGTTTTTCGCGTACCACTGCGCCTTCGCGACCTTGCGCATCAGATCCTCCGGATAGCCCTCGCTTGCCGTGAACACGTACGGCAGATGGCATGCGGCGAAAATCTGCGCGGTGTCCTTGTGATGATAGCGTTTCCCCGGCAGGATCTTCCCGACCTCGCTGGTGGAAGTGCGGTGGCCGAACGGCGTCGAATACGAAAGCTGCGCGCCGGTGTTCATGTAGCCCTGATTGTCATACTCGAGGATCATCATGCGGTGATTGCGGTTCGCCGCGCCGACCGCCGGCCCCATGCCGATGTCCATGCCGCCGTCGCCGGAGATCATCACAAACGTGATGTCTTTCGAAGCGGGCACCTCGCCGCGCCGGATGCGCTCGTGGTACATCTCGACCAGCCCCGACAGCGTCGCAGCACCATTCTGGAACAGGTTGTGAATGTAGTTGATCCGGTGCGCGGTGGTCGGATAACCGGTGGTGACGACCATCGCGCAGCCAGTCTGGAACAGCACGACAATATCGCCTTCGAGCACGTTGTAGACCTGGTGCAGCGTCGGAAAAGCGCCGCACCCGGGGCATGCGCCGTGTCCCGGTCCGATGCGGTTCGGCACCTCCGTCATCTTCCATAACGGCTGGAGCTCGACCTTGAGCCTGCCCGTCGCCTCGTCGCGGTGCACCTGCGCCATGCCGCGCGAGACCTCCGCGGCCGTGAGCGGCGGCAGTCCGGTCTGCGGCCTGCGATCCGGCCTACCCGACGTGGCGCCGTGGTAGGCGAACGGTTCCGCAACGCGTCCGGTCGTCACTGCACCGAGCGCCTGCTCGAAGAACTGCTGCGCATCGGCCGCGTAAAAATCCTTGCCGCCGAGGCCGTAGATGCGCGACAAAACCCGGGTGTGATTTTCCGGGTCGATCTGGATCGCCGCGCGCACCTCGAGCGACAGGTTGCCGCCGCCCGCGCCATAGGAATCCGCGCGGTCACCTATGGTAACGGCCTTCACGCGCCGCAACGCCCGCCGGAATTCCTCCGCCGGGAACGGCCGCAGCACGTTGGGCGAGAGCACGCCGACCTTGTCACCCTTCGCACGCAGCTGATCGACCGTCTCCTTCGCTGTCTCCGCAGCCGAGTTGAGCAACACCGTGGCGACCTCGGCATCTCCCATGCGATATGCATCAAGCATCGGGTAGGCCCGGCCGGTCATCTTTTCCAGCTCGCCCAGCACCTTGGGAATCACCTGCCGCGCGGCCTCCATCGCCTGCGAGAGCTGGACCTTGTTATTGATGAGGTCCGGATCATTCATGTACGGCCCGAAGGTTGCCGGGTGTTCCGTGTCGAGCGGCGAGGGAAATTCGGGCCGTTTACCGAGGAATGCGCGGATCGCCGCCGGATCGTCGAACACCTGGATGCGCCGTTTCTGGTGGCTCGTGAAAAAACCGTCATAGGCGACGAGAACCGGCAGCCGCACGTCGGCGTGTTCGCCGATTTTCACCGCGGCGAAGTTCAGGTCGTACACCGCCTGCGGATCACGCGCGCACAGCATGATCCAGCCGGTATTGAGCGCGTAGTAGATGTCCGAGTGGTCGCCGCGAATGTCGAGCGGCCCGGAAACCGTGCGCGCGGCGATGTTGAGCACCATCGGCACGCGCGTGCCCGCCTGCACCGGGAGCTGCTCGAGCGCGAACAGCAACCCTTGAGAGCTCGTCGCATTGAGCACGCGCCCGCCACCCAGCGCGGCGCCGTAGCAAATGCCGGCGGCACCGTGCTCGCCGTCGCCGGCGATCATCACGATCTCGTGCTCGCCGCCCGCCTGCATTTTCGAGAGGCTCTCGGCGACTTCGGTGGAAGGCGTGATCGGGAAATAACCCATCACGTGAAAACCGATATCGCGCGCGGCCAGCGCCGCTGCCTCGTTGCCGCTCCTGAATTCGAGCTTCTGCCGTACCGTGCCTGCCCGAGGGGCATCCACAGCGCGGGAAATAACGTCCAGGATCTGGGTCGTCATGGGATTCACCTCACGGAATCAAATCGGGGAAAAGCGGCACGCGCAGACGGTCGGCGAGACCCGCGGTCTCCGTCTCTTTGGTCAGCGCGCCGGTCGGGCAGGATTCCACGCAGCGCAGGCAGCCTTTGCAGTAGCGATAGTCTACGCCCATCAGTTCACGCTCGTACTTGCCACCCTCCTCGCCATCACCCCATGTCAAGCAGTAATCGGGACACACGAGGTCACACAAGCCGCAGTGGATGCATTTGTCGCGATCGAGAACCGGCATCAGTCCGGTGCGCGACGCCGTGAGGTCATTCCACACCATGTTACCCGGTTCGGGAACGATGCCACCGACCGGCTGCGTTTCGTAACCCCACGCCGGCTCAGCGCGCGCGGCCGGCAGGTCGCCCTCGACACGGCCGACGTCTGCGAGGATCTCAAACTCGGTCGCGCCGCGGCGGAACGCTCGTTCGTTCGACGCAACCGCTTCCGGGTGCCTCCCGGAAAACTCTTCCGAAAGCGCTTCCAGAATCCGTTCGGTGCCGAGAAACGGGAATGCACCGGACAGCGTTCCCAGCAGCACCGCATTGGGCCGGGATTTCTCTTCCATCGCGATGCCGAGCGCATTGACGCGGATCACGCGCGCAGTGCGCGGCAGCGCCGCAAGCTCCGCCGGGACGACACCCGGCGGCGCATTGTAGATGAACGCGCCGTCCTTTCTGAGACCAGCGACAGTCGCCGGGCTGTGCAGCAATGCCGCGTGGAAGACCACGATGGCATCCGGTGTCTCGACGGGCGCGCTGTTGCGAATCGGCCGATCCGCCGGCCCCAAGCGCACGAACGAGCGCACCAGCGACCCTTTCTTCTCGGACCCGTACGAGGAGAAATGAGCGCCGTTCAGTCCCATCCTCAGCACCGCAGCCGTCCCCAGCACTTGTCCCGCCGCGTGTGCGCCCAAGCCGCCGATCGACTCGAGCCGGATTTCGAAGAAGCGATCAGTATGCGGCAGCGACACGGCCTGACCCGCCGCCTGCACTCCCGTGTCGGCCCGCTCGGGCGCGCGCGCATCTCGCGCCGGCGCAGCGGCAACACGTGGCGACCGTGCGGTGACCTCATTTCCGCGCGCGGACTTCATTTCCGGTTCGACTCTTCCCATGAGCGCTTATCCACTTTGACTTCAGGGCTAGAAACAAGTGCCATTCGCAAGCACAACCGGTTTCACGCTCCAAGCCGACCCCGCAGTCATTGCCGTCACGGCAACCCGCACGTCGCCCGCGCCAAGGACAGTTGCCGCGCGGATCGAGTGGATAAGCCTTATCTGATTCTGAGTTGAGTACGCGCAATTCTCGTTGATCCAGATCAAATAAGTTACTTGGCGCAGACTGATCCAAATCAACCTCGCCGCCGCAACCGTGTCGATTAGACGACCCGATTTGGCGTCGTTGCATTGCAAAACGGCAATAATCGTCTCAGTCAAAAGACCCTACGGTGGTACCTGGTATCACGGCGGGCGTCGACAAAGCCTGCGTCTGCGCAGACTTTCAGGCCACTTTTACCGGAATCTTGCCGATTTTCGCACGCCATTCGCGAGGGCCGCTCTCATGCACCGCATTGCCGCTCGCATCGACGGCAACGGTGACCGGCATGTCTTTCACTTCGAATTCGTAGATCGCTTCCATGCCGAGATCCGCAAACGCGAGCACTCTCGACGCGCGGATCGCTTTCGACACCAGGTAGGCGGCGCCGCCGACGGCGATCAGATGCACGCCCTGCAAACGCTTGATCGTTTCGACCGCCTGGGCGCCGCGCTCGGACTTGCCGATCGAGCCGATCAGCCCGGTCCTGCCGAGCATGGTTTCCATGAACTTGTCCATGCGGCGCGAGGTGGTCGGACCGGCCGGCCCCACCACCTCCTCGCGCACCGGGTCGACCGGCCCGACGTAGTAGATCAGCTTGTTGGTGAAATCGACCGGCAGTTTTTCGCCCTTGGCAATCAGGTCGACGATGCGCTTGTGCGCGGCGTCGCGGCCGGTCAGGATCTTGCCGTTCAAGAGCAGGCGGTCGCCTGCTTTCCATGTCGCCGACTCCGCCTTCGTCAATTTTTCGAGATCGACGCGCTTCGCGCCGGCCGCCATATCGATCGCGAGCCTCGGCCAACGATCGAGATCGGGCGCCTCGAATTTCGCCGCGCCGGAGCCGTCGAGCACGAATTCGATATGGCGCGTCGCCGCGCAGTTCGGCACGATCGCAACCGGCTTCATCACCGCGTGGGTCGGATAATCGAGCACCTTCACGTCGAGCACCGTCGTCAGTCCGCCCAGGCCCTGGGCGCCGATGCCCAGCGCATTGATCTTGTCATAGAGCTCGAGCCGCAACTCTTCGGCACGCGTCTTCGCGCCGCGCGCCTTGAGCTCGTGCATGCTCAGATGATCGAGCAATGACTCCTTGGCGAGCACCATCGCTTTTTCGGGCGTGCCGCCGATGCCCACGCCGAGCATGCCGGGCGGGCACCAGTCGCCGCCCATGGTCGGTATCTGCTCGAGGATCCAGTCGACCACGCTGTCGCTCGGATTGAGCACGGCGAAACGCGTTTTGCTTTCCGAACCGCCGCCCTTGGCCGCGAGCTTGACCTCCAGCCGATCGCCCGGCACCACTTCCATGTGCACCACGGCCGGCGCGTTGTCGCGGGTGTTCCGCCGCGCGCCGTCAGGGTCGGCGACGACCGATCCGCGCAGCGGATTGTTGCGGTCGGTGTAGGCGCGGCGCACCCCTTCGCTGACCATGTCGGTGACGCTCATCGTGGCGTCCCAGCGCACCTCCATGCCGATCTTGAGATACACCACCGCGATGCCGGTATCCTGGCACACCGGCCGATGGCCCTCCGCGCTCATGCGCGCGTTGATCAGGATCTGCGCGATGGCATTTTTCGCCGCGGGCGACTGCTCGCGCGCGTACGCCTCGCCCATGGCCTCGATGAAATCGACGGGATGATAGTACGAAATGAACTGGAACGCGTCGGCGATGCTCTGGATCAGGTCTTCCTGGCGTATCGTGGTCATAATGGTGGTGTGAAGTCGAATGTTATGCAACGATTGTGACGGAACCGCGCGCCGCCACTACGGTAACGGCTGCGCGCGACTCCGGCGTTGATGCAGATCAAACGCGCGGCAACCCGCGATGATCAGGCTGGACATTATAGCGCGCGATCTGCCGGGGCCGCGCCGCCCCGCGCCCACTTAATTTCGCGCGCGGCATGCCTTGTGCTATTCCTTTGTGCTATTTTCCCGGTATTACCGATCTGGCAGCACTCAGCCATGGATATTTCTCCCGGCGTACGCATCGAACTTTATCCGCCGCTCGAGCCCGACAGCGCCGGCATGCTCGCGCTCGACCGCACTCACACCATGTATTGGGAACAGTCGGGCAACCCGCGGGGCGTGCCGGTGGTGTTTCTGCACGGCGGGCCCGGCGCCGGCAGCGCGCCCAATCACCGCCGCTTTTTCGATCCTGCGCATTACCGCATTGTCATTTTTGACCAGCGCGGCGCCGGGCGCTCGACGCCGCTCGGCGAGTTGCGCGAGAACACCACACCACACCTGATCGACGATATCGAGCGCCTGCGCAAGCACCTTGGCATCGCGCGCTGGATCGTATTCGGCGGCTCCTGGGGCAGCACGCTCGCGCTGGCCTACGGCGCGGCGCACCCCGCACGCTGCGCCGGTTTCGTGCTGCGCGGCATTTTCCTGTGCCGCCAAAGCGAAATCGACTGGTTCCTCTACGGGCTGAAGCACATTTTCCCTGAAGCGTGGCGCACGTTTGCAAACGTGATTCCGGCAAGCGAGCGCCGCGATCTGCTCGCCGCCTATTACCAGCGGCTTACGCATCCGGACCCTGCGGTGCACATGCCGGCGGCGCGCGCCTGGGGCAGCTACGAGGGAGCGTGCTCGACGCTGCGGCCGAGCCCCGACACCGTCGCCTACTTCGCGAGCGACGGCGTCGCGCTGGGCTTAGCGCGCATGGAAGCGCACTACTTCACCCACGGCATCTTCCTGTCCGGGAATTCGCTGCTAGACGACGTCGCCAAGCTGCGCAACATTCCTGCGGTGATCGTGCAGGGACGTTACGATGCGGTGTGCCCGATCGTCAGTGCGGATGATCTGCACCGCGCCTGGCCGGAAGCCGAGTACATCGTCGTGCCCGACGCCGGCCATTCGGCGTGGGAGCCCGGCATCTGCGCCGAGCTGGTCAAGACGATGGAAACGTTCAAGAGCCGGAGGATAAATTGCGACTCGTAACGTAGAGCGCCGGGCGGTCACTTCCTGGGTTCAGGGCTTTGAGGCTGCGCGTGCTTACCGGCCGCCTCGCCTGCCGCGCGCAGGCTTTCGAGTGCGGCCTTCTGCATCTCCAGCGTCTTGATCGTCATCTGCACGAAGCCCGTGTTCATCGTGAGCCAGGTTTCGACTGATTTCAGTTCGCCGATTTTCTTGTCAATTTCATCGATGTTGACCGTCGGCGTTATCATGCCAGGCAGCGGAAATGACATCGGATTCCACATTTTCTGCATGAACTCGAACCAGTCCTTGGGCACGTTCTGCTCGGCCATGGCAACCTCCTTTCACAACACTTTAACGCAAACCGTTTCGACGCGAATTTCAGCGCCGTCGCGCACCGATTTGAGCTTCCCGGGATCGCCCGCGATTTTGCCGATTGGCGTTCGCCTTGCACGGCAGCGCGGCGAGCACTTTCGTGACGGCAGGAGACTCTCTTAAGTCAGCGATCAATACCACTATCTTAAGCAACCCCTTAACGCAGTGGACGCTGAGGACGCCGAGGTGCGCAGAGTTGATGAATTGCAGTCTTGTCGCTGCGGACCTCCGCGTCCACCGCGTCCTCTGCGTTGTGAGCTTGAACTGACCGGACCGGGTGGTAAGGGTCACAACTGTCCCCTTGCGCGCGGCGCGAGCAGAGGAACCTTAAGACAGTGCCATTGAAGTCAGCGATTACTTCGCCGGAGCGCCAGGCAATACCGAATCTTGCCACGGGCGGTGACGCGCCTCAGGTCGCTGAGGCGAGCAACTTGATGACGGGTTCCGGCCGGACCATTCGGCTCCCGTTTTGATGCCGCTGCAGTACGTAGTGCAACCGGTCGCGCTCGGTCATCACCTTCGCCGAGAATCCGTTTTCTTTTTCATCGGACGAGGCGCCGACATACATGCGCAAGGCATCGGCAAGGTCGCCGGCGCGGCGGATGTATTGCTTGAGGATCTGGGCTCCGACCGTGATGTTGGCTGCAAGGTTAAACGCAGCTTCCTCACCACCCAGCGGGTCGAATTTTTCGGGGTGGAAGCGCGGAATCACCTGCATCAGGCCCTTGGCGCCCCTTGGACTCTCCGCGAACGGATTGAAGCGGGACTCGATCGAGATCACCGCGAGTATCAGCAGCGGGTCGAGCTTGGTCTCGCGGCCGGCGGCATAAGCCTTCGACACGATATCGGTCGCCATCTCCGATGACACGCGGTAGCGGCGCGCCAGATACTCGCCAATGGCGCGGTATCTAGGCTCGTCGGGATCGACCGCCACGGACTCCGTCGGGTCGTCCGGCGGCATCCCAAGCCGGTTCAATTCGAGCGTCCCGCTACCCTGCACCAAGGCACTGACAAAGCGGATGCCATGCGGGTTGTAGAGGATGATGCTGAGAGAAGCGATGCTGGCCAGTAAAGCAAAGCTGGCAGAGTTACTGCGCGCCCACTGGGTCTGGCGCGGCGCGTCTTGATCGTGGAACTGTTCATGTGCGGGGTGTGATTTTGCCATAACGCAAAACCTCCTTTCGTTAACACCGGCCAGACCGAAGCCGGTGGACAGTTACCTTGCTAGGATAACGGTTCTCCTCAAGACATCAGGTTCAAATCGGAAATCACCGCAATGGTGCGGGCTACGCAAAAAACTTCGGCAATTCTAGTGGCTCACTAAGCCAAGCGCAACGTTATTCTTGAGTAGAATTTGCAGCGGCGAGCGGAATATCCGGCATTGATGTTGTATTGCAGCAATATTATAATTATACATTAATTCAAATTATTACATAATAAATTAGCGTATAGAACCGTTTATTTTGCTGCATATTAGCATCACGGCTTTTCCCAATCCTTGAGGGATGCCGGCAGTTCGTAGTCGGGATAACGCTTCCTGAACTCGGCCAAGCTCGTCTTGGCTTCCTCGAGCTTGCCCTGCCTGCGCAGCTCTTCGATTCGTTCGAGCCACTGGTCGGGCGGCAGTTCGGCGCGGGGTTGGATCGCGCCTGCCGCCAGCACAGGAACCGTCTGGAACTCCTGCATGCCTTCGCGCAGTTTTGCAACTGCGTAGTGCAACCGGCTCTTGGCAGTTTCGCGGCTGACCCCGGTTGCCTGTGCAATTTCCTCAATGCTCATGTCCGACTCCTGCTGCAGCAGAAACGCTTCGCGCTGAGCCTCAGGCAGCGCTCCATCAGTACTTCGTCACTGCGGCTCTGATCGGACCCATTTCAGCGCTATAAACGAGACACGAGTCGAAATGGGGTTAAAACGCGGCTTGAACCCGCGTGACCGCATCTTTATACTCGAAACAAATCCCAACGAACGGAGAGGAATGCTGGCATGCCGAAATACGCTACGGACGCTATACGCACCATTGCCCTGGTTGGACACGGCGCTGCCGGCAAGACCACGCTCACCGAGGCGCTGCTGCACAGGACGGGCGCGATTGCTGCGCCCGGCAGTGTCGAAAAAGGCACTACGGTGTGCGACTTCGACCCACTCGAGAAGGAATTCAAGCACTCGCTCGCGAGCGCGATCGTCAACTTCCCGCACCGCGACACCCATATTCATCTGATCGACACGCCCGGCTACCCCGATTTCCTCGGCCAGTCGCTCAACGCGCTGGCCGCGGTCGAAACCGCGGCGGTGGTAATCAATGCGCAGAACGGCATCGAGATGGTGACCCAGCGCATGATGCAATGGGCACGCGAGCGCGGGCTGTGCCGCATGATCGTGATCAACAAGATCGACGCCGAGAATGTCGACCTGCGCGGGTTGCTCGCCAGCATCCAGAACGTATTCGGCAAGGAATGCCTGCCGATCAACCTGCCTGCGGCAGGGGGCAAGCAGGTCGTCGACTGCTTTTTCAATCCCTCGGGCGAAGCCGATTTTTCGTCGGTCGCGGACGCGCACAGCGCGCTGGTCGACCAGGTGGTCGAAGTCGACGAGAAGCTGATGGAGCTGTATCTCGAGCAGGGCGAAGTCAGCCCGGAGCAGCTGCACGCGCCGTTCGAACAGGCGCTGCGCGACGGCCATCTCGTGCCGGTGTGCTTCGTGTCGGCACGCAACGGCGCAGGTGTCTCAGAACTGCTCGACGTGTTCGCGCGGCTGATGCCGAACCCGGCCGAAGGCAACCCGCCGCCATTCCACAAAGGCGAGGTCGCCACCGCAGTCGAGATCCGCCCCGCGCCGGATCCGAAGCAACACGTGATCGCGCACGTGTTCAAAGTTGTCATCGACCCGTTCGTCGGCAAAACCGCCGTATTCCGCGTGTTCCAGGGCACGGTTCGGCGCGATTCGCAGCTTTTCATCGGCGACAGCCGCAAGCCGTTCAAGGTCGGGCACATGTTCCTGCTGCAAGGCAAGGACCATATTGAAACCGATGCCTGCGTGCCCGGCGACATCGCCGCAGTCACCAAAGTCGACGAAATCGAGCTCGACGCGGTGCTGCACGACTCGCACGATGAAGACAACATCCACTTGAGGCCAATGCAGTATCCGGTGCCGATGCACGCGCTGGCGCTGGAACTCAAGCGCCGCGGCGACGAGCAGCGCCTGTCGGAAGTGCTGCACAAGCTCGCGGCCGAAGACCCGTGCTTCCGCGTCGATCACAGCGGCAACGAAACCGTGATCAGCGGCCTGGGCGACCTGCACATGCGTTACATCCTCGACAAGATGCAGAAGCAATACCACGTCGAGGTCGGCACCAAGCCGCCGCGCATTCCCTATCGCGAGACCATCACCGCCAAGGCCGAGGGCCACCATCGCCACAAGAAGCAGACCGGCGGTGCCGGCCAGTTCGGCGAAGTGTTCCTGCGCATCGAGCCGCTCGCGCGTGGCAAGGGTTTCGAGTTCGTCGACCAGGTCAAGGGCGGCACCATACCGACGCAGTTCATCCCGGCAGTCGAGAAGGGCGTGCGCGATGTGCTCACCGCCGGACCGCTTGCCGGCTATCAGATGCAGGACGTGCGCGTCATCGTCTACGACGGCAAGCACCATCCGGTCGATTCGAAGGAGGTTGCATTCGTCTCCGCCGGCAAGAAAGCATTTCTCGACGCGATCCTGAAAGCGCGGCCGATCGTGCTGGAGCCCATCGTCAACATCGAGATCAATGCGCCCGAAGCCAACATGGGCGACATCGCCGGTGACATCGCGTCCAAGCGCGGCCAAATCAGCGGCACCGAGGGCGCCGTGGCGGGAACGGTAACGATCACGGGCCGCGTGCCGCTGTCGGAGCTCAGCAACTACCAGGCGCGGCTCAAATCGGTGACCGCAGGCCAGGGTTCGTATGTCATCGAGCTAAATCGCTACGAACCGGTGCCGCCCAACGTGCAGCAGCAGCTGGCGTCACAATATAAGCACGTGGATGACGAGCAATAATAGTTGGCGTCTCACGCTCTCGTGAGCAAAAAACAATCGCCTAAGCCTTGACCGGGCTCCTGATCAACACACCGCCGCCCGCCAGCAGCAGCGAATTGGCGATGAAAACCGGCGCCACGCCCAGCGCGGAGCCGATGGTGCCGAACACGAGCGGCACCGCGATGTGCATGAAATTGTTGATGGTGAGGCGCAGCCCGAGCGCCTCACCGGAGCGCCCCGGCGGCGCGCGGCCATAGATGAGCATCATCGACAACGGCTGGCCGCAGCCCACCCCGAGACCGAGCACAAAAGCGACCGCCGCCAGCAACACCGCGCTCTCAAACAGCGGGAACATCAGGTAGGTCGCAGCGCCGAGGAACAGCGACCAGATGAACACCGCGTCCTCACCCCAGCGCCTGACCATCGCCGGCATCACCAGGCGCACCGCGAACGCGGCGGCGGCAAAACAGCCTATCACTATCCCGATCGCGGAGGCCGACAACCCGATCGAATGACCATAAATCGGCATGTAAAACTGGAAGAGATCGGTGCCGGTAAGCACGATGCCGCCGGTAATCAGCGTGCGGCGCAGCGGCGCATTGGCGAGCAGGTTTCTGGCATCCGCCGCCGGTTTCTCCTCCACGCCTTGCTCCGCATGCAACCGGCTAAGCCCGGGTGAAAACACGAGGATCAGCACCGCCACCAGCGGTACGCCAGCGATGTAAAGATAACTCGTCGCATGCCCGAAATGATCGATCGAGAACCCCGCCACCAGCGGCCCGATCAGACTGGCGCTGGCCATCACCAGTCCGTAATTACTGAAGTTCCTGGTGCGGCCCTCGACGCCGGAGCTCAGGATACCGACCAGGTTCTGCACCGCCACGTTGTAGAAAACGTGGGAAGCCCCGATCAGCGCGGCGGATGCGTAGAGCGCCGGAAGCGCGGGAAACAGGAACGGCAGCAGCAGCCCGGCGGCGACTCCGGCCGATCCGCAGAGCATCGGCGTGCGCACTCCAAGCCGGTCGGTGAGCTTGCCGGCATAAAGCGCCAACAACATTGGAAATACGGCGTACATCGCGATCAGCGTCCCGATATAGATCTGCGCCGCGCCAAGTTCGATGGCAAACAGCGAAATCAGCACCTTGCTGCCGCGATAGCTCAGCATGTTGCACAGCACGATCAGAAATACGATTTTGATGTTCATCGAAGCGAAACGATAGGCGCCAGGCGTTTGCTGTTGTTCCCCCGGCGGGTGCGCGGCGCGCGTGGCTGAGCCGAACTATAGCAGATGGCAGCGTAGCCACGCCGCCGCCATTCACATAAAATCGACACGCCATGAATCTGCTACGCGCGTTGCGTCACCGCAATTTTGCGTTTTTTCTGAGCGGACAGATCTGCGCGCTGATCGGCTACTGGATCCAGCAGATCGCGCTCGCCTGGCTGGTCTACCGTCTGACCGGCAGCGCGACGCTGCTGGGCGTACTCTCCTTCGCGGCAAATCTGCCGGTACTGGTGCTGGCGCCGTTTGCCGGCCTGTGGTCAGACCGCTTCAACCGCCACCGCATGATGCTGGCAACCCAGGTGCTCGAGATGCTGCAGGCGGTGGCGCTCACCGCGCTCGCGTTCAGCGGCGCAATCGAAATCTGGCACATCATCGTGCTCACCATGCTGCTCGGCATGTGCGTCGCGGTCGAGCTGCCGGTGCGCCACGCCTACCTGCTCGAACTCGTCGGCGACAGGCAGGACCTGTCCAACGCAGTCGCGGTGATGTCGCTTATCGCCAACTGCGGCCGCCTCGCCGGACCGGTACTGGCAGGGTTGCTGATCGGCTGGTTCAGCGAGGCCACGTGCTTCCTGATCAATTCGCTCACCTACGTCGCGGTGCTCGCGAGTTTCGCTTTCATCCGCGTCACGCCGCAGCAGCGCGCGGAATCGCATCCGCCCGCGCTGCGCGGACTCAAGGAAGGCCTCTCCTACGCTTGGCACACGCTTCCGATCCGGTTCCTGCTGGCGCTGCTCGCGGTGATCGCGCTGACGGCGGCGCCTTATGGCACGCTGATGCCGGCGATCGTGCACGAAGCGTTTGCGGGCAACGCCCAGACCCTCGGCTTTCTCGTCGGCGCGGCAGGCATGGGCGCCGTCTTTGGCACGCTGCTGCTCGCCGCGCGCCGCAACGTGCGCGGGCTCGTGCGGTTCATCGTCGCCGCGGCGCTCGTCGCCGGCATTGCACTGATTGCGCTGTCGTGGTCACGGCTGCTGGTGCTTTCGCTCGCGCTGATGGTTGCAATCGGCTTTGGCATTCTGGTGATCTCGGTTTCCGTCAACATGATTCTGCAAACCATCGTCGACGACGACAAGCGCGGCCGTGTTATGAGCCTGTACACCACCGCATTTCTCGGTGTGGTACCGTTCGGCGGCCTGATTGCGGGCGTGCTTGCCGACCGCATCGGCGCCACCAACACCGTGCTTGCCGGCGGTATCGCGTGTGTGCTGGCAGCGCTCTATATGGCACGCCAGTTGCCGCTGATCCGCAGTCACATCCGGCCGATTTACGCGCGCCTCGGCATTCCCGCCCGGAACCCCTGACCCCTTGTTCTAGTCATGCACCGCGCCTGCAGCACGGCTCAGGGTTGTTTCGGCAACTGACCTTCCGCACGCCAGCGGTCCGATGCGAAACGCTGGTCTTCGCGGATGCGCTCGTCTTCCAGCATCTTGCGCACCAGCGCCGTGACGTCGGACTCGTAATACTTTTTGCGCTTCTCGAAGCTCCAACTGTGCCCGGGCGGAAACACCGGTGACTTGAGAATGTCCTTGAATTTCATGGGCGGTCTTTCTTGCGCGGCACGGCGATCAACTGGGAACGATTTTTGAGCAGCGGCTCGAGCGCCTTGCCGGCAACGACGTAAGTCCACGCCGCGAGGCTCCGCTCGAGCTTGAGGCGCTCGTCCAGTCTCTTCTGGCTGTCGGCGAACTGTTTGTCGAGCCGCTCCTTGTCCGCGGCCTTCTCGCCCGCTTCGGGTTTGCGCTCGCGCGGCGGTTCGCCGCTCACCGCAACCGACAAATAGTAATCGCCGCTGTCAGGCTTCTTGGCGAGCTTGATCGCGTAGGTCAGGTTGTCGAAAGTTTCCGCGACGAACGTGCGCGGTTTGTCAAAATTCTCTGCCTTGACGTCGAGTGCGAGTTCGCTGAAAGCAAGGGACGACAAGGCGTTGACCGCAGCCCCCGCGGCGCTTGCGTCGAGCGGGCCCGCGCCGTCCGCGAATTTCCACTCCCCATACTCCTCGCTGCGGGCGATTTTCCACTGCGCGCCCTCGCCGCTCGCGGCAAGCGACTTGATGCGCTCGGCCTTAAAAAAATCTTTGGCCAGCCACTGCGCGGGTTTCGCGTCGGCGTTTTTCAGCGCGTCCGAAAGCACCAGCACGGTGGGGCCGCCCTGAACCAGCACGTAACGCCCGACCGGTATCTCCTGCTTGATCGGCAGCGGGCTCGGCTCAATCTTGATGACTTTCCTGCCGAGCAGCACGCTGCCGATCACTTTGCCGCTCTTGTCGCTCAATTCGAGCAACGTGCCGGCGTTGTCGGCCTTGTCATTTTTGGCGGGATCGAGCAGATTAAGCCGCGGCAGCAGCGTTTCGCCGACGTTTTCCGTCTGCACGACCTTGAGATCGGGCAGCTTCAGCAGCAGGTCGCCGATTTCCTGCACGCTGGCGCTGTAATCGCCGCGCTGCTTCACGACCCAGCGCCCGTCTTTGAGTGCGAGCGTAGCTTCGCCTTTGCCGTCTTTGAGCCGTATTTGCGCGACATCGTTGACCGGCAATTGGTCGAAAATCCTGGAACCGATTTTGACGTCGGCCTTGCGCCACGCGCTCAGGTCCTGCCAGAACAGCGCGAGGCCTGCGCCGCCGAGCACGACGAGCAGCGCAACCAGGATCAGAAAAGTCTTGCGGTTCATTTCGCCACCGTTCTGCGCCTGCGCGCCAGCGCCAATCCAAGCCCAAGCAAGGTGACCAGCAGGGGCACCATTCCGATGTTGACGACCTTGGTCCAGAACTGCAGCGCCTCGCTTTCGACGCGCAGATTCTTGCGCAGCTCCTTCAGATCCCGGCGCGTCTCGATCGCTTTCTTCTTGAAGTTCTCGAGCTCGGTCTGCTGCTCCGGCGACATCATAGTGCTTTGCGCCCCGGCGCGACCCTTCTGCAGCGCCGTGAGCTTCTCCTGCGTCTGCTGCAGGTTGTCCTCGAGTTCCTTGATCTTGCCGAGATAGCTTTGCTGCGCACGCGCCTCCATTTGCTGGATCACGGTCAGCGGCCGCGTAAACGCGGCGCGGCTGCGCAGCTTGGTCAGGTCGAAATCGCCGGAAACCTGCTCGACGAGACTTTGCGCAAAATTGAGATTACCGTTGCGGGGCACGATCAGGCGCTGGCCGAAGACCTCCTGCACCTCGACGGCGGCGCCGTCGGTCAGCAGATCGACGTCGGACACCAGCACCACCGAATTCTCCTGCGCCGACTCCTTGAGTTGCGGCTCGCCCCTGGCCTCATCGGCCTTTGCGTCCGGTTCCTTCTTGGTCCTTGAAGGCGGCTCGTACGGCTTGGGTTTGCCTTCGGGGAACGCGGTCTTGAACTTGCCCGTGAGACGGATGGCAAGCGGGTACGGGGTGCCCGCCGGTTGGAAGCCGCGCGTCGACGGCTCGCCCGATAAGGTGGCGATAATCAGATCGACGAGCATGGCGTTCGGCGAGCTCTGCGCGAGCACCGTCTGCGCAAGGCCCTCGGCCGGCTTGCCGGTAAACGCGCTCGCGAATGGGACGAGCATGGTTCCGAGTTGGCTCATCACCACGTCGTCCTTGTTGAGCGCGTCGGCATTGAGCGCCAACAGCGTCGGCAGGATGCGCGGTCCCGCGCCGCTCGCGTACGTGAGATCGCCGACCACCTTCCCCATCTCCATGGCCAGGCCCCAGTGCTTGAGCAGACGGTAGAAAGTCGACTGCCCGGCGGCGTTGCCGCCCAGCGGATTCTGCAGGTCGGGCTGCTGGTCGAAGTACGCGTAGGAGTCGAGAAACGCGATCATCTTGCCGCCGCGCAGGATGAACTGGTCGAGCGCGTACTCGGTCGTCTCCGAAACATCGCGCGGATGGATGACCAGCAGCACCTTGATGTCGTCCGGAATCTTCTCCGCGTTGAGTTCTACCTTCTTGACGGCAAAAATGTTCTGCAGCTCGGTCGCCAGCACCCAGGGTTCGGTCGGCTGCTGTTTCAGCATCGGATTGAGCGGCCTGCCCAGCACCGGCAGCGCGCTCATGATGCCGACTACCGGTTTGGCGGTCGAGGCGACGCGCGTGATCGCGCGCGTGATGTCGTACTCCAGCAGCTGCTCGCGATCCGGCGCGAGCACCGGCAGCGCCGCTTTCTGGTCAAGGAAATTTACCGACAGGCCCAGATAGAATTTTTCCTGGGTATTGGTCAGCTGGCCTTCGATGCCGTCCAGCGCCGCCGAGTCTTCGGCATCGGAATCGGGCTCGGGGTTGAGTTTTTCGATGACGACTTTGCCGCCGCCCGCGCGCTCGAATTCGCGCAGCAGATCTTCCACGCGTTTCGCGAACGTCTTCAGTCCCACGGGCACGGTGCTGCTGCTCTGCGAATAATAGAGGCGGATCTTGACCGGCGCTTCCAGCTTGCCGAGGATCGATTTGGTGCCCTGGGACAGCGTGTAGACGCTGCCTTGCGTGAGGTCCACGCGGGCATTGAACGCGCCGAGCAGAAAGTTGACTGCGATCAGGATCACCACCAGCGCGGCGACCCCGCCGGTGGAATACAAAACCGCTTCGAGATGTTTTTTGTTCATGGTCGCTTACCCCGCCCGGTGACTGCGCACGATGACGCCGGTGGTGAACAGGGCAAAACCCATCACCGAGACAAAAAACACCACGTCGCGCAAATCGAGCACGCCGCGCTGGAAACCTTCAAAGTGCGTCATCACGCTGAATGCGGCTATCGTCTGCACGAATACGGGATTCGCCCAGCGCACCAGCAGATCGGTCACCGGCGTAAAACCGGCGAGGATGAGAAAGAGACAGATCACGACCGAGACGATAAAACTGATCACCTGGTTGCGGGTGATCGCCGAAGTCATGCAGCTGATCGCGAGATACGCCCCGGCGAGCAGCGCGCTGCCGACATAGCCGGCGATGATCACGCCGTTATCCGGGCTGCCGAGCCAGTTGACCGTGATCCACACCGGGAAGGTCAGCGCGAGCGCGATGAGCAGAAACAGCCACGACGCGAGAAACTTGCCAACGATCGCCTGCCAGGCCGTGACGGGCATTGTCAGCAGCAGTTCCAGCGTGCCGAGCCGGCGCTCCTCCGACCACAGCCGCATGCCGGCGGCCGGCACCAGAAACAGGTACAGCCACGGATGCCAGGTGAAGAACGACACCAGCGAGGCTTCGCCGCGCTCGAAAAAATTGCCCACGGTGAAGGTGAAAAAACCGGTCAGCAGCAGGAAAATGACGAGAAACACGTAGGCGACCGGCGAGGTGAAATAACCGCCGAGTTCGCGTTTCATGATTGCTTTGATGTTGGTCCACGCACCCATCACGCTGATCCTTTCACGGTGTCGGGCAGCGTAATGCTGCGAAAGACCTCGTCGAGCCGGCCTTCCTCGACGTGGATTTCATCGAGCTTCCAGTTTTCACGCTGCGCCAGTTCGGCGATGCTGCCGGCGAACGCGCCATTGGTGCCGCGGTCGCGCGGATAAGCGCGCGCCACCACCTGCGCGCCGTCATCGACCAGAATCTCGGTGCGGGATGCCAGTCCGGACAGTTTGCCGCTAAGCGCCGCGGCACCGACGCTGCGCGTGCTGAAGCGCACCGCGCCGGCCACCTCGGAACGCGCTTTCAGTTCCTGCGGCGTGCCGTCGGCGACG
>Ga0209640_10001917_pt1 | contig 17960 bp, 13 predicted proteins | sample RifCSP10_1_FD_184018 | JGI IMG/M metagenome (GOLD analysis project Ga0209640, IMG submission 184018) | Soil microbial communities from Rifle, Colorado - Rifle CSP2_sed 10_1 (SPAdes) (version 2) | ecosystem: Environmental > Terrestrial > Deep subsurface > Rock core/Sediment | place: Rifle... | reverse complement strand
GGCTGTCGCGCGAGGATGGCCGGTTGCATCCGCTGCAGGCGGCGTTCCTGGAATGCGGCGCCGTGCAGTGCGGCTTCTGCATCCCCGGAATGATCCTGGCGGCGAAAGGCTTGCTGAGCGAGCATCCGTCGCCCACGGAAGAGCAGATTCGCGAGGGACTGCAAGACGTGATCTGCCGCTGCACCGGCTATACACAAATCTGCGAAGCCGTGGAGCAGGCGGCGAAGTGGCTGCGATCACCGCAAGAGTTCGAAAACTGGCGGCTCCGGACAGGCCCGATGGGCGTCTCCGCGGCGTTGTTCGACGGCGAGCGAAGCGTCCGGGGACAGCTTTACTACGCCGATGACTTGAATCGGGAAGGCCAGCTCCACGGGCAGATCGTTTGGAGCCGTCATGCGCACGCGGAAATTCTGAAGATCGATACGGCGGCGGCGGCGAGGTCGCCGGGTGTTGTGCGGGTGCTGACCGCGAAGGATGTTCCGGGACTGAACGCGCACGGCAGAACGAAACCCGATCAGCCGGTCTTTTGCTCCGACCGCGTGCGATACACGGGAGACATAGTCGCCCTGGTTTTGGCCGAATCGAAGGAGCAGGCCGCGGAGGCGGCGAGCCGGGTTGAGGTGACGTACAAACCCGTCCCGGGCGTGTTCACTCCGACCGAGGCGTTGCACGCAGACGCGCTGCAGCTGTTCCCCAGCGGGAACGTCTGCAAACATCTCCTGCACGTGACGGGAGACGTGGATGCGGCCATGGCGACGGCGGCGCGGGTTGTTTCCGGGCACTTTGAGACGCAGCGCGTGGATCACGCGTACCTGGAGCCCGTGGCGATTCTTGCGGAGACAACTCCGGAGGGCCAGATCATATTACACGTGCCCACGCAGAGTCCTTTTGAGACGCGGGAGCAATTGACGAAGGTGCTGGACCTCCCGCACGACAAGATACGAATTGCCGTGCCTCCCGTCGGCGGGGCGTTCGGAGCCAAGCTCGAAATCAGCGTGGAGGCGGTGGCGGCAGTTGCCACGTACGTTACGCGAAAGCCGGTGAAAATTACACTGACTCGCGAAGAGTCGCTCCACAACAGCGTCAAGCGGCACCCGTTTTCCATGGATTACCGGGTGGGAGTGGACGCGCAAGGGCGGCTGCTGGCCGTGGACGCCAAGCTCGTGGCCGACTCGGGGGCCTATACGGGCAACAGTCCGCGGGTGATTGATCAGGCGTGCATCTTTGCCTGCGGGCCGTACCGCGTACCCCATGTCCGCATCGAAGGGACGGCCGTTCTCACCAACAACGCCAACTGCGGCGCGTTTCGCGGCTACGGAATCAACCAGTCGGCCGTGGCCATGGAGCAGCTCATGGACGAGCTGGCCCTCGCGCTGCAGCTCGACCCGTTTGAGTTCCGAAGGATCAACATGCTGCGCGTGGGCGATGAGACCATTACGGGCCAGTACCTGTCGGCAAGCGTCGGAGCGATTGATACGCTCGACCGTTGCCGGAGCGCGTTTGAGGAAGAGTGGCCGAGCTACCAGAAAATGAACCGGCCCGGCTACCGCATCGGATACGGAGTGGCCAGCGGCTACAAAAACGTGGGCGCCGGGAAGGGGAAAATCGACGACTCCGGCGCCACGTTTACCCTGAAGCCGGACGGGCGCGTCGAGCTGCGCGCTTCCGTGGTGGACATGGGGCAGGCGATTCGAACCACCATGGTCCAACTGGCCTGCCGGACGACCGGTCTCGGTAGCAGCGCGATCGACATGATCAACGGCGACACGGCGCTCACGCATCCGCATCGGTCTGCGTCGGGAGAACGGCAGACGCTGATTTCCGGCAACGCCGTGGTTATGGCGGGCAAGCTGTTTAAGAAGAAGCTGCTCGAAAAGGCGGCCGAGTGGGTCGGACTCTCCGCGCTGGGAGGCACGGCGAGCGACCAGTTGGCGATCGCGGGACAAGTCATCAAGACGCAGTGGACGCAGTACGATGAGGAAAAGGTGGTCATGAGCCTCGCGGATGCTGCCAAGCGCGCCTCCGCCGAAGGGACAGTGATCTCGGCTGAGGCCGTTTACGTCGCGCCGAAGACCTATGCGCTCTCTGACACCGAAGCCCGCCAGCGGGTTCCGAAGGAGGAGTACCGGAACTACCCGACCTACGCCTACGCGACTCAGGTTGCGATTGTCGAAGTCGAGGAAGCCACGGGCAAAGTGAAAGTCTTGCGGGTGATCGCGGCACACGACGTAGGAGTTGCGATCAACCCGCAGCAGATTCGCGGGCAGCTGATCGGGAGCGTGGTCATGGGGCAGGGCTACGCGTTGACGGAAAACTATCCTCTGCAGGAAGGCCTGCCACCGTGGCAGCACGTGACGTTCGGCAGGCTGGGCGTGCCACGCTCGACGGATGCGCCGTCGGTGCGGGTTGAGATCGTCGAGGACCCCTTCCCGGAAGGCCCGTTTGGGGCCAAGGGCATCTCGGAAATCGCAACGGTGCCGATCACCCCCGCGATTCTGAACGCCATTCACAACGCCACCGGGGTTCGCGTCCGCTCGTTGCCGGTGGACTCCGCCGCCCTCCAGGCAGCGTTGCGCAACGGAGGCGCGTTGAGGACCCGGCCGTGAACGGTTGGCTTCAGGAAAGAACGAACCCATGGCACAAAAACCGTGCCGTGGCTACCCGGCCAGGTGCATCTTGTGTGCGCGATTTTCTTGTGTCATAATTCGTCCACTTTCCCTTCCGCTCCAACGCGGGATTACGCACGCCCTGAAGAGAAGGGACCTTTTTGGGGGAGAGCTATATGGATGCCGTTCGTTTGGGAGATGAGCTGGACGACTATTGCACGCGATGCCGCCTGCTGACGAATCATTCCGCGGTGGCCATCGTGGAAGACGCAGTAAAGAAGGTGAGGTGCCGGACGTGCAACCATGAGCACGACTACCGGCAGGGCCAGGGAGGCCATAAGAAGAAGACGACGAAGGCGTCCGCCTATGAGCAGGTGCTGGCGTCTGTGCTGGCGGGAAAAGAGAAAGAGGTTCCCGTTCCGGCAGCGCCGGTGCGGCGCCGGAGTCGGCCTGCGTTAACGCCTAGGCGACCGATGCGACCGCGCTGACCGGCAGGTGTTAGGTATTGGGTGCCAGGTTTTAGGTCTTTTCCGCCAGTTCCAGCGTCTGCTGAGCAGATAGCGTAAGCAGCGGAGTATCCACCCGTTCCCCGCGTTCCAGCATCCCCTGCAGCGAAATCCCGGCAATTCGCACCGCGTCCTGGTCCGTGAGCGGAAGCCCGGTTTTTCGGAGGTGCTCGGCAAACGCCGCGTGGGGCAGCGCCAGCACGACGGGCGAGCCGTTGACCAGGAATTTCACGTCCACCGTGTCACTGTGTCTGGGGGAAATGCCGGTGACGAGGGTGTGAAACCGGCAGCGGTACACCTTTCCGTCGAGCGGCGAAGGGACTTCGAAATCGTTCCAATCATTCACGGGGTGCCATTCCCTCGAATGTATTCCCTGCCAGGAACGCAAGCCGGGGCGGCCGGCTGACTGCCAGCAAAAACCCCGGCTCGGACTCTTCCCTTTCGCCTGGAACTTACTTGGGTTGCGGCACGATCCGAAGATACGGCCGCGGGGCTTTCCACCCGCCGGGATACTTTTGCTTGGCCTGTTCGTCGGATACAGAGCCCGCGATGATGACGTCATCGCCCGGCTTCCAATTGACCGGCGTGGCTACCTGATGCTTGGCGGTAAGCTGCATCGAATCGATAACCCGCAGAACCTCGTCGAAGTTGCGGCCCGTCGTCATGGGGTAGACGAGGATCAGCTTGATCTTCTTATCCGGCCCGACCACGAAGACGTTGCGCACGGTCTGGTTGTCCGCCGCCGTGCGGCCCTCGCAGGACTCCCCGGCCTCGGCCGGCAGCATGTCATAGAGCTTGGCGACCTTGAGTTCGGGATCGCCGATCATCGGATAATTGACTTTGTGGCCCTGCGTTTCCTCGATGTCCTTGGCCCACTTGCCGTGGCTGGTGACCGGGTCGACGCTCAGCCCGATGATCTTGCAGTTCCGCTTCTTGAATTCAGATTCGAGTCCCGCCATGTAGCCGAGCTCCGTGGTGCACACCGGGGTAAAATCCTTGGGATGCGAAAAAAGGATGGCCCACCCGTCGCCGATCCATTCATGAAAAGTGATCGTTCCTTGCGTGGTTTCCGCCGTGAAATTGGGCGCAATCTCGTTGATGCGTAGCGGCATAAGTCTCCTCCCAGAAATGCTATTGCTCAATCCGTTTCCGTCGAAGATTGTACGTCATCCCCGGCTGCCATTGTCAAGTTTGGGGCCGCGCTCACAAGGAACTCTTGTCTCTTACCAGAGTCTCCGATATGCTGGGGGTGCATGGTGGACATCCATTGCCATATCCTGCCAGCGCTCGATGACGGGGCTGTTGAAGAATCCGTCGCCCGGGAAATGGCGGCCATGGCGGCCGCCGACGGCGTGACTCACATCGTTGCCACTCCGCATTCGAACTACCGCTATGAGTTTGATCTGGAAGTCAACCGACGCAAGCGAGATGAGCTGCAAAGCGCCGTCGGAGATAAGCCCAAACTGCTGCTCGGTTGCGATTTTCATTTGAGCTACGAAAACCTGGAAGATGCGCGCCGTCGGCCCCAACGCTATTCGATTAACGGAGGACCCTATCTGCTGGTGGAGTTCGCCGACATTAGCATCCCGCCGAATATGGACCAGGTGTTCTTTGACCTGCAGAGTCATAAACTGACCCCGATTATCACCCATCCGGAGCGGAATCCGATTCTGTCTGAGAAGCCGGAGCAGATCAAGAAATGGATCGAGGGGGGCTGCCTGGTGCAGGTGACGGCGGGGTCGTTCCTGGGGCGGTTCGGAAAGCGGGCCGAGCATTCGGCCTGGCAGTTGTTGCGCCACGACATGGTCCATTTCATCGCAAGCGACGCCCACAATACGACTTCGAGGCCTCCGTTGCTGTCGGAAGCACGACGCGCGATTGTAGCAGAACGAGGGGAACCGGTTGGGCTGGCCCTGGCGGACGTGAATCCGCTCGCTGCCATCAATGGCAAGCCGCTGGCGTGGCGGCCCGAGCCGCGTGAGGTTCGTCCGCGAAAATGGTATTCGTTCCATCGTTGAAGCGATGAGCAGCCAGGCGCGCCAAGGTTTCTTCTGCAGAGGCTCTGGGCGACTTTTCAGCTTCCCCCTTCGTTGTCGGCAGGCTCGTTTCCCATCCTGAGATGAGGATAGAGGCGTAACACCGTATGACTCTCCGGTACCGGCACCCGCGAAGGCAAGCGGAACGGCTCGCCGGGTTAGCCGCCCGCGAAGGCGCGAGTTTCCGCGGGGTGATTCTCGGAAGGCGCAAGGAGGGGAAGACGGACCTCCTGCAGCAGGTTCGGGCTGAATTGTTCTCCCGGGCCGAAGGACCGGTGCCGTTCCTCTACTCCTTCGACGCTGCGTGGGGTGGCTCCGGGGACAGGTCCGCGCTGGCACGCCACTGTTTCGCCTCGTTTTGCCAGCAGGTTCGAGCCTTTCTGATGAGACAGGAGGAATTGCTCAGTGAGCCGGCGGCCTTGCTCGAGAGAGAACTGGAACGGCCCGGCATTCCGCTGTCCCTGTCGGAACTGGCGCAAAATTTCCTCTCTCTTTCTCCCGACCAGCAACTGACTTTTGTCGCCGGCCTTCCCGGGCAGTTGGCATACCTGGAACAGCGGCCAGTGTGTTGGCTGCTCGACGAGGTTCACGGATTGGGCGGGGATTCTCCCATCTTTCCGGCTCTCGAAGGGAAGGGCTTTAGCTGGCTGCTGAGCGGACGGCTTCCGTTCCTGCGTCGTTTGGCGGGGGAGTCCGCATGGCCCGTCGTGCCTCTTGAGCTGTTCTCACGCCAGGAGACGATCGCTCTGGCAGAGCGGCTATGTCATGAGACGGAGCTGGCCTTTGCGCCGGATGCCTGGAATGCCTGGTTGAGAGCAGTCGAAGCCTCTCCCTGGCTGCTCCAGTCCATCCTGGATGCAGCCGCGGCCCACGGGGATTCGCTGGATACTCTGGAGGAGTTGGGGAGAGTCTACAGCCGCGAGCTGGCTACAGGATCGTTCGGGAACTGGCTTGCGGCAAGGTTCGATGAGGCCCTTCCGGACCCTCGGGACCGCCTGACCGTGGCGCGGTTTCTGCAGGACCTGGCAGGAAAGGGGCGGGCCGATTACACGCCGCTGCTGCCCCCCCGCGTGTGGCAGGGTCTCGTAGAGGAGGAGTGGGCGGACGAGACGCCTCTCGGTCCACGGTGGCGGTTGCAGACGGTCGAGTGGGATTGGCTCTGGCTGGTTACCGCGTCGCTCACCGGGTCTTCGCAGAGGGCGGAAGCCCGCGCTTTGCAGACCTTGCTTGCCCGGGCCGAGCCGGACTGGAGAATCCGTGAGACGGCTCCCCTGCTGGCATCCATACGGCAGAGGATCCTGGAGCTGCCGCAGCGAGGGTTTCCCCCGGCGGGCGAGCAGGCGGGCGATCAGCTCTATCTTCCGGACATCTGCTCGGTTTGTCCGGAGCCGAGCGGCGCCGCCCAATTATTTTGGTGTTATGGATTTCATGATGGCCGCCGCGACATTCCCGAGGCAGCCTGTGTATTGCTGATCGCTCTCTGTGCGGAAGAACCGGCTCCGGCGGAGATCGAGGCATGGAGACGGGAGCTCCAGAAAGAGGAGCGCCTGCTCCCGGGGGGAGCCACGGGGCCTACCGCGAGCAAACAAAGCTTGGGCTTTCGCGGAGAGCTTTGGCTGGTTTTGCCTGCCATGGCATCGCTGGGCATCGACGCGCCGGCGCGCCGGTTTCCATTCGAGGCGTTTGCCCGCTGGCTGGAAACAGGGGAAGAGAAAAAATTCTGAGCAAACCGACCCACTTACCGATAAGATGGTTAGACAAACCAGGCAGTCAGCCCGGAACTACTAGTCCTGGAATGAGATAACAGGGTTTTCGCCGTCCTCGGCACTAAGGAGACGACGCTTGCAACAGAAGGAGTCGCCAACGTTTTCGAAACAACTGCGAGAGCGAATGGCGGCGCTCGAGCGGAAGGATTGGGAACTGTGGATCCTGGCGCTGTCCATGCTTGCCGTTCTCGCCGTTGGGTTCCTGCTCATCCTGTTGCCGTCGTTCTTTTTCGAAGACGGCGTAATCCAGATCAATGCGGAAATCTCGCCCCAGTTGCTGCTCGGCTTCCTGGTTCTGGTGATGATGTTTATCGCGTACCTGGTCCACAAGCACATTCAGGTGCGATCCATGCGGATTCAGTCTATCACCGACGCCTGGAACGCGGAGGTCGCTCACATCCAAAGCCTGGTGGACCCGCTCACGCAGGCTCTGAACCGCTCGGCGCTCGAGGAGATTCTCAGCCGGGAGATCAAGCGCGTGCAAAGGCGGCAGTCCACCCTGTTTTTCCTCTACATTGACGTGAACGACTTCAAGAACGTCAATAGCAAGTTTGGACACTTGTCCGGCGACCTGGTTTTGGCGGAGGTAGGCGGCATTCTCAAGCGTTGCGTCCGCGGCTCGGACTATGTGATCCGTATGGGCGGGGATGAGTTTCTGGCCGCTCTGGTGGACACCGATACGCCCGGCGCCGAGGTCGTAAAAGCGCGCATCAATCAGAAAGTGGAAGAATGGAACGCCAATTCTCCGCTGCCGGATTTTCGGCTTGGCTTGAGCATCGGCATCCAGGGCTTCGACCCCGCCCGGACGCTCGACGAAGTCCTGGCGGATGCCGATTTCAGGATGTATGCGGAGAAGAAGGGCCGGTCGGGGAACTAAGTGGCTCTCAGTGCGTGAAGAAGAAGCAGCCCACGTAGGGAGTCGCGTCAGGACGGAGAATCTCCACCGTGCCCTGCCTGCCGATCAGCGGTGTAACTTCCCTGGACGCGGGGCCGGGAGTTGTGGCGGTTACGCGGTCAAATGCCAAGATGGCCGTCGTATCCGTCTTCGCATTGGCTTCCACGCGAAATACCAGAGATAACACCAGGCCTTCCCGCAATGGTTTTGGGTCCGCGCCACCTGCCGCAACCTCCAACTGAACGACGGATTGGCCGGGGTGGGCAGCGTCGTCCGTCACCTCCGTGTGAAACGTGGCATTGACGCTATCGAGAAGAAATCCTTTTTCCGCGCGCACAAATGCAAGAGAGCCCTTTTCGAAGCGGATCGCGGCGGAAAACCTGCCGACCTGAGCGCCCGAGCCGCCCGGAGTCAGGAACAGAGGGATCATCACCTGCCCTTTGGGAGCAGCACTGACTGCCCCGAGCGAAATCGCCGTGGTTCCTGGCGGGGCTGTCTGCGCCGGACTCCCGAAACCTGTTTCCTGCAGAAGAAGCACGACGGCTAGGAAGCCGGCCGCTGTCGCTAGACCTCGTCGGAACGGCGAGGCGCAGCCTGTTTTCAAGGCGCCTAGAGTGGTGAATGATGAGCGGGGCTTGTGCACGGAGCTTCTCCAAACTCCTTAGCCAGCAGTGGACACACCCGATCCTATCACGCGCGGCGTTCGGAAAGAAGAGCCGCAAAACAAACACGGCCTGAGTGTTTCGCTCAGGCCGTGCCCGAAACTGACAATTAGCAACTTTCAACTTGCAACTAACAACTGGTCTTAAAAGATGTACTTCAACGCGAACTGGATCTGCCGGTTTGCGGTGCGAGTCCGGGTGATTTCGCCGGCGCTGGGATTCACGTCACCGTCCGGGCCGAATGCGGTCATTTCGGGCGTGTGGAAATTCGCGCGGTTGAAGATGTTGAAGAACTCCGCGCGGAACTGGAACGTGTTGTTTTCCGTGACGTTGAAATTCTTGAAAAGCGAAAGGTCAAACGTTGCGAGCCCAGGCGACCGCACCGTGCCGGGGCCGACTGTGCCGAAGAAGCCCGTCGTGGAGGGCGCAAACTGGCTGACATCATAGTAGCGGTCCGGCCCGCCCAATACCGGGTTGTTGTTGCCGCCCGGGATCAGGTTCGCGTGAAGATTTTCAGGGTCTCCAATCCGGCTGGTCTGAGCGTCGCTCGCATCGTCCAGAACGGAGAGCGGGTTGCCGCTGGTGAGGGTGAGAATGCCGTTGAGCTGCCATCCGCCGACGATGTGCCGGGCGGCCCCGGTCAGGTTCTGGCCGAAGGTAGGCTCGTAGGAGAAGTTGGCCACGAAATTGTGCTTGATGTCAAACGCGGCCGGCCCTCGCTTCAGATGCATGTCCCAATGATAGACCCCGCGCTGGCTCTGCGGCAGGGCCTCGCCGGTGCTCGTCACGCCTGACCCCTGGTCAATGGCATGGGAAAAGTTATAGCTCGTCTGGAACTGGATGCCGCGGCTCAACCGCTTCTGCGTACTCAGCGCCAGACCATGGTAATAGCTGCTGCCCTGAGTGGACTGCAAGCGCACTTCCCCGAAGTTGGGATTGATGAAGTTGTCGTCCTCCACTTCCGGGAAATACTTGGGCCCGGTCGGGTTATTGGGCCACCCCTCCCACTTGTTGATGTTGGGAAGGTTCTGCCCGAACAGGTGGAGACCCCGCGAGCCGGTGTAGCCCGCCGAAACCATCCACTCGTTCAGAAACTCCCGCTGCAACGTCAGGCTCCAGCGGTACATGTACATGGTCTTCATGTCGTATTCGACGGTGCGGATATTCGGCCGTGCTCGAAGGAGTTCCTGCTGCGTCGTGAAGGCGTCAGGGAACCGCAGGGAGCTGCTGTCAATCCGGCCAACCACCGAAAACGGCGGCAGTTCCTGGAGCGAGGTCCGCAGCGTGTACAGCATCGGATGCTCATAAAAAATGCCGAACCCGCCGCGCAGCGAGGTTCTGCGGTTCCCGGGCGCCCAGGCGAACCCGAACCGCGGGCTGAAGCTCTTCAGGGTCGGATTCCGGAAGTACTGATCCACCTCTCCGACGAACAGGTCGGATTGCAGCGGGTATCTCTCTCGAAGGGAGGGATGCACGGAGACGTAGGAGTCGCCGAAATTGCGCAGAGCCGAAACCAGATTGTCATCCTCGGCCGGAACGGTAGCGAACTCGTAGCGCATCCCGAGGTTCAGCGTGAACGACGGCATGACCTGCCAGTTATCCTGGAAGTAGGCGCCGAAGATGATCTGCGCCAGGTTGCGAACCGGGTTGTCCGACTCCGGAAGCATGATGTCCAGGCGCCGCGGGACTGCCGTCAGCAGATTCCTCAGATTCCGGAATTCGTAGATTCCGTTGCAACCCCGGCTGCAGCTCTGCTGGTCATACTTGAAGCGGTTGATCTCGGCTCCCATGCGGAACGAATGGTTTCCTCGCGTGATGGAAAGGCCATCTTTGAACGTCAGGGGCTTCTGATGGTACGTCGAGCCTCCTACCCGGAATCCGACGGAATCCAGGACGTCGGGAACAACGAGCTGGCCGACCAGGTCCCGTGTCGGATTGAACGCAAGACTGGAGGTGTCGCGGGTGGAAAGAGCCACGTCGCCTGCATTTTCGGTCCAGCTATACCCGAAATTGAATTCATTCAGCATGGTGGGAGTGAGCACACTGGTGTGCTGGATCGAAAGGACGTGCTTCCTGCTCACGGCTCCGTTGCCGCCGTTCACGCCGTCCTCGGTGACGTCTCCGAGAAGTCCGAAGGGAGAGCGGTCGCTGTCGTCATAGTTGTAGGTTCCCGAAAGGAATCCGGCTCTCTGTCCGGAGAACTGGTGATCGAACCGGCCCAGAAAATAGTCGTCGTTAATCGGCTGCCGCTTGGGGCCGGCGATTCGAACCGTGCCGTCCCCAAAGTCTTCCACGACCGAGTTCCCCTGACCGGGAAGCGGCCACAGATCCAGATATGGCCTGATCAGCGGGGACACCTCAATCGGGTTTTGGCCCGGGATAATCCCCTGGCGGGCTTCCGCCGACAGCACGACGGCGCTGTCAGGAGTCCCGAGACGCTCGCGGGTTCCTTCATAGCTGGCGAAGAAGAAGGTCCGATCCCGGATGATCGGCCCCCCAACCGCCCCGCCGAATTGATTGCGCTTGAATTCCGACTTCTTGTTTCCGAACTTATTGTCGAAGAAGTTCGTAGCGTCGAAATTGTCGTTGCGCAGGAACTCAAACACCGAGCCATGGAACGCGTTGGTTCCGGACTTGGTCACGGCGCTGATAATCGCGCCGGCCTGGCTGCGATATTCAGCCGAATAGTTGTTGGTGATGATCTGGAACTCTTTGACGGTCTCGGCGCCGGAATAAGCTCCCGAGGCGCCCTGCGCATTGCCCGAGAGATCCGAATTGGTCACGCCGTCCAGCAGGTAAACGTTCTGGTTGCTGCGCGCCCCGCCGACCGAGAGCGTGTCGCCCGATCCGCCGAAGATCGTGAACTCGTCCGACCGGGGGATCTTGATCACGCCCGGCTGCAGGAAGCTCAACTGCGTCAGGTCGCGATTGTTCAGCGGCAGGTCTTCCACTCTTTGGGCGTCCACCAACTGGGAGACCGTGGCGCTCGAAGTCTCCACCAGGGGCGCTTCCCCGGTGACCGTAACTTGCTGCGTGACCTCGCCGACTTGCAGCGCGTGGTCTACGACCGCGTTGCGGCCTACGGTCAGTTCGATCCCGGCCCGGATGCTGGTCTGGAACCCGGTTAGACTTGCCCGGACTTCATACTGCCCGATCGGCAAATTGGGGGCCTCGTAGCGGCCCGCAGGACCGGAGGTCGTGTTCCGGGTGATCCCCGTGTTCACGTTCGTTATGACGATTGCCGCGCCGGGGACCGCCGCCCCCGAGGCGTCCATCACGGTTCCGCTGATCGTTCCCGTGGTCAATTGCGCCAGCGCCGCGGAAGCGCTCAACAAAATCAAGCTCAACAGCATGCCGCGTCCACCCCGCAAGGCGATCCAACGGCCGCTATGACACACACCTGAGGCCAAAGATTTCCTCATAGTTCCTCCATTGCTTTTCCATCCATTACTTTTCCATCAATGTCCAACGCATCCCCGCACTTCGAAATGCTTACTCCAAAGACGGCGGATGAACCCAACAACACTTGACCCCGCTATTTCCAAATTATTGCAAAAATAGCTGACCTGTCAAGCGGAATCGAACGCTGGGGTATGGCAGGGTCTGCGGGATGATACAGGCCCCTTGCGGAACCCGAGCAGACGGAGAAAACGAGAGTTTGGGCGCCTGGCTCCCACGGAACGGGGTGCAGGCGCCCACTGGGCTTGTCCCCATGCAACGCGCTGATTCCGTTAGCGTTATGCCAGCCGGTCGCGCTGCGCGGCGAGAGAATACTTCGGGTACCAGGAGGCATCCTTCCCAACGCCGAACCGCTCAATCCGCACGTCAAGCATGAAGGGCCGCCCGTCCCGCAGCGTGCGAATGGCGCGCTCGATGGCTGGACGCAGCTCGTCAGTGTTTTGCACAATGGCGCCGTTGATGTTATAGGCTGCGGCCAGCTTGGTGAAGTCCACGTCGGGGTCGCCCAGATAGGAGACATAATCCCGGTTGGCGAGACCCGCCGCGCCGCGCTCGCCGCTCACGCCGGCTTCTCCCATGATTTGCCAGCGTGTTTCCTCGTACGAGCGGTTGTTGGTAATCACCGTCAAGACCGGGATGTCGTAGCGGGACTGCGTCCACAGCGAGTCGGTCTGCCCGAAGAGGAAGCCGCCGTCGCCCTGGAACGAAACCACCTGGCGGTTTGGCAGGGCCAGTTTGACTCCCGAAGCCGCGCTGCTTCCCCAGCCGAGCGCGCGCCCCTCGGTTCGCCCGATCTTCAACTTGGCGTCCGCGGCGAACGGGAAGAAATTGAGCACCTTGGCCTCGTCGCCGAGTTCCACGACCAGCACGGCGTCACGGTCGAGCGCCGCGTTCATTTCATACATCAGCCGAGGCCAGGGGACCGGGGACCCGGTCATCGCGCGCGCCACCGCTTCGCGGCTTTCCCTTACCTTTGCCGTAAAGTCCGCGCAGGCGGCGCGGCGTTCCGAGGCCTTCCTTGCTAGTTCATGGGCGGGCGCGATGCTCTTGACTGCCTCGATCAGCGCGCGAGCCACCTGGTTCAGGTCGCCCAGCAGGAGGGCCGACGCAGCCGTGTTTCGGCCGATCGTCTCCGGATCCACGCTCGCGTGGATGATCTTTGCGCCGCGCGTCGTGCCAGCCCCAACCGGACCCTTGGCGCCGAAATTCAGGAACAGGTCTATCCTTCCCGGATGCCGCCGGCTCACCGGCGGCTCGCCCACGAACAGCGGGTGGAAGTTGGGGAAATCGGAATAGTAGCTCCGGCCTTGCACGGCGGGCATCCCGAGCAGTTCGGCCAACTCAATCACGGCCGCATTGGCATTGCATTGGCCCACCTCCGGCCCGACGTAGAGCAGCGGGGAATTTGCTTCCACGAGCATTCGCGCAGCCCGCTCCACTTCCTTCGTGTCCGGACGCAGTTCCATCGGGATATGGAACGCGTCCCCGGCAAACACGTTGGCGCGAACGTTTTGACGGAGGAGAATGTCGCGCGGAATCCGAACGTGCGTCGGCCCGCCCGGCAGCACCTTTGCCACCTTGCAAGCCTGGCGCACAAACTCCGGAATGCGGTTGGGGTATTGAATGACCCAGCGCCACTTGGTGTACTGCTTCACGGCTTCCAGCCAGTCGTCGATGTCTTCGTGGCTGTCGGTGCCTTCCACGTCCGTCTCGGCATGGTCGCTGAAAATCACGAGCGGCGTGCGGTCCTTCATGGCGTTGTACATGTTGGAGGTCGAGTGCGGCAGCCCGACTCGGCTGTACATGACGAACCCGATCTTGCCCGATGCCTTGGCGTATCCGTCGGCGATGGCCACGGCCTGCCCCTCATGCGTGGACTGGATCAACTGAACTTGCGGGCGGCTGACCAGCGCGTCGCACAGCGGACCGAGTCCCGAGCCGTTGCAGACGAACATGTACTTGGCTCCGGCTTCGATCACCTGGTCCAGCAGCAGTTCTCCCCCGGTCCCGTCCACCAGCCGGCTCAGCTCCTGCGGAACGTTGGCGCGCGGCACGAAAGGCGCGACCGACTGCAACGCGGATTGGGCTGCCGACGCGCTATACCCGGCGGCAGCCATCCCAGCCAAAAATCCTCGCCGGGACAGCTTGGAATTCAGCAGTTCCTTCACCAACGATTGCATGTTTTCTCCTTTCCGAGGCAAAACGGGAGCGCGCAGCTTGAGGCCCTGCCTGTGACGCTCGCCCGCCGGAGCGAATGAATCTACCTGGCTAGTATATAGACCATTGCTTCGTTCCGAAACCGTTATTGCGCAAATCTGTCTGGCGCCGTTGCGTTCCAAGTCAACCTCCCGACGGGATAGTTGACCCGGACCAGGGTCAGGCCGCGGGCAGGAGCGGTCGAACCGGGCGCGGAGCCGCTTCCTGACGAAAGCAGGTTTCGGATCACCGCTGCCGTAGTGCGCTGCCGGCCGATCTCAAGCAGCGTGCCGGTCATGATTCTCACCATATGGTAGAGGAACCCGCTCCCCTCAACCGTATACCGAAGCTCTTCGCCCTGACGCTCCAGCCTCGAGGAAAACACAGTACGGATTGCGGACTTCTCTTCCATTGCTGCGCTGGGGTCCTCGGATGCGAACGGGCGGAAATTCCAGGTTCCCTCGAACACGCCCGCCGCTTCCGCCATCGCCGCCTCGTCAAGAGGATAGGGAAAAGGAAGCACGTATCGGGCCAGACTGGGCGGGCAGACGGCGCCGCGATAGATGCGATACCGGTAGATCTTGGACCGCGCATCCCGGCGCGCATGGAATTCTTCCGGAACTTCCTGCACCGCGAGCACGCGGATGCTCTCGGGCAGATGATCGTTGAGCGCCCGCACCAGGTTCGGGCAGGGGATGGGGCTCGCGATATGGACGTTGGCGGCCTGTTCTTCCGCATGGACGCCGGCGTCGGTTCGTCCCGCCCCGTGAAGGTGCACGGCTTCCCCGCACAACGCCGCCAAGGTTTTGGAGAGGATTCCCTGGATGGTTGCTTCCAGCGGCTGAATCTGCCAGCCGTGGAAATCAGTCCCGTCGTAGGCGACCCGTAAAAGCAGGTTGCGGACCGGCTTGGACTCCTGGGACAAGTTCACAGCGCTCCATCCTCCGCATGCAACTGTCACCCCCCTCCGGCTCGGCCATCTCCCGGTTGCTCACTTTTCGAAATTCACTTTCCCCTTGCGCAACCGGGCGGGGAATGATGAAATTATGAGCGAGGGTAGGGTGCTAATGGAAGAGCGGATATTCGCTCAGGCTCTTCCTAAGCTGCCGGGCCCGGCAAGAACCCAGGCGGATTAGGACAGGACACGCAAGGGAATGCCCGAAGAAATCTTTGATCTCACACAGGCGCAGAAGCTTCTCCCGCGATTGGAATCCCTGCTGCGAAATGCTGTGGAATCGAAGCGGCGGATCGCGGAAATTGAGCAGTTGTACGCCAACCTGGTCAAGGATATTTTCCTGTCGGGGGGCCGCGCCGTCGACGTGCCGAAGTTTTCGCAGCACAAGCAGGAGAAGGAAGATGGCGAGAGAATTCTCCAGCAGACCGTGCGGGAGATTGAGCAGCTAGGCTGCGTCATCAAGGATCTTGGGATCGGGCTGGTCGATTTTCCGTGCCGCGTGGGAGACCGTGAGGCGTATTTGTGCTGGCGCTTGGGGGAACCCTCCATCGGCTTCTGGCACACCCCCGACGAAGGATTCGCCGGCCGCAAGCCGATTGACGAAAGCTTTTTGGCGCAGCTCAAGCGCCCGCGTCCCGTCTAGCCTTCGTCGCCAATCCGGCGCCGGCAAGGGGCGGCAAGGTTCGAGAAGGAAGTATCGCGCTCGCATCCGATTTCAATTTGCGATGCCGAGCCAAAGGAGTCCATCATGCGTGCTGAATGGTTGCAAAAGCGCCAGGGAGAGGAGTGCCCCACCCAGCTCCGCTACGCCCGCCGCGGGATCATTACCGAAGAGATGCAGTTTGTGGCGCAGCGGGAAAGCCTCGATCCCGAGGCGGTCCGCTCGGAGGTGGCGCGCGGCCGCATGATCATCCCGGCCAACATCCATCACACCAATCTCGAGCCCATGGCCATCGGCGTCGCATCGCTCTGTAAGATCAACGCCAACATCGGCAACTCCGCCGTCACGTCGGAAGTCGAAGAGGAATTGAACAAGCTGCACACCGCGGTTCATTACGGCGCCGACACAGTGATGGACCTTTCGACCGGCGGCGATATCCCGGGAATTCGCAAGGCGATTCTCGCCGCGTCACCCGTTCCCATTGGAACTGTTCCCATCTACGAAGCCCTCACGCGAGTCCGCGGCGTGCCTGACCTGACCGCGGACGTAATGCTCGAAGTGATCGAGGAGCAGGCCGAGCAGGGCGTTGACTATATGACGATCCACGCCGGTGTTCTGCGCGAGTTCCTGCCGCTGGTTGCGCACCGCGTCACCGGCATCGTCAGCCGCGGCGGCTCCATCCTCGGCCAGTGGATGGCGCATCACCACCAGCAAAACTTCCTCTACGAGCGCTTCGACGACATCTGCAAGATTTTTCGCAAGCATGATGTTTCCTTCTCGCTCGGCGACGGATTGCGTCCCGGCAGCCTCGCCGACGCGAGCGACGAGGCGCAGTTCGCGGAGCTGCGCGTGCTCGGCGAGCTGACCAAGAAAGCCTGGGAGTACGACGTGCAGGTCATGATCGAGGGGCCGGGCCACATTCCGATGGATCAGATTCAGTTGCAGGTGGAAAAAGAGAATGCGATGTGCCACGAGGCCCCGTTCTATACACTGGGGCCGCTCGTGACGGACATCGCTCCCGGCTACGACCACATTACTTCGGCGATTGGCGCGGCCATGATCGGCTGGCACGGCGCCTCCATGCTTTGCTACGTGACTCCGAAAGAGCACCTGGGCCTTCCCAACAGGGACGACGTGCGGCAGGGAATCATTGCCTACAAGATCGCCGCTCATGCCGCCGACATTGCCCGCCACCGCCCCGGCGTGCGCGACCGCGATGACGCGCTGTCCCACGCCCGGTACACCTTTGACTGGAACCGCCAGTTCGAGTTGTCGCTCGATCCTGAGACCGCCCGCTCCATGCACGATGAGACGCTTCCGGAGGAGGGCTACAAGCACGCCCACTTCTGCTCCATGTGCGGTCCCAAGTTCTGCTCGATGAACATGTCGGCGGCCGTCGAGCGCTACAACGCCGAGTTGCAGCAGACCCAGAATCCGCTCGTGGTGCTCGCGGCCGGACCCAAACCGTAACGGCTCTACCCATTGCCTGCATCTCTCGTCGGGAAACGACATATTGACTCGGTTTCCGACGAGACTTTTTCACTGCTAACAACTCATGGCTCACCATTCAATGCATCCTCCATCGGCGTTATAATGGAAAACGAAAGGAGGGTTAGTTTCCCGGGGATTTGTCCAGCAACACGGCCTCCCGGAGTCGGCCTGGCAGTGAGTTCACTTGGAAGGGAGGATGTCCCATGCTCATCGATCTCAGCTTTCATCATGTTGGCCGCGATCCTAAGATTGACAAGACAATAGACTCAAATGTGCGCAAACTGGAAAAATTGCTGTCCAGCTTCTCGCCCGATCTGGTGCGTCTCCACGGACTGATGGAATTCACCGCTCCTCACCAGGGACCGGTCTGCTCGCTCAATTTGTGGCTCCCGACCGGACGGCTCCACTTTCGGCACGAAGGCGACACGCCGTTGTTCGCCATCCACGATTGCTTCAAGCACCTGATCGAGCAGGTCAAGAAGCACATGGCCGTTGTGAGGGGTGAAGGAGAGTGGCGTCGCCGGCAGCCGGCCAAGAAACGGACTTCCGGCAACGGGTCGCGACCCTCCCGAACCACGGTCCGGACCAGGGCCAAGTCCCCAGCAAAAGAACTGCCATGAGCCAGGGCTCAAAGACCCCGGTGATTGTCCAGTGGAACCCCGCCTGGGGGCCGCTCGGCGAACCGGCCATGCGCGGGCGGCTGGAGGCCGAAGGCTTTCACGTTTCG
>Ga0209640_10001916_pt1 | contig 17960 bp, 15 predicted proteins | sample RifCSP10_1_FD_184018 | JGI IMG/M metagenome (GOLD analysis project Ga0209640, IMG submission 184018) | Soil microbial communities from Rifle, Colorado - Rifle CSP2_sed 10_1 (SPAdes) (version 2) | ecosystem: Environmental > Terrestrial > Deep subsurface > Rock core/Sediment | place: Rifle... | reverse complement strand
TCCAAGCGCTGCGCATGGCGCCTCAACGAAGCCACCATCATTCTCACCTCTTCTTCTAGGTCACTCTCTCTGTCCATGCCCGCCACCTTTTCGGAAAAGGCATCTTAGCATCTTCTGCGGCTCCGTAGCAATAACATGTGACGCGCTAAAAGCCTCGCTTCAATTGCCTCAAGTAGAGCACGCGCGCCTCACCGAAAAAGGCGATGGTCTCGGGCCAGCGGTAATCCGCATAGGTGGTGTCAAGCGGGTGGTAGGAACCGGTGTGGTAAAGAAGTGTGACTTCTCCATAGATGCGGGAGCCGAGATAGAGTCGGTGGGGGGCGTTTTTGGTCGAGGCCAGGACCACTTTCCCGGCATCCAAATAGCCCGGATCGATATTGACCCTGCGCCCCCGCATTTCTCCCCTCGTCCAAAGATATTCCGCCTCGATTCCCTGAGTGGCCAGTTTGATCTCCGGCAATCTCTCAGGAGAGGCCAAAGGGCTAAACGAAACAAACTTGCGCCGCAAACCGCTGCCCATCTCCTCGGCATAATAATCCGTCGCCTCCCACGGGAAAATCCCGCTCCGCGACTCTATGGCACCCAACAAGGGAGCCAGGCGAGCCTCCGCGGAAGCCAGAAGATCCTCGGAAGGAGCGAGCAGGGCCACAAAAAACTTGATTGGCTTAGGCTCTGTTGGAATGCCCATAAGCTGTCAGCGATCAGCTTTCAGCCAAAAGCTGACTGCTGAGGGCTGAAGGCTATCTGCTATTTCTTATTTCGATGAGATAATCGTAGATCCGATCCGCCAGCTCCTCTTTGCTCATGAGGGGGAGGGAGTGGACGGCGCCCTTTCGGTCCATGAGGGTAGCCGCATTGGTATCCCCTTCAAACCCGCTCCCCTCTTGCGTCACATCGTTCGCAACGATCAGGTCCAGATGTTTCTCGCGAAGCTTTTTCGTCGCATTTTTGACCAGCGCCTCGGTTTCCGCCGCAAAACCGATGAGGATTCGACCGTTCTTCCTCTCTCCCAGCTCGCGCAAAATATCCGGGTTGGGTTGGAGCTTGAGGACAATCGGGCCTTCAGCTCGCTTGAGCTTTTTGCTGACATACTGCTCGGGCCGATAGTCGGCCACTGCCGCCGCCATCACTACCGCCGTGGCGTTGGCAAACTCCTGGAGGACGGCCTCGCGCATTTCGGCCGCAGTCCTCACGGAGATGAGCCGGGCCCCGGAGGGAGGAACCAGGGAGGTCGGACCGCTGACCAAGGTCACCTTGGCCCCTCTTCTCAGACCGACGCGTGCGAGCGCGTACCCCATCTTTCCCGAGGAACGATTGGAGACATACCGAACGGGGTCGAGGGGTTCTTGATTGGGACCGGCGGTAATGAGGAGCCTCTCGTCAATCAAATCCTTTTTTTTTAGCAGCCGACGAATTTCTTCCAGGATGTCTTCCGGCTCGGGCAACCGCCCTTTCCCTTCATAGCCACAGGCCAGATAGCCCTCAGTGGGCTCGATGAAATGATAGCCGAGGGCTTTCAGTTTCCCGATGTTCTCCTGCAGGATAGGATTTTCAAACATGTGGACATTCATCGACGGAGCAATCAGCACCCCCGCTTTGGTCGCCATCAGGATAGTCGTCAGCAAGTCGTCGGCGATGCCGGCGGCGATTTTTCCAATGATATTGGCCGTCGCCGGAGCTATGACGAGCAGGTGAGCCTGACCAGCCAAGCGGATGTGGCCGATTTCGGATTCCTGCGTGAGACTGAACGTCTCGGTAGCGACAGGACGTCCTGAAAGGGTCTGAAAGGTCAACGGCGTTACGAACTCCATAGCTTCCCGAGTCATGACGACCTGCACAGAAAACCCCTCTTGGACGAGCAGCCGCACCAGTTCGGCCGCCTTATAGCAGGCAATACCGCCCGAGACCCCCAAGACTATGGTTCTTTTCTCCGCGTCCTCCACGATCTAAAAATAGCCAATTCAACAGGCCATTGCAAACCGAGGGACTTCGCCATGCGTCTTCAAGGCACGGACATTCTTGCGCCAATTTTTGCTTCCAGATTTTGTCACCCGAGCGTTTAAAACTGTCTAGCCCCGTTGGTTCTCCCTCTCGAACCCCTTGATTCATCAGCGATTCAAAAAGAGAAAAGCTTGGCCGCGCGGGTTGGCATGATTTTAGCTTCTTTGCCACTCTTTTCACTTGGAATGCGGAGGAAAAACGAAAAACCTTGACCTCCATACTCACTTCGTGTAATTGACAACCAAAGCGTAGAAGCAGGAGACGCAAAAAATGAAGATATGTCAGCGGTCGATCAGAATCCTGAGTACGGCGGCCCTAGTTTTTGTAATTGGAACCGGGAGCCGCGGCGGCGTGGCCGTGGCGGGCGCCGCGGAGGAGAGCTCTGCACGCAGCTCTGAGGGTTCCGTGGCCGGCCAAGACTTCGAGGAGGACCCGTGGGAACCGTTCAATGAGGGGATGTTCTCCTTCAATCGGCAGTTCGATCGCACCGTCGTAAAGCCGGTGGCGACGGTTTGGGAAGCCGTACTCCCCGATCTAGTACGGAGAAGTCTCGGAAACGCACTGGACAACCTTGCAGTGGTACGCCGCGTGGTCAACAACCTGTTGCAACTGAAGCTTGAGGGAGCGGCTCGGGAGATGGTCCGCTTCACCGTCAACAGTACGTTTGGAATCGCGGGATTGTTCGATGTTGCCCGGGATGGCGTCGGCATCGCTCCGAGCGACGAGGACACCGGGCAGACGCTGGGCGTCTACGGAGTTGGGCCCGGACCTTACCTCGTGCTGCCATTTTTGCCGCCGATGACGGTCCGAGATGGGATTGGGTTCGCTCTCGACGGGGCTATGAACCCTCTCAACTACTTCGTTCCTCTCGGAGCCACCTTTGGCCTCTACGGCACTAACGTCGTGAATGAGCGATCACTTCATCTGGATCAGTTCGAGCGCGTTGAGGAAGCGACGATCGACCTTTACAGCGCCGTGCGCAACGCTTATCTACAAAGGAGAGCAGCGGCCATCAGGGAATGATGGCGTAAACCGGTGATGGCGAAGAAAGGGAAGCTTCTTAAGGGAAAGAAAATCGACCCCAAACCGATTTCTCCCTCCACCTCTCTGACCGAACTGGTAGACAACAATTTTATCTCCTACAATGGGGGGCGCCTGCGCGAGGCCTGCCAGCTCTTCACGGAGAAGGTCCTCCAGGACAACGTGACCGTCGGCGTGAGCCTCAGCGGCGCTCTGACTCCCGCCGGGCTGGGCATTTCTGCCTTGATTCCCCTCATCGAATACGGTTTTGTGGACTGGATCGTCAGCACGGGGGCCAACCTATACCACGATACGCACTTTGCGATAGGGCTCTCGATGCATCGAGGAACCCCCAATGCCGACGATGTGCTCTTACGGGAACAGGGCATTGTCAGGATCTACGATATCTTTTTCGATTATGAGATTCTCATCTCTACCGACGACTTCTTCCGCGAACTCCTCAAGTCCCCCGAGTTTCAAAAGGAGATGGGCAGCTCCGAACTCCACTACCGGGTGGGAAAGTATCTTTGCGAGCGGGAAAAGATCCTGGGAACCGAAAGAAAGTCTCTCTTGGCTGCCGCGTATCAGTACGGCGTCCCCATCTATACCTCTTCACCCGGGGATAGCTCTATCGGCATGAACGTCGCGGCTCTGGCGCTAAAAGGAAACCAGTTGAAGTTTGACGTCTCTCTGGACGTCAACGAGTCAGCGGCCATGGTTCTGGAGGCCAAACGAACCGGGGGCAAGAGCGCAGCCATCATCCTGGGAGGCGGTTCGCCCAAGAACTTCCTCTTGCAGACCGAGCCCCATATCCAGGAGGTTTTGAGCCTCAGCGAGAAAGGCCACGACTATTTTATTCAGTTCACCGACGCTCGGCCGGACACGGGCGGGCTCTCCGGGGCCACGCCCGGCGAGGCCGTGAGCTGGGGGAAAATCGATCCCGATCAGCTCCCCGACTCGGTCGTCTGCTACGTCGACACCACCATCGCCCTGCCCCTCTTCACCGCCTATGCGCTGGCGAAACACCCGCCGCGGAAGCCCAAGCGCCTCTTTGATCAGAGGGAGCGCTTGCTGCAAAACATCACCAAAGAATTCAAAGAAAAGTTCGGCAAGATCAAACTCCGGTAGGCACACGCCCCGCAACGAGCGTTGCGGATTAACCCGCTTCGTTAGTGGAAGAAATAGCCGCGCAGGTGGGCCAGGCGCGCGCGGATGCCGCTCCGCAAGGGCTCCAGACCAGCCCGGCTCCACACCCTCCCCTGTCCCAAATCGTCGAACAGTGAATAGGAAACCGGAGTGATCAGGAGCGTGATGAGGAGGGAGAGGACCTGGCCGCCGATGATCACTTTGGCCATCGAGGCGCGCGAGGCTGCCCCCGGCCCCTCCCCCAACGCTATAGGAATCATGGCAAATACCAGCATCGCGGTCGTCATCAGAATGGGGCGCAGGCGCGCGTGGTTGGCCTCGAGGATCGCCTGGTCTCGCTCCATGCCCTGGGCGCGCAACGTGTTGGTGTAGTCGATCTGCAAAATCCCGTTCTTCTTAACGATGCCGAACAACATGAACAGACCGAACATCGCGTAGATATCCAGAGGCTGACCCAACAGGAGGAGGGACAACAGAGCGAAGGGCAAAGTCAATGGCAGAGCCAGCATGATGGTGATCGGATGGAGGAAGCTCTCGAACTGGGCAGCCAAGACCATATACATGAAGATGAAACTCAAGGCGAAGGCAATGGCGAAGTTTCTCATGGTCTCGGCCAATACTTTGGCACGGCCGGTGAAATCCGCGGTGTAGGTCGGCGGCAGGTTGAGTTGCTTCACCATGGCCTGGACCCTTTCCACCGCCTCTCCCAACGGCAAGGAAGACAGAAGGTTGGACACGATGGTCACCTTGCGCTGGCGGTTGTAGCGATCGATCTGCGATGGACCCAGCTCCTCACGAAGGTCGACCAGGTTGGCCATCTTCACGAGTTCCCCGCTCTTAGACGGCGCGGTGAGGTTCAGGACCGCCCGCGGATCGTCTCGCTTGTCCTTAAAGGCTCTCAGCCAAACATCGAACTGCTCGTCCTCCTCTTTATATTTAGAAACCGGTTCCCCCCCAACGTACGTCTGCAGGGCGGATGCGATATCCGCGACTTGGATGCCGAATTCCGAGGCTTTCTGTCGGTCGATGTGGGTGCGCAGCTCCGGCTTGCGCACGGATAATGTGGTGTCAATATCCACGAAGCCGGGAATCTGTCGCATCTGCGCGATGACCTGATCCGTATAGTTCTGGAGCTCTACGAGACTGGGTCCGCGCAAGTTGAACTCCAGGTCCGAGAAACGCGTACCGCCCCCCGACCATGACGCCACCCCTTGAACACCGACGCGCAGGTCCGGATAGTCGTCGAAGATCTTGCGGGCGTCTGCCATGACATCGAACTGGCTGTAGCCCCTCTGGGAAAGGTCCACGAGGCGGGTATAGATCGATCCGGTGGTAACATCTCCCTCTCCGGGTTTCACCCTGCCCGTCGTATCCCCAATCGTCGTTAGGATCTTGGTCACCCCGCGGAGTCTTCGAATCTTCCCCTCCAGCTCTCGAAACAGCCGGTCGGTCTCCTCCAGGCTATAACTTCCCGGAGTCTGCACGATAATCTCAAATTCGCTCTGGTCATCGTTCGGGATAAAGGTCTTTCCCACTCCGAAAAAAAACGGGACGGTCGAGAAGACGGTCACGACGCCAGCCAGAACGATCGCCCAGCGATGCCGGAGCGACCAAGCCAGGATCCACCCATAGGAGCTATCCACCCAGGAGTAAAAACGGCTCTCCTTGGAAGACCTGGCGCCGTGCTTGACCTTGAGGAAACGCGAGCTCAACATCGGGGTCAGGGTGAAGGAGATAAGCAGGGACACTGCCACCGCAAAGGCCACGGTGATGCCGAAGCTCTTGAAAAAGCGCCCCACCCGACCCGCCATGAACGCGAGCGGAACGAAGATCACCAGGAGGGACAGGGTCGTCGCCATGACCGCCAGCGCGATCTCCTTGGTCGCCTTGGAGGCCGCATCCCTGGGAGATTCGCCCTTCTCCTCAACGTGGCGAAAGATGTTTTCCAAAATGACTACGGCGTCGTCGACGACGATCCCGACCGCCAAAACCAGGCCCAGCATCGTTATGTTGTTGAGCGTAAACCCCATATAGCGCATCAGGGTAAAGGTGGAGATGATGGACGCCGGGATCGCGACGGAAGCTATGAGGGTGCTGCGCCAATTGCGCATAAACAGGAGCACGGTCAGGACAACCAGCCCGGCGCCTAAGAGAAGGTGAAATTTGACCTCTTCGATGGATCGCCTGATGAACCGTGATTGATCGACGATCACCTCGGTGCGAATATCCGTGGGGAGGACAGCCTGGAGTTGGCGAAGCCTCTCTTTGACCCGATCTACCACTTCTACAGTATTGGTGCCCGATTGCTTTCTCACGATCAACTGGACGGCGTTCTCGCCATCCAGCCGGGAGAGGCTCCGGGGTTCCACGACGCCGTTCTCCACGTTTCCGATGTCCCGGATCGTGATCGGACGGCCCTGAAAGTTCCCGACAATGAGGTCGTTAAAGTCCGCCGCCCGCTGGATCCGCCCCATGGTTCGCAGCACCAGCTCCCGCCGATCCTCGTCCACCCGCCCCCCGGGAATCTCCACGTTTTGGGCCTGAATGGCGCGCTTCACCTGGCCGATCGGTAGGCTATAGGCGGCGAGCTTGTCGGGGTCGACATGGATATTGATCGCCCGCTCCCGTTGGCCCACCATGATCACCGCCCCGACCCCTCGGAGCGTCTCGATGTCCTCCTTGATCCGCTTGCGGGCGATCTCGCTGACCTCGCGGAGGTTCCTCCTACCGGAAACCGCAATCTTCATGACGGGAGCAGCATCGATGTCGAACTTCTGGATCACCGGCGGATCGGTGCCGACCGGAAGCCGAGAAAGGATCGTGGAGACTTTGTCCCGCACGTCCTGGGCCGCCACCTCTCCGTCTTTTTCCAAAACGAACTGAATCGTGATCGTGGACAGACCTTCCTTTGTCACGGAACGCAGCTCATCGATGCCGTCAATTGTGTTGATGATCTCCTCAATGGGTTTGGTGACCGAGGTTTCCATCTCCTCGACGCTTGACCCTGTGAGGGTGGTCGTGACGGTGACGGTCGGGAGGTCCACGTTGGGGAAGAGGTCCACGCCCAGCCCCACATAAGAGAACAAACCCAGCACGACCAGAGCCAGGATGAGCATGGTGGCGAAAACGGGACGGCGGATGCACAGATCAGCGAGGCTCATAAATTAGTGAACAGTGAATCGTGAATAGCGAATAGCAAATAGTCAATAGCAAATAGTGAATAGACCCGTTCCCCACCATTCGCCATTCGCCATTCGCGATTTGCTATTTGCCATCTTTAAGCGGCATCACCGGCCCGCTGACCTGGACGCGCATACCATCGTTCAGTCGGGTAAGGCCGGAAATGGCGACGAGCTCCCCGGGTTTAAGCCCGCGGACAATTTCCACCTCGTTACCCCCTACCCGCACCCCGGTCTCGACGACTCTCTCCCGGGCCACGTCGTTGTCGACGACGAAAACCTTTGTGATACCCGCAAAGGTAGCCAGGGCCTGCTGTGGAACCGTCAGCGCGGTGGGGTCCAGCCGGGCGAGAATCGAGGCCCTGGCGAAGAAGCCGGGTTTCAGGTGCCGCTCCGGGTTTTCCACCAGACCTTCTACCAAGAAGGATCGGCTGGCAATTTCAGCGGACGGACTGACGCGGGAAAGCCTTCCCTTAAACAGCTTATCCGGAAAGGGGTCTACCTTGACCTCCACGAATTGCCCTACTTGGATGTCCGGAGCATACCGCTCCGGAACCAAACCCCGAAGCTTGAGGGGGTGATCCTGGACGACCGTAAAGAGCACTCCACCCACTTTGACGAATTCACCGGCGGAGACAAACCGCTTGCTGATCGAGCCCGCAAGAGGCGCATGGATGACCGTGTCCCGAAGCTTTTTCCTGGCCGTTCCCAATTGGGCGTCCTTGCTGTAGGCGAGAGCCACCAGGGCCCTCGCCTCCTCCAGGCTATTTTTATATGCGGCCAAAGCCGTCTTATACCGGGTCTCCGCGCTATCGGACTCCTGCGCCGAAATGACCTTTTCCTCGAAAAGGGTTTTCATTCTTTTCCAACTGGCCTGGGCGTCGTTCAATTCGGCCCGGGCCTTAATGACGGGAGACGTCCGCGTCACGTCGAAGTCGAAGGGGGGGATCCTCTCCAGGCCCAATTTGGCCAAGGTCTCCTTGAGGCTGGATTCAGCCTGCCCCACCGCGAAGCGGAACTCCGTATCCTGGATGCTGGCTAATACCTGTCCTTCCCGGACGCGATCGCCCATGTCCACGGAGGTAGAGGCGATCCGTCCTTCCACCTGGGAGGCCACCGTAACCTCCTCGTTGGCGTAAAGTGTGCCAACCACTTCCACGGTGCGCTGGACTTTCTGCGTTCTGACCGGCGTTACGGTGACAGGGATGGGTGGGTCAATACCTTGCCCCTTTTCGGGCTTCGCCGCCGACGTCCTCCGGTCACATCCGTAGAGAGCGATCCACAAGAGAAACGCGCTGAGCGGAAGCGAAAGTTTTGTTATCCTCATCATTCGTCGATCGTTTTCTTTCTATTTTGTTTTCCCTGTTGCCTACTTCAGAACCTCGCCCACCAGGGGTCGGCCTCTTTTTTGGGCGCCTCGACCTTGATGTTGTAGTAGTCTAGAAGGGCGCCTTCGGCCAGCCTGAGGCGCGAGAGGGAGTCGTTATAATCCGTGATCGCTCGTAGCTCTGCGCCCTGGGCATCAAGAAACCGGGATTGAAAATCAATCACGTCCTTTTGCGTGACCAGCCCCACCTCGAAACGCTTCTCCTGCCCCCTGAGGTTTTCTTCCGCAAACTCGCGGGCCTGCCGGGTGCTTTGGATTCTTTTAAAGTTGGCCTCCACATCCCCCAAGGCTCGCTCCACCTCCAGAGCCACCTGCGAAACCAGATCCCGGTGGCGCGCCCTGGCCTGATCCAGCTCGATACGGGCGCGGGCGAAGTTGCTCCTGGCCCGCGCATTGCCCAAAGGGAACTGAAGGACAACTCCAACGCTGTAGTTGTAGAAGTTGCCGCTGCCGAGGCGGTCAAGGGAGGTCCGGTAGTTGCCCGGGAAGGGGCTTGTCTCGCCGGGCTTGAGGTCTCCAGCCAGGCCGGTTAAGCCGGCCCCTGCCTTCAAGTCGAGCCGGGGCAGAATCTGGTTTTCCGCATACCGGATCTGAAGGGCCTGATTTTGGACATTGAGATCGGCAGAGAGGATCTCAGGCCTGTGGGTTAGAGCGCCCTCCAGACTGCGGGCACGGTCAACCTTAAAGGGGAGTATGGAGGGGGATTCTGCCGGCTCGATCTTGCGCGGGAGAAAGGTCGCCTTGGGGTTCAGGTTGAGTGTAAGTCTGAGATTTGTCCGGGCAATCCCAAGATCGTTTTCGGCGACAATCACCTGCTCCTCTCTGCGGGCCTTCTCAGCTTGGGCCTCCATGACCGCCACCGGCGGCAGAACCCCGGCGCGCACCCTCGCCTGGGCACTGTTCAGGAGGGCCTCGGCCAACTCCACTCCCTTCTGCTGGACCCGCAAATTTTCTTTGGCAAAAACCACCGCCCAATAGGCCTCGGTGATGCGTTGAATCAACTGTGCCAGACGGGTCTGATAGGCGAACAGGCTGATCTCCTCGCGGTTTTCGTCGATGCGCACGAAGATCGTGGTCAACCCCAAACCAAAATCGCGCAGCATGGGCTGGAGGAGAGAAAATCCCAGATGGGGACGGTATTGCGGCTTGAGAACTTGGTTGGGCAGGCTGCTGACGAACCGATTATTAAGGAACGAGATCTCCATTTGGGTCCCGGTCCGCAACAGTTTTTTCAGGGAAAGGTTGGCGTTCCTGTTCGTGGTGGTCTGAATCGGTTGAGAGAACGTGCTGGCTGTAGTCCCTTTCGGGTCAATCGTGTAGTCTTTGTTGAATTCCAGATTCAGCGTGGGATCGAAAATCGATTTCTCGATCATCGTCTGCTCGGCGGCGCGAAACGGCTCAAGCCGGTCCACCACAATGCCCGGGTTGTTATCGAGCCCCACCAGAACAGCCTCCCTGAGCGTGAGGCTGGACGTCTCTTCATCCGCGGTGCGGAGAAACTCAAGGGTGTACTTGCCCGGCGGAGGCGGATAGGGGGTCCACTGATCCACGAAGAGACGCAGCGGATTGGGCGTTTCCCGGTAGTCGGCCGGCTTGGAGGAAACGTCGGCCGCATAAGAAAACGAAAGCGATCCCATCAGCAACCATCCCAGAAGGCCGAGGCAGCATAGACGTTTCATAGTCTCCCCTCAAGGTTTGCAACCGTCTGTTTTCTGGCGCGTAAGAGCAGCGCGAGGAATCGGATCAACGCCTCCGCTTCTTTCTTCTGCGACGATTTGGTCAAACCCAGCATCCTCTTCTGCGCGACGCTGATCGTCATTTCGTTGATATAAAAGGCTGCCCGGGCGGTATCGACCGGGTAGAAGACCTTGCGCCTGACTCCCTCGTCGAGAATCTTTTTGATGTGGCCTTCATGCCGCTCCCGGTACTTGAGCAACCGCCGCGATTGCTGTCCCGCCGGGCTATCCCGTAAAAGACGGCGGTCCAAGAGTAACGTTCGCAGCAAGTCCCTGTGCTGTTCCATAGTATCCATCTGTGCGTGCACCAGTTGATACAGCCTTTCCCGGGGAGGGGCCTTGGGATCCACCCGGCTTTCGATCTCCTGAACCATCTGCGAGGCGATTTCCTCGATGGCTCTGAAAATCAACTGGTCCTTGTTGCGAAAATAAAGGTATATCCCCCCCTTGGTGATCCCTGCCTCCTCGGCGACCCGCTCCATCGTCACCGCATCAAAGCCCCGGAGGGCGATGATCTTGCGGGTCGACTCCAGGAGGGAACGGGTGCGAAAATCCTGCAAGATTGCCGTGCGCGGGATACGGACCAAGGCGTGAACCTCTATTCAGTTTACTGACTGCCTATTCATTACCCCGGGTCACCGCGCTTGTCAACCCGCCCTTCGGTTCTCTGGTCCACCGCCGGGCGCGCTATTGACAACTTTTTTGCGGTTCATTATGAAGAGAGCGCGAAGCCGACAAACCCGATGCCCCGCCGACTTCGGGGTGCCGCGCTGGCCTCTCAAGGGTCTGGCCAGCCAAACTCCATCGACCAGAGGGTGAATCATGCCCAAGACTAAAAAGAAAACTGCCGGCCGAACAGGCAAGGGAAGGCCCCGGAGCCTTTTTGAGGACGCCTACCACGAAGAGGCGGAAGATCAGGACCTGCCCAGCGACGAGGCGGGCAGGCTCAAGATCAAGAAGAACTACGAGGAGCTCCTGGGGATCCGGATAGAGAAACTCAAGGGCCGCGTTCTCAACCGCGAAAAAATCAACAAGAGCGTCGACGGCATCTACTTCATTTGCGCGGAGTGCAAGAAGGTGTGCCACAATCTCGATGAGGGACTCGTTGAGGACCCGCAGAGGCAAATTAACCTCTGCGGCGCGTGCGCCAAAGAGAAAGGCATCAAGGGCACGGCAGCCTGAGACCTCGTAAGACCTCTCTCAACTCAGCCGCTAACGGGCTTTCTAAAATCAGTTGTTGGCCGGTCCTGGGGTGGCGAAACTCCAGACTGAAGGCGTGTAGGAATTGACGCCCCAGAGCGGGAGGGAGGGGTCGCTCCCTCGCGTAAAGCGGATCCCCCACGAGCGGGTGGCCCAACGCCGCCAGATGGACGCGGATCTGGTGCGTCACCCCCGTCTCCATCTCTACCCGCAGCAGGCTAAAGCCGCGGGAATACGCAACCGTTTGAAATCGCGTCCTCGCCTTCCACCTCTTCGCCGCTCTTTTTCGGCCTCCCTCTCGCCCGCTCAGCTTCATCTTTCTTCGGTCTTGCGGGTCGTGGATCAGCGGATCGTCGATGACGCCCCCGCTACCAGCCTTTCCCCACACGAGGGCCCAATATTTTTTGCGCACGCGGCCGCGGCGAAATTGTGAGCGCAGATGATCAAAAGCCTCCTGGTCCTTCGCCGCTAAAACGATGCCCGAGGTGTCCCGATCAAGGCGGTGGACGAAGCCCGCCTCCCACCGATTCCCGCCCACACCAACCAGAGCGGGCCGGATCGCGGCCAGATAGTTGGCCAGGGCCCTTGTCTCTCTCCCAGAAAATCCATGCGTGGCAACGCCGGCGGGCTTGTCGAGAGCCAAAAGGCAATCGTCCTCGTAAAGAATCGAGACCTTGAGGTCCCGGGTGGGGACGGGGCTTTCAGCCAACAGGTCGGGAAAACCCCTGAGAGTCAAGACGCAACCGCCGCAAAGCCTGTCCCCCTTCTTACCGAGCCGTTGATCGACCCGGAAAGCCCCCGCTTCGATGGCCCGGCGGGTCTCCCGTAGCGAGAGATGGGGCAGACAACGTCGCACGAAATCGTCTAGACGAATCCCGTCCTGGCCGGGCGGGACCGTCCAGGCGCGAGTCACAGAAGCGAACCCTTGATCCGGCATCTCCTCTCCCATAATATGATGACTTCCGGAAACAAGAAAACAAGATGCGAGGCCAGCACTACGGCGTAATCATCGCAGGCGGCAGAGGGACGCGTTTTTGGCCCCTGAGCCGATCCTCACGACCCAAGCAACTCCTTAGGATCTTGGGCGAGAACAGCCTGATTCGGGAGACCGTGAATCGGGTTTTACCTCTGTTCGGTCGGGACAACCTGCTGGTAGTCACGGTGGCCGACCACTACGAGGCCGTCCGCCGAGAGCTGAGATTTTTGCCCGCTGCGAATTTTCTTATCGAGCCACAGGGGCACAACACGGCTCCGTGCATCGGCCTGGCCGCCCTCGAGCTCATCGCTCGGGATCCCGACAGCATCATGAGTGTCCTGCCGGCTGACCACTGGATCTCTGATCCACCAGCCTTCTCGCGCACGCTCAAAGGCGCCGCAAAGTTGGCTCGGGAACACGACGCTCTGGTCACCCTCGGAATCGCGCCCGAATACCCGGAGACCGGTTACGGCTATATCTTGACGGGAAAAAAAATCACGGGACCGCGGGGCCTATCAGTCTACCGCGTCCAAGGGTTTAAGGAGAAGCCTTCGCTGAGGAACGCCCGCCGGCTGTTGCGGGTGAGGGCGCTATGGAACAGCGGCGTTTTTGTCTGGCGGGTCGCGACCATTTTAGAGTCTCTGGAGCGCTATGCCCCGTCGCTCTCCGCCGGCCTGAAGAGGATCCAAGGTGCCGCACACGCCCGGGGGCTTGGCGCCGCGCCGGCCCATCTTCGCGCCGTTCTTCGAAGGGAATATCGCAAGATGCCCAACCTATCGATCGATTACGCCGTGCTGGAAAAGGCGGGGGCCGAAGGGAGGGTGTTGACGGTGAAAGCGAAATTCGGCTGGAGCGATGTGGGAAATTGGGCCGCGGCCTACCGGATGCTCACTAAAGATAGGCACGGCAATGCCGGGGTGGGACATTGGGTGAGTCTCGATTCGAGGCATTGTCTGGTCTATTCCCCTAAGCGGTTGATTGCACTGATGGGGATCGAGAACGCCGTAGTTGTCGATACCCCGGATGCCGTCTTGGTGGGCGATTTGAGGCGCGCTCAAGAAGTCAAGAACTTGGTCGATGGCCTGGAGCGCCAGGGATATCGTAAATTTACCCGCTGAAAGGACACACGAGTCCGGATGATGTCTAGAGGGCCGCTGCGCGAAGGCGAGCCGGTGATCTTTTTTGATCGGAAGGAGAGGGAATACCTCAGACGGCTGGAGCGAGAGAGAAAAATCTCTATCCGCGGAGGAACCATCGCTATCGAAGAAGTCATCGGCCTGGAGGAGGGCAGCATCGTTCGCTCGTCTCTGAACGAGCCCTTCGTGGTGCTTCGCCCGACCCTCGCGCAGCTTATCCCCAACCTCCCCCGCCAGGCACAGGTCATTTACCCTAAGGACATCGGCATGATCCTCGTATGGGCCGATATCTTTCCTGGCGCCAAAGTGACAGAGGCGGGCGTCGGACCGGGAGCCCTGACCATCGCCTTACTGCGTGCGGTGGGGCCGGAAGGGCATCTGATCTCCTACGAGATACGCGAAGACTTCGCCAAAATGGCGCGAGATAACATTTCCCATTATTATGGACCGGCACCACACTGGACGCTCAGAGTCGAAGACATCACCCTCCATTTGGAAGAGACCGACGTGGATCGGATCATTCTCGATCTTCCCGAGCCCTGGCAGCTTATAGAGCGGTCCTGGAAAGCGCTGCGTCCCGGAGGAATATTGCTGAGCTACCTTCCGACGATAATCCAGGTGAAGAGTTTGGTGGAGGCCCTAAGAGAGTACGGCGGCTTCGCCTGCATCGAAACCATGGAGAGCCTCATGCGCTACTGGCATATCAAAGGGCTCAGCGTGAGGCCGCAGCATCGCATGGTGGCCCACACCGGATTTATCACGGTGGCCAGGAGGCTTGCGGGATCGAAACCTCTCTCTCAGAGTTCAATCTTGCCCGCGTAAATCAGGGGCTTGCAACTTTTCGAAGACCTGCTATTTACGGGACATGACGCCTTACATACAGGCGCAGAACGTGGCCCTTACCTTCAGGCCCAAGAATAGGGATCCCGTCACAGCCCTCCAGGGTCTTGACCTGGAAGTTGGGAAGGGGGAGTTCTTGAGTTTGGTGGGCCCCTCCGGGTGCGGCAAGAGCACCTTTTTGAACGTTCTGCTGGGCTTGTTGAAACCGGACGGCGGGGATATCCGTTTGGACGGTAAAAAGATCACCGGCCCGGGTCAGGAAAGGGCGATGGTGTTTCAGGAATTTGGCTTGCTTCCGTGGAGGACCGTGCTCGCAAACGTAGAGCTAGGGTTGGAGCTCAAAGGCGTTCCGGCCTCAATGCGGCATCAGCGCTCCTCGGAGCTGATCAAGCTAGTGGGCCTCAACGGCTTCGAGCACCACTACCCCCACGAGCTCTCGGGCGGTATGAAGCAACGAGTTGGACTCGCCCGGGCGCTGGCGACGGACCCCGACGTGCTTTTGATGGACGAGCCATTCGCCGCCCTGGATGCCCAGACGCGGGACCTGATGCAGCTGGAGCTGTTGCAAATTTGGGATCGGGCCAAGAAGACCGTCCTCTTTGTCACCCATAGTATTGAGGAGGCGGCTTATCTATCAGACAGGGTCATCGTCTTGACCGCGAGGCCAGGAAGAACAAAAAGCGTTATTAAAATTAATCTGCCCCGGCCCAGAGATTACGAAATGAGGCTAACGGCCGATTTTAACGACATCAAAGCAACGATTTGGAACACGCTCAAAGAGGAGCTAATTGCCAGGACGGGATATGGCGCTTAAGGAGATTTATACCGAGTACCAGAGGCCAATCCTCGGACTGGCCTCGGTCGCAGGCCTATTACTAGCCTGGGAGTTGGTCCTGACCTATTTGATTCCAGTGAATCCCTTTTTCTTTACCAAGCCTTCCCTGATTGCGACAGCCTTCAGGGAACAGGTCCTGGGAGGCCGGCTGTCGCACGATTTAATCATAAGCAGCCGGGCCTTCCTCTGGGGTTTTAGCTGCGCGATAGCGGTTGGCATCCCGGTCGGAGTTCTGATGGGGTGGAGAAGGCGGGCTGAGTACACGCTTGACCCGTTTCTGACAGCCCTTTACGCGAGCCCCCTCATCGCCCTGGCCCCTTTAATCATCGTCGTCTTTGGCGTGGGCCTGGTCGCGAAGTCCGTCCTGGTCTTTCTCCTTGCTGTGTTCCCTTTCATATTCAACGCCTTCGCAGGAGTGAGATCCACGGACAGGCTGCTTATCAACGTCGTCAGATCCTTCGGCGGCAAAGAACGAGACCTCTATTTCAAGGTTATATTGCCGAGCACGTTGCCTTACCTCATTGCAGGCTCAAGAATCGCGCTCGGTCGAGGATTGGTCGGCGTCATCGTGGGAGAATTTTTCGCTGCTTCAGAAGGTATTGGCTTCGCGATTGCGCGATTCGGCGACACCTACCAACTGCCTGAGATGTTCGCGGGGATATCCGTGCTGATGATCATCGCGGTGGTGGTCACGGAAGGCATGAGGAAACTGGAGGCCGTGCTGGCACCGTGGAGGGTTGGACAGGAGGCGCGATGACTCGCTTGGTCCAAATCTATACGGAGAGAGAGCACCAGATTTTAGGAGGAGGCTTCATCCTGCTCCTCATCATAGCCTGGGAGTCTGTGCCGCATCTGGTAACGCTGCCCAGAGCGTTGTCGCTCTTTTTCACCACTCCCTCGAAAGTCTCGGAAACATTCTACGAACTCGTGGTTCAGAATGAATTCCAGACTCACTTTTACGTCAGCGCCGTAGAATTTCTCCTGGGCCTGGGCTTGGCCATCCTGGCCGGCCTTCCTCTGGGCCTCATCATGGGCAGATCCAGCGTAGTGGATGCCATGTTCGATCCTTACGTGACAGCCCTCAACGCCACGCCCAGGATCGTTTTCCTGCCCCTCCTCATTCTCTGGCTGGGCCTCGGGATCTGGTCGAAAGTGATGATTGTATTTATCGGGGCTTTGTTCCCCTTGCTCATCAACACCTACGAAGGAGTTAAGAACGTGGACAGAGTCCTGGTGAACGTCGTTCGCTCCTTTGGCGCGAACGAGTGGCAAGTGATGAAGATGGTGGTGCTCCCCAATTCACTCCCTTACGTCGTGGCGGGTTTGCGGCTGGCGATCGGCAGGGCCATCCTCGGGGTGGTCGTCGGCGAGTTCTACGGGGCCACCAAAGGCCTCGGTTCCATGATGGCTAAAGCCGCCAGCGCCTTCCAGGTCGATGTCGTCTTTGTCGGGGCGGCTATCTTTATGGGGATCTCGCTGATCTTCACCTTGACGGTAAAAAGGATCGAGGCAAACCTCAGCCGCTGGCGCCCCGACGTGGTCAAGACCTTTTAGGATCCTTTTATTCCGATATCTTCTTTCCCATCTCTCTCAGGGTCTCGTTCAAAAGGTCGCGCGCGACAAATTGCTCGATATCCGGCAGCGGCTTGCCCGCCGGCCAGCCCGACTCCGGGGTAGCCCGAGACTCAAATAGGAGGCGGAGCAAATCACGGGGAATCTCCGGCCCGTAGGCATTCTGCACCTGCTTATAGACTGCCTCAGCGACCTTTACGTCTTTGATGCTAAGCCACTTCTGGATGACCTCCATTGTCCCTTTCTTATTGGTCTTGATATAATCTGCGGCCTTGGCTATAGCCCGAATGAACCTTTTCACCTCGTCACGCTTCTCTTTGATTCGATCTCTGTACGTAAAAAACGTGCCCCCTAACCTGGGCAGGTAGTCCCCCGTCTTCATGAGTACTTTCATCCCCTCCACTTCCGCTCTGGCCGCGTGCGGGAACGTCAAGATCGCGCCCTGTACGGAGCCGCCAATAAGAGCAGGGATCCGGTCAGGCTCCCCTGCAAAGCTGATAATTTTGTAATCCCTCCCGGGCTGCATTTTAAAAAACTGGCCGAGGACAATGAGTATCTCCTCATAGTCCGCCGAACCAGGCCTACCAAGGCCGAGGGTCTTGCCTCTCAAATCCTCCACCCTTTTGATGTCCGGGGTTGTCGTGATGGTCCACTGAGAGATCAAGGACTGGCCGACAACATAGACAAGCGGCGCGCCCTTTAACATCGCAATGGTGCCCCCGCCAGGGATCGGGACGTATTCTATTTCCTTGGCTATTCCCGCCCTGACCAGCGGGCCTCCTTCCGCGGCTACAAACTCGGACTGCAGGCCCTCCTCTCTGAACATGCCTTTCTCTTGGGCAACGTAAGACGGAATGTGGAATCCGCTAGCTCCGACCGTTCTGCCCACTCTGATCTTGGCCTGCGCATCGGCAGGAGCACTGCGCGCAACG
>Ga0209640_10001915_pt1 | contig 17988 bp, 16 predicted proteins | sample RifCSP10_1_FD_184018 | JGI IMG/M metagenome (GOLD analysis project Ga0209640, IMG submission 184018) | Soil microbial communities from Rifle, Colorado - Rifle CSP2_sed 10_1 (SPAdes) (version 2) | ecosystem: Environmental > Terrestrial > Deep subsurface > Rock core/Sediment | place: Rifle... | reverse complement strand
TCGAGCCTGAGCGCTGTCGAAGGCTCGACTGGGCTTGGCCTGCGATCGTTCGACCCAGAGGCTCTCGACGGGCGAGCTCCGTCGAGTCGGGCCTTGAGCCTGCCGAAAGGTCGAACCGTGATAAGTGGGCAGAATCCTAGCAGATGATCGGAAAGAGCCGCAATGGGCGAACTGACAGCGTTCAGCCGTCAACCTTAGCCGGTGAGGGGGAAAAGTCTCCGAGGTGGACTCGTTCTCGTTCCGAAGCTGAGAGCTGACGGCTGAACGCTGACAGCTCCCCTCTTCCTTGACAGTCTTCGTTGGACGGGTGTACCAAGCAGAATATGGCAAGAGGGGCGAGGCAAGGGACTGTCGGCGCGGTCATGGTGGCGGCGGTCGTTGCCCTGTCAACTCAACCGGCCAGCTGGGCCGATGAACTGCCCCTCACGAAAAACCTGCCGATCCCTGAGTTTCAAAATCGCGCTCAGGACGCCAAGCCCTACAATTTCGATGCTCCGCCGGAAGGTATGTTTCGCTCGATTACCATGGCGGAGGATTTCGAAGAAGAACTCGGCTTCCAACGGACCCACGAAATCGTGCCGGTCAAACCGACCGAGCGATTTGCCGCGGACGTGCCGGCCATCTTCATCATTTTCTCACTCCATCAGCACTATCAGGCCTTCAAGGTCTTCGGTCGCTGTATGCCGGAAAAGGTCAACGGTGTCGCGCCTGGAACGATCGTCAGCGAAGACGCCATGCACATGGCCTTGGAGGACGAGAGCGGCTATCTCCAGCTGTCACCTCCGCAGGGAGGGTGGAAACCCGGCCGCTACAAAGTGGAAATACACGCCGGCGAGCAAGTCAACGAGATGAGCCTGATCGGCACGATGCGTTTCACTATTGTGGCGTCGGGGAAATAGCGTGATGCGTACGGGGATAAACCAACTCGCATGACGCGTTACGTTTCACGCATCACGAAAGAATGGCTACGTTCAATTCGTTGAGGTGGATGAAATGATCGGTCAATTGCCGGATGGGTTGACGCTCCGCGTGACGGAGCATGGTGGACCGTTCACCTTGAGCCAGACCATCCGATCGCTACTGTCACGAACCATCGTGACACGACCCGATGTATTAAATCGACGGCACCCTGCAGAGTATCATTCAGTCCGTCCGCGAAATCGTCTTAGGCCTCTGTACGAAGGATGAACCCTGGTCGATAATTTTCTGTCGAACGATCCGACGTTCATGCACGCCGAACAACGGGTGATTCTGGGATGAACCAACGTGACCAGTGACACGTGACGAGTGACGAACTGACCACCTCCTTTAGCACTCCTCTCTTGTTACTTGTCACGCGACACCCGGCACATCTCTCGTTTGACGCTCTCTCGACCATCCGCTAGCGCGGATTATTCATGAATATCGTCGCGAGACAGTCGAGACTGAAGCCCACCGTGGCGGCTCGCACGCGAAGCCGACGCAGGCATATTTGCAGTCTGTCGAGGAGGCTGAGCGAGAACCACCACGCTGGGCGAGAGGATAGGCTGTCGCAGTAGATATTCATGAATAGTCCACGCTAAAATGCACGCGTGAATAGACACCTCACAGGACGCTGCCGGAGTTTTCACATATCATGACGCCGCCGTCCAGCCCCTGGGCCTCCGTCATCGTCCCCATCAAGGATGAACGAGAGAACCTGTCGCCCCTCCTGACGAGCCTATTAAAAGTATTAGACTCACACGAGACTTCACGATCGCGCCCCTATGAGATTCTCTTCGTCGATGACGGCAGCAGCGACGGCAGTAGTGAAGAACTGGACCGCCTGGCGGCTCAGCACTCTCACGTACGGGTGTTTCACTTCGACCGAAATTACGGCAAGACCTGCGCGCTCGATGCGGGCTTCAGTCAATCTTCCGGCGAAATTATCATCCAAATCGACGGCGATCTTCAACAGGACAGCGAAGACATTTTGAAACTCCTCCCCTATACCGCCGCCTACGATCTCGTGTGCGGATGGAGGCAACAGCGGCAGGATGGCCTGGTGAAGAAACTGTCGTCCTTGATCGCCAACCGTGTGCGGAACCGCTTGACCCACGACGGTATCCACGATACGGCATGCCCACTCAAGATATTCCGACGGCCCGTGCTGGAACGTATCCGCCTCTTCGAGGGCATGCACCGATTCTTTCCCGCGCTCGCGGTGATGCATGGATTCACCGTCACCGAAGTGCCGGTCCGGCATTACTCGCGCATTCACGGCGTGTCCAAATACGGCATGGGCAATCGGCTGTTCAAATCTCTCTATGATTTGATTGCCGTGCGGTGGATGCAGAACCGGGTGTTGCGGTATAAGTTCCGTGACGAGTAGGACATGGAAGCAAGCCGCCTTCGAAGCCACAAAGATCTGGATGTTTGGCAACGAGCCATGGATCTGACGTCCGAGATTTACGCCATCACTGGACGGTTTCCGAAAGAAGAACTGTACGGACTCACCGTGCAGGCAAGACGTTCGGCAGTCTCTAGTCCAAGCAATATCGCTGAAGGTTCCGCAAGAAATGCCAGTGAAGAGTTCATCCAATTTCTGCACGTCGCGCTGGGCTCGGCTGCGGAATTTGAAACACAGCTTCTACTTGCACAACGAATGGGATTCTTTTCCGAAAGCAAACCCTTGGCACTTTTGGACCAAATACGAAAAATGCTCACCGCTCTTCTCCGAATGCTCAAGCATAAACCTGTCACGCGTCACGGTACGACCTTTCGACAGGCTCAAGGCCCGACTCGACCGAGCTCGCCCGTCGAGAGCCTCTGGGTCGAACGATCGCAGGCTGAGCCAAGACGATGGGCAAGCTCACCGTCCGACTCGACGGAGCTCGCCCGTCGAGAGCCTCTGGGTCGAACGATCGCAGGCCAAGCCCAGTCGAGCCTTCGACAGCGCTCAGGCTCGACCCCGAGCGAGGTCGAGGGGTCGAGGGACGCATCACCCATCACGAACGAGTTTGAAGTATGTTACAAGATGCCGATGCCCTTCCCCAGCTGATCGGGGATTATAAGCCGCTCGATCAATGGCAGGTCCATCTCAATCAGCTCTTCTATGGCCTGCGAGGGGATAAGCTGCGCGCTTATTATCAGACATTCGCCTCAGCCGACTACCGGCTCGCCCATGCTCTTGCGGCGGACTATTTCGAGCGGGTAACTAAACGCGAGAAGAGCGCGAAAAGCGGGAAAGGCGAGACGGCTCCGGTCGACCCATCGGACTCGTCGCGCGAGTCGCGCTTGTCCCGCGAGTCTCGTCTCACCATCATGGAACTCGGTCCGGGCAATGGCAACCTCGCCGCCTGCTTTCTCAGCCATCTCAAGACGCTCGACAATCAAGGCATGGTTTATCCTCGCGTTCGATATGTCTTGGTCGATTGGGAACAGTCGGTGCTGGATGGAGCTTTGGCTCATCCTGACCTCGCGGCGCATCGGGGTCGCGTTGAAACGCATCGTGGGTCGGTCGAGCACCTGGCAGAAGTGGCCGATGGGACCGTCGATCGGATTATCTGCAACGAACTGTGGAACGACCTGCCGACCAAGCTGATGGCGAAGAATGCAGGTGACGTTGAAGAAGAGTATCTCCGTCCCAATCTCAGCGAATCACTTCATGCCAAGATTCAGGATTGGTCGACCTTCGTGCGGGCGTTTGAGGCGAAGGACCTCGATGTGCTGAAGACATTTCCTCCGTTCCTCGACGATCTCGTCTGGGAAAAAGAGTACCAGAAAGTCGAATGGAAGGACGTGCCCTATCGGAAGACCATCACGGAATTCTTGAAAGGGGTCGATCAACAAGTATTAGTGCCCGTCAATTTGGGCGCGTTTGCGACCCTGAAAGAGGCCAAGCGTCTATTAGCACCTGACGCGATCGGGTTCAGCACCTTCGACGCCGGGACTGCGGACATGAAAGTTCTGAACGATCCGGAGAAGCCCTGTTATGGTCAATTCGGAGGCCAATACAGCTTCATGATCAACTTTGCCCTGGTCGAAGCTGTGGCAAAGCATCTGGGGATGGGGGAGGTGACCCTTGAGCCGCAGCGCGAATTCGTGGGCCGGTCGTTGAACACCAACGTCGTTACGCTCATGGATCTACTGGCGACGCATCCCTCTGCAGGGCCGAAGCTCCAAGTATGGGAGCAGGATCGGCTCGCGCTCAAAACCATCAAGGCACTGAATGAAACCTGCGAGAGCCCCTATACCCGAGTGCTCGATTTCCCGCTGGGGAAGAACATGCCGCCGGAAGAGCGCGAGACATTGAACGGGATGCTGCTCTCTATGAAGCGCCAGGGGATTCCCGACACCGTTGCCTATCTGACCGAAGAAGAACTCACGCGCGCGGCCAAAGACCTGGAAGAGGTCGGCTACGACCCCAATACCGTCAGCATCGCTTTGACCGCTCCTCCCAGCCCGATCGAGTACTACCACTTCGCCTGTCAGTAAGGCGCGAGAAAAGGGGAGCAGGATAGGCAGCCAACTCAGAGTTTTCCCAACCGATACCTCGTCGCCTCTGCCTTGGCTCGGTAGTGATGCAGTTTCAAAGTTGCCCGACCATTTCTTCTATTGACCAAACGTGATCTGAGACACCCGCCGCCATTGCTGGGGTTGCTCTCAGGGTCCTGTGAATACGGCAGAAGTTATAAAACATCACGTACATCGCAACAGAATGGATATGGTTTTCCACCTTCTTTGAGAAGGCATTCGTCAGCCGCGTAAACCGGCGCATACTCATCCGCCCTTTTTAGCCCGTTTCTTGGGTTTACTTTTAGGCCGTATTAGGGGCTCACCGATAGCGGCCTCAACGACGGATCGTGCTAATAGGCTTGAATCCTCAGTTGGAAAATATTTCGGCTTTTCTTCTTCCTTTTGTTTTCCTCTTTCCACAACAAACTCCTTTTGATTAAGAGCCTCAAAAATCTGTTGGGATGGCACTACCATAGCTATTCCCACATTAATAAACTCATCCTCATTAAGCATTCTGCTCTTTGTTCGATCCCTCAATTCACTGTCATAGTGTCCACGTACCGAGCCAAGAAAGAAACACTTGCTAGGTACCTGATAGCCATCATCATCATGTGCATACATGACGTTACCGTTTACAACACGCGATGGGCCAATATTCAAAAAGACGGGTGATCCACTAAGTCCACTAATAGATCGCGCTTCAATAAGGTAGGCTTTTCCATCGCCTCTTTTTGTTTTAATAGGTTCATTCGGCATAGCCGCAATATTGCCAATACGAACAATAGGAATATTTCTATCTGTTCCTGGGTGTGGTTCGAAAAGACCAACGATAAATGTCTCGTCTCCTGGACCAATACCGTACAATGAAATTGTTCTATCATCCAAGAACATCTTGACTGGGATCGTCTTGACGTCAAATCCGCGCAGGATGTCACACTGTAGGACCATGACATCGAGCAATCGGTCGTGAGGATGGGGCTTCCAGCCATCTATTTTCACATCCACATATTTAGATCCTCCGCTGGTGCGGTTTAGTCTTATATGAACCTTACCGTCATCTCCCCATTTTTTAATATCTTCGATGACGTGCCGTGCGGTAATGGCATACGTCCAAGCTACATGGGAAACGGGATTGCTGTCGTCTACAACGCTCACAAAAAACACCGTTCCCATGATCTGTTTGGACTTGTTTTGCCCTCCAGCATAAAGAAAGCCAACGCATTCCCTGACATCATCTTGAATAACCATGCGCTCCTCTGCTTCCGCTAGATAATATCGCTCTGGCGTTCTGCGCCTATCACAGAAGAGCTTAAGCATAGTGAAAACCTATGAAGAAATCATTGGGTTGTTATGAGTCTCGGTAATCATCCATGAATTGCTGCAATCGAGCAACGCGATTCGCTACAATTCTCCAAATTCTGGTACGTTCTCCGCTAGCTAGATTTGCATATTGCACATGCAAACCAACTGGGTTATCGAAACGTGTGACATATGATCTGTCTAAATTAGTTCGCAAATATGTTTTTGATTGTTCATCCCATTGTGCATACCGACCCTGTAGTTCTGAATCGGGAGGATCATTCTCTCTTTCACAGGCGAGAAGAAGCCCCACGCCGCGATCGTTAAGATCGGCTAAGCCCTCTCGAATGGTTCGCTTGAGCTGTCTTGTTAAGGCCTTTTTATATTCATCACGCCATGCCAGAAAGCATGCCCAAAAGAGAAGAATGCCCACGATCCACCATAGATAGTCCTCAATAGGTAACTTACGGAAAACTCCTATGGCAGCTACGGTGCTGCTAGTCACGAGCAATACCCAATGCCGCCTAAGGGACAGAATGAATGTCCAAAACTCAGTCGTCCATGTTTGTGCCCATTCAAATAGAGACATAGCGTACCCCCCTGTAGGTAGATGGTGCTAGACTGGCAGGAATGGTTAGGGGGGTCAATTAGGCAAACTGCATCACTACCCTTGGCTCCTCAGCATTGATTCTTACGTACTAGCCTCTCTATACTGGCGCCTTAACGGGAAGTACCGCGATGAAGATTGTGATGGGCTTGCTCATCGTGGTTGTCTCGGTCATCGGACTAATTCTCTCGCTTCCCTTCCTAATAGACCTCAACAAGTATCAAGACCAATACAAACCGCTCATCGAAGACGCGCTCAATCGCAAGGTACAACTGCAAGACATCCGCCTGACTATCTGGCCGCGGATCGGTGCCAGGATAGCTGGATTTGCCGCGTTGGACGACCCGGCTTTCGGCTCAGGCCCCTTCACCTCCCTCACGTCGTTGGATGTCGGAGTCAAACTCATACCTTTGCTTAGCGGCAAAGTCGAGGTGGAGGAAATCACGCTCCGTGATCCTGTCATCACGGTCATCAAGAATAAGAACGGCGTCCTGAACGTCTCGACCATCGGCCGAACAGGCGTGGCGGTGCCGAAAACTCCGTCGCGCGCCCCGATTCCATCGACCGAAGGCCCGCTCAAGATCCTGGCGCTGTTGGCAGTGGATCGAGTCTCCATCGCAGACGGGAAGCTCACTTATCGGGATCTCTCCGCCGCTAAACAGACTGAATATGTCTTGCAGGATATGGAGCTCCTCCTCCAATCCGTTCGGCTCGGCCAAATCCTGAGCCTGCATTTCAGCACCCTCGCCCAACCGTTCAATCTGCCGGTGACGCTTGACGGCACCTTTGGTCCCCTGAAAGAAACCACCGACATTGACACGATCAATCTCCAGCTCGGCTTGGGAAAGACTGATTTCACCATCACTGGAAAGACTGTTGGCCAAAACGCCACCGTGAACATCAGTTCGCCGGTGATCAATACGGCGAATCTACCGACGATGCTCCCGCTGGCTAAACCGGTCGACATCAAAAATCTCCAGATCGCAGCGGAGGTGAAGGGGCAAGAAGCCAAACTGAATAGCCTTTTATTCCAACTGTTCGACGGACAGGTGAAGGGACAGGGCAAACTCCTCGCAGGCTCAGACGCTCCGCCATTCAATGGCACCGTCATGATCCAAGGATTGCAACTCGGTCCTGCCCTTGATGCCGTCGCAGCGACACAAGTATCGATCAGCGGGATAGCGGGAGCCGACCTCGCGCTGCAAGGCCGTGGGTTCTCCATGCCGGACCTCACCAAGGCCCTGGAAGGGACCGGCCACGTCGTCGTGAAAGAAGGGAAGATCGAGGGCGTGAACCTCCTCCAGGAAGCCGTCTCGATCCTCAAAGTCGCTGGTGTCTCGCTCGACAATGCCAAAGTCACGGCATTTTCGACAATCGAGACGGATCTTGCTATCAAGCAAGGGATCATCAACGTGCAGCGAATCTTGATGGACAGCCACGATTTTCAGGCGACGGGGGGTGGCACCATCGGCTTTGATCAGAGGCTGAACCTGACCGTGAATCTCAACCTGTCGCAGGACTTGAGTCAGAAGATCGCCGGTTCTTCCCCTGTCGCCAAACTCGCACTGAAAGAAGGCAGATTGAGTCTCCCATTGATCATCACCGGAACCGCCCAAGCGCCGTCATACGGACTCGACATGAAGGAGATGACCGGGAAAGTGCAAGAGCAGGTGCAAAAGAAAGTGGAAGAAGCAGTCGGCGGATTGCTCAAAGGCACGACGAAGCCCCAAGACTTAAAGCAGCAGGGCCGAGATCTACTCAAAGGATTGATGGGCCGCTAACTCAGGAAGGAGACCTCTCACATGAATGCCCTCGATACCGTGACCCAATATGCCGTGCAGTACGGCATGCAGGCCGTGGTCGCGCTCGGCATCTTCGCCGCAGGAGCGATGGCGTCCCGCTGGGCGGGAAATTTCGCGCAGCAGTCGCTCGAACGCCAAACCCTCGACCCGCCGGTGCGGATGCTGTTGGTCCGCATCGTCAAAATTGTGGTGTTGCTCTTTACCTCCGTGATCGCCCTGGATACGCTCGGCGTGCCGATTGCTCCGTTGGTCGCCGGCATCGGCGTGGCCGGCGTCGGCATCGGCCTGGCCCTGCAGGGCGTCCTGAGCAACGTGATGGCCGGGCTCTCGATCATATTCACCAAGCCCTACAAAGTCGGCGAACACATCTCTCTGCTCGGTGAGCACGGCGACGTCGTCATGGTCGATATCTTTTCAACGACGCTGAAGCACCCGGACTGTTCGCGCGTCATCATTCCGAATCGCAAGATCATCGGGGAGATCCTGCATAACTTTGGAACCATTCGCCAAATTCATCTCACCGTCGATGTCGCCTACAAGACGGACCTGAATCAGGCGTTGGCAATCGTGCAGGACATCATCACAACTCATCCGCACGTCTTAAAAGATCCGGCTCCTTCCATTGGGGTCAGCAACCTCGGACATCCCGCCGTCACAATCGCCGTCGAACCCTGGACTCCGGTTCTTCACTACATTCCGACCCATGGCGAGATCAACAAAGCGATCATCGAACGTTTTCGAGCTTCCCACATTGAGTTTCCCACCCCCGTCATGACCACGACGGTATAGAGACTCACATGTTTCTCGCTGTTAGGGAAAAACCTGTCCACGATTTGCTGTCAGCAGTCCTGAGGCAATCTGGATATTGTTTCGGCAAAGCCGCCACAACAAATGACTGTATTGAAGTCCTGACATCAACGCAGAAATTACCAGACAGGGATAACCAGCTGAATTGCTTGAATACACATATCAGCGATAGGAAGGTATGGACTTTGCTGACTCCTAATACCTCAGTTTGCCCGCCACAGCCTTGCGGTATAAAACATAGAGCGCTATACACGTTCGCCCAGACTTGATAGAGGCAACTGGCTCTAGGTGTACGTGGTATGTCGCACTCGATGATCAAGGATCGAGAGGATGAACGACTCATTAATGACATGAATCCTGCTAGGGGGACCGGGGATACGGGCAACATGTACCTTTGGACCATTGGGTACAGCTTCGACACGACCCGAAAGCGATAGGCGTGCAGTTCACCTTAATTCCCTAGTGGGAGGCAGATTTATGCTGAAAGAATTTAGAGATTTTGCCATGAGAGGCAATGTCCTCGATATGGCGATCGGTGTGATCATTGGAGGGGCCTTCGGAAAGATCGTTTCGTCGCTCGTCAGCGACGTGCTCATGCCTCCCCTTGGATTGCTGATGGGGAAGGTGGATTTTTCCAGCCTGTTCATCAATCTGTCCGGTACGCCGCAACCCTCACTGACGGCAGCCAAAGCTGCGGGAGCGCCCACCATCAACTACGGAGTCTTCCTCCAAGCCACATTCGACTTCATCATCATTGCGTTTGTGATCTTCATGTTGGTCAAGCAGGTCAACCGGTTCAAGAAAGAAGCGCCTCCAGCACCACCGGCAGGGCCGACCAACGAAGAGAAATTATTGATGGAAATCCGCGACGCCCTGACAGGCCGCCACTAAGCGCCGCCGTTGCAACGACATTCCCCCACGATGCGGGAGTGGGGAGACTCACACGATACATGACCCGCGCGATTCAAGAAGGAGGTCTTCATGTAGGCATTCAAAACCGCCATCCTAGCGACAAGCTTGGTCGCTCTGGCAGGATGTGCGAATGGGGATACGATCATCGGGGATATGATCTTTGATTATACAGGCTTCGTGCGTCAGAAAGACATTTGTCATGACGGTTGGTACGGATATTATCAAGAACCATGCCCTCCCGTCCCTGCGGCGAAGCCTATGGCCGCCAGTCCCTCGGCTCTTGAGAATGAGCGTCAACTTATTGATCAGCTGTATCTACTACAGAAACAGAATCGCGCCTTGAGCAGCCGCGAGACCGATCTGGAACGACAGCTCGCCGACCGCGATCGGGAGATCACCGCTCTTCGTTCCGGTACCGGTGATTCCGCATTACAAAAACGGGCTGATTATCTCGAGCGCCAGTTAGCTGCCGCGAAGCAACGCATCAGTGATCTCGAGGCACAGCTCGCTGCGATGGGTGGCGCTGCCGGCGACGAACAGGCAAGATTAAAAGAGGCCCAACGAGGATTGATCCGCGCGCTTAGGCCCCAGATCGAGAAGGGCAATATCACGGTCGATTTGAACAACGAACGGCTGCTCATCAATCTCGCTTCCAGCTATCTCTTTGGCTCGGGTGAGGATCAGCTGAAGCCAGCCGGAGCCGATACGCTCAAGCAGGTCGGAGCGATCTTGAAAGATTTTCCTGAGTACAAAGTGGCGGTCGATGGTCATACCGACGATCGTCCGATCCGTAGCGGGCTGAAGAAGAAGTTCCCGACGAACAAGGAGCTGTCAGAGGCCCGCACCGCCAATGCGGCCAAGGCTCTGACGGAAGACGGCCTTGGCGCGGTGACCACACACGGCTTTGCGGACACCAAACCGGTGGCGCCCAATACGACCGAGGCGGGCCGCGCAAAGAACCGGCGCGTCGAGGTGATTGTCACCAAGTAAGGCTGATCCGATGGTCTAAATAGCACGGGGGCTTCTCCGGCGAGGAGAAGCCCCCGTGCTATTTTCATCGGTTACAGCTTGCAGGTGTTGTGATTGACCGTTCCGGCCACCGTATCGCCAGGAACCGTGGCGATAATCTTGTAGTACCCCAAGCCCATTTCCTTCCCGAACGCTTCCCCGACCAACACGTCCTGCACGTGCTGGTGGTCCCAGGCCCGGAACGTCGATTTGCCCTCTTTGAGCCCGTCGAACTCATGGCCCTCCAGCGATTTGATCAGCCCGGCTGTGTCGGTCGAACCGGCACGCTGCATCGCCTCAAGAATTTGTATCATCGCGGCATAGCCAAGATAGCAGCGTGATGTGGGCATGATGTGGGAATATGGTTGTACTTGTCAATCACGTGCGTACTAGCTGTATTGATCCCACGTATCGCATTGTTTAATAGCCCAGAATACGGCTTCCTTGAGCTTCTTGAGACTTACGTTTTCAGGATCGCGGATGGCCTGCAGCTTCTTGTCGATATCATAGAGTGGTTGAATCGACCGTTTGTCTGGAATCTTCCCGAGAGCCCACGCGACCTCCGTCAGGACCGCCCAATCCGTCTTAGGATCCTGGAGCTTTGCGAGCAACGGCAGCACGACAGATGGGTCGCCATGGATTCCGCCGATTTGTCCCAGCCCTTTCGCCGCCGCCGCTTGGACTTCCGGTTGAGGCGAGGTGTTCATGATATCGACGAGAAGGGGGATGCCATCCCTGCCGAGATTGCCCATGGCCACAAGCGCCTGTTTGGCAAGATCTCGGTCTTTCAGCGCTTCCTTGAGCTTCGGCAGAGCTTCATCAGCCTGCATCTCTCCCAAGAGCGAAATGATTTTGACTTTCCGTGCATGACTTGTGTCCGCCGAATCCAGCACTCTGAGTAGGCGATCCGGTTGGCCCCACTCTGCCGCCAAGAGAAGAGGAAACTCGTATTTTTCGAGCGCCTCCTTCAACTTGGCAATCGCATAGGCGCCGGGCTCGGCTGCCTGCGCCTCGTGGGCGGCAGCCACGGCATCCTCAAACTCCGTCCGCACTTCTTTTTGCCACTTGATCTTCATTCCACCCAGCACATAGGTCAGTTGGCAGGCAGGCCCCTTCCAGAGACGGGAGGGTGCATCAGGGAGGTCCGCATCTCCGCCCGCAGCCGTGGTTCCCTCCCATGTCTTGCGCTGCTCGCATTTGACCCGAAACACAACGTCGTGGGGCTTAGCACTGTCCTGTACCACCGTGTAGCCCACCTCACCGAGGCGTCGCGAGGCTACTTCAACTAAAGACCCGGAATCCGCACCACCCTTATCTGTGAGGGCAATCGCCTCCACCAGAACAGTTTGAATTTTTTCCAGCTGGGTTTTTTGTTCGGGTGTGAAGTATTCCCGGTACGCCGAAGCAGGAGAGGCTAATATGCCAAGAGACAAGAGGAGCAGCAGGATATGTAGGGCCAACAATCGTTGCATCGAGCACCTCCTGGAGAGAAAGGGCAGACCGGGGAGTCGGGGCATACCCGATATCAATCGAGAGGAAGGGACGAGAAACTCACCGCCCATACTTATCTTGGTGCAGGCCGTTTCCGTGTGGAGAGCAAGCTTCAGACGCATGTATAACATTATAGGCCAAGTGTCAGCACATCTCGGTCACGTTTATGAAAGAAAATTAAAGTGCCAGCGCTTCCCTGCTACGTTCGAAATTGTTTCTATGGTGCCTAACATTTGCCTGGAATCTGAAGGCATTTCTCGGCATGGCCGGATTCCTTTGGCGCCGTTGAAACGTTGCAATTGAACGAGTCTTGAAACCATTTTTCTGACCGAGATGTGCTGACACTTGGCCCATTATACATCGATATGCAACCGGCAATACCAATACTATGTGTCCAATAGCCAACATGTCGATTGGCAATCGCCAAGGATTTTCCTGCGTTGTTGTTTGGTTGTCGCTCTCTGTAAGCCGCTGTCGTGCAAATAGTACCCGACTAGATCGGAAGCCATTGAATGCCTTCAAACCTACCCGGCCCTAATCCGGACGTCAGGTCATTGGTGGAGTGCTTATGCGCAGACACGAGTGTCCGATCACGACGGCCAGCGGGACCGCGAGGACGACGGCGCGGGGAGCCAGGAGAGAGCAGCCGCCACGGCACGAGCCGTTCGCGGGTGGTCGTGAGCCGCACCCCGAGTGGCTGCGCATGGGTGATGAGCCGGCCGGAGCACACGAGAGCACGCAGCCGTGTGAGTCGTGTGTGGTCAGCCACGCAGACCACACAGGCTCGGGCATCCTCTGCCGTTTCCAGCACAGAGTCTTGCTAACACGGCAGACTCCACAATGGCTGACGTCCGGATTGGGGACAGGCCAATCGTATTGACAATTCATATCTTCCAATGATACTTTTGCGCGCTTTTTTCGTGCGTATGCATGAAAGCTTCTCGTTTGTCCAAAATAGAGTGAGCGGATCTGGACAGTGATTAAGACAGCAGTTGCGCGGCGTTACGCACAGGCACTCTTCGAGCTTCTCGATCAATCCAACATCGAAGCGACTCGGGGTACCCTCAATGGTCTCGGTCAGGCCATGAAGGACTCGGTGTCTCTTCGCCATGTCGTCGCGTCACCCGCTTTCGGCGTCGAAGGCAAAATTGCCGTTTTGACGGAACTTGGTGGACGTTTTGGATGTCCCCCGGCAGGGAAGGCCTTCATCCACCAGTTGGTGAAGAAAAACCGTGTCGGGTTTCTGCCGGAAATCGCAGAGGCCTTCGCGAAGCTGGTCGATCAATCTAAGGGGACTCAGCAAGTCACCGTTTCCTCCGCGACACCGCTCCCACATGTTGAACAAAATCGGATCAAAGCGCGCCTTCGCGAGACGCTCAAGCGGGACGTGGATATCACTTTTCAGACTGACGCAAGCCACCTGGCTGGAGTTCAGATTCATATCGGCAGTACGGTAGTCGATAGTACCGTCCGGGGACGCTTGCGAGCGATGCAGAGCCTGTTGACTAAGGAGTAGCCATGCAGATTAAGGCAGATGAGATTAGCGCGATCATTAAAGAGAAGATCCAAGGCTTCGACAAGCAAGTCGACGTCAAGGAAACCGGATCCGTCATCCAAGTCGGCGACGGTATCGCCAAGATCTACGGCCTCGACGGCGCCATGGCCGGCGAGATGCTCGAATTCCCCGGCGGGCTCTACGGCATTGCGTTGAACCTTGAAGAGGACAACGTCGGCGCGGTCTTGATGGGCGAAGATGTTGGGATTAAAGAAGGTGATCCCGTCAAACGTACGGGCCGCATCGCGGAAATTCCGGTGGGTGAAGCCATGGTCGGTCGGGTCGTCAACGCAATCGGCCAGCCGATCGACGGTAAGGGAGCCATCAAGTCCTCTCTTTCTTCGCGTATTGAAGTGGTCGCCCCCGGCGTGATCACCCGTCAATCGGTTCGGGAACCGTTGCAGACCGGCATCAAGGCCATCGATTCCATGATCCCCATCGGTCGTGGACAGCGTGAGTTAATCATCGGCGATCGGCAGACGGGCAAGACCGCGATTGCTGTCGATACGATTATCAATCAAAAAGGCCTGGGCGTCTTCTGTATTTACGTCGCCATCAGCCAAAAGCGTTCGACCGTTGCTCGCGTCGTGAAGACCCTCGAAGAGAATCATGCGATGGAGTACAGCATGGTCGTGGCGGCCACGGCCAGTGATCCTGCGCCCATGCAGTTCTTGGCGCCATTCTCCGGCGCTGCCATCGGCGAGTACTTCCGAGATAACGGCAAACACGCGTTGATTGTCTATGATGATTTGTCCAAGCACGCGGTCGCATATCGTCAGTTATCGCTGTTGCTCCGCAGACCGCCAGGCCGCGAAGCCTATCCCGGCGACGTGTTCTATCTCCATTCTCGGTTGCTGGAGCGGGCGGCGAAACTGAGCGACAAGCTCGGCGGAGGAAGCTTGACGGCGCTGCCGATCATTGAAACGCAAGCCGGCGACGTCTCGGCCTACATTCCGACCAACGTCATTTCAATCACAGATGGTCAGATCTATCTCGGCAGCGATCTGTTCTATTCCGGTATTCGTCCCGCGATTAATGTCGGTCTATCGGTCTCCCGCGTCGGTGGATCAGCCCAGATCAAGACGATGAAGCAGGTGGCCGGTACGCTTCGGCTGGACCTCGCGCAATATCGTGAAATGGCGGCCTTCGCCCAGTTCGGCAGCGAACTCGACAGGGCCACGCAGATGCAGCTTGCGCGCGGCGTCCGCATGGTGGAGTTGCTCAAGCAAGGTCAATACAAGCCGATGCCCGTTGCCGATCAGGTGTTGTCGATCTACGCCGGCGTCAACGGCTTCCTCGATGACGTGCCGGTCGACAAGGTGCAACAGTTCGAAGCGGACCTACTCCATTATGTTCAGCAGCACCACTCTGATTTGAAGAAAGAAGTCGCCAGCATCGGCAAGATCGATGACAAGCTCGGCGGCAGGCTGAAAGAAATCATCGCGACCTTTAAACAAAAGATGGGATACGGTGCGAAGTTGTAAGGGGATGTCATCAGTCAACGGTCATCTGTTATTAGGCTAGGAGGGAGAGTCGTCTACCTTCTCAGTACCAATGACCAGTGACCATTGACCTGAAGCCTACCGATGCCGAGTTTACAAAGCCTGCGCCGTAAGATTGCGGCGTTCAAAAATACGCAGAAGATCACCAAGGCCATGAAGATGGTGGCCGCGGCGAAGCTCAAGCGTTCCCAGGACCGTATTCTGGCGGCGCGTCCCTACGCCCATAAGATGCGAGGCGTCCTGAGCAACCTGAGTCAGCGAGTCAACCGCTCTGCCTATCCCCTTCTGCAGAAGCGCGAAGGGAAGAAGGTCGAGATTCTCGTCGTCACCAGCGATCGCGGGCTCTGCGGCGGCTTCAATGGAAATATCGTTCGGAAGAGCGCCGAGTTCGTTCGGCAATGTGAAGCGCAGGGGCTCAAGGTCAATCTCAGCATCGTCGGGCGCAAGGGCCGCGATTATTTCCGCCGCCGGACGTGGACCATACGACAAGAATGGACCGGCGTTTTCGATAAACTCAGCTTCGAGCATGCGATTGATATCGGCGGCGATCTGACAGACAACTTCGTGAAGGGCACGTTCGACGAGCTGCATGTCGTCTACAACGAATTCAAGTCGGCTATTCAACAACGCGTGATCGTCGAGAAGCTATTTCCCGTCGATGCCGCTGCCGAATTCGGCACTGCGCAAGCGGAAGGGACGACCGGTGGCAGCTATCTCTACGAGCCGGATGAGGCCGACTTGTTGAACGTCCTGGTGCCCAAGCATTTTCAAATCCAGGCCTATCGCATTCTCCTGGAGTCAGCGGCCGCAGAACACGGGGCCCGCATGGCTGCAATGGACGGCGCCACGCGCAACGCAGGACAGCTCATTACGAAAGTCACGCTCTATTACAACAAGACCAGACAGGCTGCGATTACGAAAGAACTGATGGACATCGTCGGCGGCGCAGAGGCGCTCAAATAAAGTTAATGTTCAATGGTAAATTTTGAATGTTTAGTTTCGGATGAGTGCATTTTCAACCGATTCAACATTCAACATTGAAAATTCAAAATTACACAAAGGTGAAAGATGAGCACAGGTAAAGTTATTCAAGTCATCGGTCCGGTCGTGGACGTTGAGTATCCTCCCGGCCAACTGCCGAACATTTACAACGCGCTGAAGGTGAACCAGGAAGAGAACAAAGCGGCTGGCAAGCCGGCCGTTCGGATCACGCTCGAAGTTGCCTCGCACCTCGGCGAAAACCGCGTCCGCAGCATCGCCATGTCCACGACAGACGGACTCACGCGTGGAATGGACGTCCAGGACACGGGGGCCCCGATTGCCGTTCCGGTCGGCCGCGAGACCCTTGGACGACTCATCAACGTGCTTGGCGAGCCAGTTGATGAAAAGGGCCCGCTGAAGACAAAGAAGACCTATCCGATTCACCGGCCTGCCCCCAGGCTCGAGGATCAGGATACCAAGACGGAAGTGCTCGAAACCGGCATCAAGGTCGTCGACCTGCTCGAACCCTACAGCAAGGGCGGCAAGGTCGGTCTCTTCGGCGGCGCCGGCGTCGGTAAGACCGTCATTATCATGGAGCTCATCAATAACATTGCGCTCCACCACGGCGGATTCTCCGTGTTCGCGGGCGTGGGCGAGCGGACCCGCGAGGGCAACGATCTCTGGCACGAAATGCGGGAATCGAAGGTCATCGATCCCGACGATTTCACCAAGTCCAAAGCGGCGTTGGTCTACGGTCAGATGAACGAACCGCCCGGTGCGCGCCTCCGCGTCGGCCTCACTGGGCTGACCGTCGCCGAATATTTCCGCGACGAAGAAAATCAGGACGTGCTGCTCTTCGTGGACAACATCTTCCGGTTCACCCAGGCCGGTTCGGAAGTCTCCGCCTTGCTCGGCCGTATGCCCTCAGCCGTCGGCTATCAACCGAATCTCTCGACCGAGATGGGAGCCTTGCAGGAACGCATTACCTCGACCAAGCGTGGTTCGATCACGTCGGTGCAGGCCATTTACGTGCCGGCCGACGACTTGACCGACCCGGCCCCGGCGACCGTGTTCGCGCACTTGGACGCAACCACCGTGTTATCACGGCAATTGGCGGAGTTGGGGATTTATCCCGCCGTCGACCCATTGGACTCCACGTCGCGTATTCTCGACCCTCAAGTCATCGGCGAAGAGCATTACAAAGTGGCGCGTGGCGTCCAGTCCGTGTTGCAACGTTATAAAGATTTGCAAGATATCATCGCCATTCTCGGGATGGACGAGTTGTCCGAAGACGATAAGATGGTCGTGGCCCGCGCGCGGAAGATTCAGCGCTTCCTTTCGCAGCCCTTCCACGTCGCCGAGGCCTTCACCGGCGCGCAGGGCAAGTATGTGAAGCTCAAGGATACCGTCCGCAGCTTCAAGGAGATCCTCGACGGCAAATACGATCACCTACCGGAACAGGCGTTCTATATGGTCGGGCCGATCGAAGAAGTGATTGCGAAAGCCGAAAAAATGGGAGTGAAAGTATGAGCACGAGTCGGCAGGGCG
>Ga0209640_10001914_pt1 | contig 17988 bp, 15 predicted proteins | sample RifCSP10_1_FD_184018 | JGI IMG/M metagenome (GOLD analysis project Ga0209640, IMG submission 184018) | Soil microbial communities from Rifle, Colorado - Rifle CSP2_sed 10_1 (SPAdes) (version 2) | ecosystem: Environmental > Terrestrial > Deep subsurface > Rock core/Sediment | place: Rifle... | reverse complement strand
ACTCGAAGAAGAACCTCGTTAAAGCTTTGCGGCTCCAGGGTGAGATCGCGATCGCGCGGCGTCGGTGGGATGACGCCGAAGCTGCCCTTCGAGAGGCCGTCATGATTGCCGAGACGGTCGGTAATCCGACCCAGCTCTGGAAGACCTATCTCACCGCGGCACGGCTTCAGGATCATTTGAATAAACACGACGACGCGCGAGTCGCCTATCAAAAGGCGCGCCAGGTTGTCGAGCGAGTTCGCGCAACCTTACAAAACCAATCCCTGCGCATCAGTCTTGAGCGCTCACCAATTATTCAGCAGATTTACGACTTTAAACCGTAGGTGTCATGCAGCGGTTCCAATGATTAGATTGCATTGGGGCGCAGCCTGGTTGGTCGAAGTCCGGCGTGCCGAAGTCCGCGATGCGCATCCGATTGATTTAGATCACGACCCGACAGTGACCGGCCCGCTCTCAGCGCGGCAAAGCTGCGGCGCTCTTGTTTCCTTTTTGATCAGTCACTGTGGCAACAACATCTTGAAATGAAATCTTTGGATCGACTCAATGATGCGATCGTCACCTGCCGGCGCTGCCCGCGGTTAGTGCGCTGGCGCGAAGCCGCGGCGCAAAAACCGCCGCGCCGCTATCTGGGAATGCAATATTGGGCGAAGCCGCTGCCTGGATTCGGCGACCCCAACGCGCGCCTGTTGATTGTTGGCCTGGCACCGGCGGCGCATGGAGGCAATCGCACGGGAAGAATATTTACCGGCGACCGCAGCGGCGACTGGCTCTACGGCGCCCTCTACGCGGCGGGATTCGCCAATCAACCCACTTCCGATCGTCGCGACGATGGACTAAGACTCAGCGACTGCTATATTACGGCAGCGGTGCGCTGTGCTCCGCCCGATAACAAGCCCACTTTGATAGAATTCAAGCGTTGCCGGCCGTACCTGGTCGAAGAATTGAAATGTTTCGGGCAAACCAAGGTGGTAATCGCCCTCGGTAAAATCGCCTTCGACGCGTTCCTGGCTGCTTACCAGGCTAACGGCGGCCAACTGCCTCGGCCGCGCCCCAAGTTCGCTCACGGTTGGTCGGCGAAGTTACCCGACGGCCCGCGCTTGATCTGCTCTTATCATCCCAGCCAGCAGAATACCTTTACCGGAAAACTCACTAGGCCGATGTTCCAGAGTATTTTTGCGCAGGCGAAAGCGGTGCTGGTCGAGTAGCCCGGCGGACCTTCGGTGCCGTGCAAACCGGGATCATCTACGAAAGAGATTTTAAAGACGGCGCGGCCGCCGCGCTGGTTGTCGCCGGTGTTTTGGTGTTACGGTGGGGACGAAGCCGGTTCAAAGTTCGAGGTTCAAACGTGCGAGGAGAAGATTCAGAGGGCCGGTCCCCGCGTGGCCGCCCGCACTGAGCACAAATTTGTGAGGGAAGCATGAGCGTGAAGCCAGGCCGGGATTATTTCGAGATCGAGGCAGAGCTCAAAAAACGCGTCGAAGGCGAGATTCTTTTCGATCGCTACTCGCGACTACTTTACTCCACCGACGCGTCGATTTATCAAATCGAGCCGATCGGCGTGGTCGTGCCGCGTCACAAGGGCGACGTGCAGGCCGTGATCGAGATCGCCAATAAGCTCAGCGTGACGGTTCTTCCGCGCGGCGGCGGGACCTCGCTCGCGGGCCAAACGGTCGGACATTCCATCGTGCTCGATTTTTCCAAATACATGCAGAATGTCTTGGAGGTGAACCGAGATGAGCTTTGGTGCCGGGTCCAACCAGGCCTCGTTCAAGATGAACTGAACGCTTACGTGCGCGGGATCGGGCTGCAATTTGGTCCTGATACTTCAACGTCGAACCGCGCGACGATCGGTGGCATGATCGGCAACAATTCCGCCGGCGCCCACTCGTTGACCTACGGTAAAACGCTGGACCATGTCATCGAGCTGACGGTCTTGCTTGCCGACGGCAGCGAGGCGGTGCTCAAGGATGTGTCACCCGAAGCGGTGCAAACCAAAAGCAGGGTTGACTCGATCGAAGGCCGGGCTTACCGCGAAGTCTTCCGGCTGGCGCAACAGCACAAGAACGAAATACTTGATCGCTATCCGAAAATCATGCGGCGCGTGTCCGGCTACAATTTGGACGAGTTCGTCAAGCCGCAGCCATTCAACCTGTCACGCATGCTGGTCGGTTCCGAGGGCACGCTGGCAACAATCGTCGAAGCGAAGATGCGCCTGGTGCCGAAACCCAAATGGACGGCCATGGACGTGATCCACTTCAACGACGATATCGAAGCGTTGGAGTGCGCGCAGGTCATCCTCCAGACGCGCCCCTACGCCATGGAATCCACCGACAAGATGGTGCTCAATCTCGCGCGCGGTAACATCGAACAGTCGCGCAGGTTGGGCTTCGTCCAGGGCAACCCGGATTCGTTGCTCATGGTGGAATACGCCGGTGAGACAGAAGAGGAGGTGCGGGATCAAGTTTACAAGCTCGAAGACGTTCGCAAGAGAGAAAAAATCGGCTACGCGGCAACAATGGCCTTCAAACCGGAAGAAGTGAAGGCGATCTGGGGCGTGCGCAAGGCCGGGCTCGGCTTACTGCTCGGCATCAAGGGTGACAAGAAACCGATCGCCTTCGTCGAAGACACGGCGGTGGAGCCCGCGAAGCTGCCGGAATTCATCCGCCGTTTCAAAGAAGTGGTTTCGCGTCATGACACCGTTGCGGGTTATTACGGTCACTGTTCGGTCGGCTGCATGCATATTCGGCCGCTGATCAATCTCAAGGAGGTGACTGAGAAAGAGAAAATGGTTGCCATCGCCAACGACATCACCGAGCTGGTACTCGAATTCAACGGTGCACTGTCGGGGGAACATGGCGACGGCCTGGCGCGCAGTCACTTCAACGCCAAGCTGTTTGGGCCGGCGCTTTACGACGCGTTCCGCCAAATCAAGCGCGCCTTCGATCCGAAGAACATCATGAATCCGGGAAAGATCGTCGATGCGCCGGCAATGACCGAATCACTCAAGATCAGCCCGCAATACAAGCCCTGGGAGCCGCGCACGACCTTGGATTTTGCCGGGCAGGGCGGTTTTGCGCGCTCGGTGGAAATGTGCAGCGGCATGGGCGAGTGCCGAAAAAAGCTCGACGGCACCATGTGCCCGTCGTACATGGGCACGCTCGACGAGGAGCACTCCACCCGCGGCCGTGCCAACGCGCTGAGAAACGCGATCTCCGGCAGAGCGCCGCAGGAAGAATTTACGGGGAAACGTTTATACGAGGTGATGGATCTTTGCCTCGAATGCAAAGCCTGTAAGGCCGAGTGCCCATCGAACGTCGACATGGCCAAACTCAAGTATGAGTTTCTCGATCACTATCACCGCGCCAATGGCTTGCCGCTGCGCAACCGGATGTTCGGCGGCATCGAGAAGGTCAATCGAATCGGTTCGGCGCTTGCGCCAGTGTCGAATTGGATCGCCAGTTCCGGAATCAACCGCTGGCTCATGGAAATCTTCGCCGGCATCGACCGTCGCCGGCCCTTGCCGCAATTTGCCGGCGAAAATTTCGCCGAATGGTTCCGAAAACACCAAGCGGCGGGAGATGGCTCGAGGGGCGAAGTCCTGTTGTTTCACGACACGTTCAACAATTTCAACACGCCCAATGTCGCGATCGCCGCGACGCGGTTTTTAGAGAAGTCCGGATATCGCGTGCTGCTCGCGGACAAGAAATGCTGCGGCCGGCCGATGATCTCAAAAGGCATGCTGGGCGAGGCCAGAGAAAATGCCGCGTGGAACGTGGATAAGCTTGCGCCTCACGCCGAGAAAGGGATTCCGATTGTCGGACTCGAGCCCTCGTGCTTGCTCACCTTGCGTGACGAATATCCAGAATTGATTCCGACGACCGCCGCAAAAAAGGTGGCGGTGAACAGCTTCCTATTCGACGAATTCGTCATGCGCGAACACAACGAGGGAAGACTCATTTTACAGTCGCATCGCAATGGCAAGAAAGCGCTGCTGCACGGCCACTGCCATCAAAAAGCGCTTGTCGGCACGGCGCCGACGATTGCGATGTTAAAAAAAGCCGGCTACGAAGTCAGCGAAATCGACTCCGGCTGCTGCGGTATGGCGGGTTCCTTCGGTTTTGAAAAGGAGCATTACGATCTTTCGATTAAGATCGGTAACCGCCGCCTCGTGCCCGCGCTGAAAGCAGCCGGCGCCGACGCCGAGATCGTCGCGCCCGGTATATCATGCCGACAGCAGATCGACCATTTGGCCGGCCGTAAGGCAAAACATCCGGCGGAGTTGCTATTGGAAGGGATCGAGCCGTAATCGCTCGCATCATAGCGAGCGGGCTGGAGCCATTTTGCGCGGCGGTTTTGCCAGCAATATCAAAAATGCTGAAGTGAAAAGAGCGCATGAAAAGATCGTAAAAGATAGATTGTAGCTGCCCATGCGGTCGTGCAGAAAGCCGAAGAAGGGCGCGCCGCTGGCAGCGAACAGGTGAGAAAAGAAAAGCGAGAGGCCGCGCACCGTTCCGAGAGAAGTCCGCCCAAAAAAACTCGCCCAGATCACTTCACGCAATACGAAGCTTCCGGCCAGGCCTGTGCCGTAGAGAAAAAAGCCCAGGTAAACCAGATGAATCTGGTCGCTCAAGAGCGCGATCACCAGACCCATGCCCTGGATCAAAAATTGTACGCAGGAAACTTTCCTGATGTCGAACTTGTCGGCGAGGGCTCCCCAGACCAGCGTGGAGGCGAGTTGCGTGAGCGCGATGGTGCTCATGAAAGAGGCGGCGATCAGCGGCGAGTAGCCGATGTCCGTCACGAAGGAAAATAGGTGCAGATTCAGACCTGCAATGCCGACCCCGGCGATACCGAAAGTCATGACCAGCAGCCAGAAGGTTGGCTGCCGCAGAACCTCAGAGCGAGTCCACGACATTTCCACAGCTGGCTCGAGCCGCTGGGACGTAATCGAGCCGGGCGCAGCCGCCTGTGAGCCAGCGGCTCTTTGAAATCCGGTTTCGCCGTCCGGCAGAAGCCCGAAATCTTCGGGCCGGCGCCGAATGAAAATGAGCGCCGGCGCCACGACCAGGAGCGGGGCAACCATGCCGAAGACGGCCCAGGTGCCGCGCCAGCCGATAAGAACGAACAACGACGCCGCGAGCAAGGGTATGCCGAGCTTGGCGACGCCGGTGCCTAAGTTGGCAATGGCCATGGCGCGGCCGCGTTTCTTGACGAACCATTGCGCAATGGTGACGTTGATCACCAGCGACCCAAGCAGCGCTTCGCCGGCAATGACGAGCGAGCAACGGACCAGCGCAAACTGCCAGAAACTTTGCACCAGGCTGGAAAGCAGCAAGCCTGCGCCTTCCATGAGGACGCCGATGATGAGGATCCAGCGCCCGCCGTGGCGGTCGATCATCGGTCCGAGCAGAGGCACGATCAGAGCGGCGATGCCGATCTCGAAAGTGCGGATCAGCGAGAACGCGCCGCGCGTGACACCGAGCTCTTCGGTAATGGGCTTGAGAAAAATGCTGAGCGTGCTGGAGAAGGCAAACGTGCCGGCAATGTGAACTAATATACCGACACCGACGATGTACCAGCCGTAGAAGACTTTGGATTGTGTCGTGCCATCGTCCAGTCGATTTGGGTTGTTCATGCGGTAGGAATCTGCCCGGGAACAAAATGGGGTCGACGATACTTGCCCGACGATGAAGCAGTTATGAAAGAATAGCCGTGGATGACTTCCATCAGTTGCCGTTCAGGGCGGCAAGTTGAAACAGATCGCTACGTTCGATGCGCAAAATTCTTCGAGCTTGGTTATCTTCCGTTATCACAACCGGATGGTTTCATCTTTTTACTTCGCAACGATAAGACACCATCGTTCGCGTTCCTGTCAAACAAATAGGACAACGCGTGCTTGAAAAAGCCCGCGCGCGGCCCTATGACTGGCACGAATCGTAGCGCGGCGAGACTGCTCCGCGATCTCCTTATTGAGGCGCCGGTGAACTTGTTGGATGCATCGCGATGGTCAGCATGACCGTCGGTCAGCTGTTTGTGAATGTCCACTACACTCGAAGTGAGGAGGTTCTGAATGCTCATCTTATCGAACGATGATATCGAGAAAATTCTGCCGGTGGGAACTTGCCTCGATGTGCTTAAAGAGGCTTACCGCGATCTCGGTAACGGCGCGCGCGCGAGGCCCGGGTCGGGCGTGAGATTCCGACCGAATGGTTTTTGGAGGATGTGCATCCCTAAATAGTTTTACGTCTCTAGTCTCTAGTCTCGAGTTAAGAACATGAGAACAAAAGCACCCTATTGATGTTGTTGCTTGTGCTGGCGCCGGAGTGTTGACTATCCGGCTTCATCAAAAACTCTACGGGGGAAAATCTATTCATTTTCGGCGCATCGTTAGCTGAGGACGTCACCGCCGGTCTTTTTTTTTCGACGACGCGATGCGGCTGGCTCTGTGAATCTTTTTTTGGCGCTGCCTCGATAGATGGCCGGCAAAAATTTGGTTTTTTATTGACAGTTCGAAACCACTTTCGTAAACTGGAAACAGCAGAGAAAGGAGGTGGTCCAGACATGATTGATCAATGTATTGTCTGCGAGGTGGCTGAGACTTAGGCTCTAGGCGGGATCTTTGACGGGGATTCGGGCCTGGAGCCTGGGAATCCCCCTCAGTCCACCTAGTAGGTCCGCTTCAACGGTCGCTTGCGCTGCCGCTTGAAGCGGACCCTCTTTTTTCCAAGAGATCAAGTGCGGCGATCGCCACCTTTCTGGTCTGCTCGTCCTCACCGTCGCGATTTTTTCTTAAGGCAGTCACAAACTCCTGGTCCGGTGTTCCCAAGTTAGCCAGCGCGATTGCCGCGGCGTTGCGCACCTTGGCGTCCGTATCTTTTAAGTAAGTCTGCAGCAAAATATTCTTTCCCGCATCATTGAGCTCGGGTCTTAACCTCAGACCGATGGTTGCGGCGACTCTGACCGTGGCGTCCGGATCGCCGAGGGCGTTGAGTAAAGCTGCTGAACTCACCGCGTCGGACAACGTCAAATCGCGCAGCGAGTAGAGCGCCATTCTCTTTTGACTGACGGTGCCCCGGGCGCACAGCTGAATCAACGAATCAACCAGATTCGTATCCTGTTTGGCGATACGAATCAGCAGCAGGGCGATCGCCCAGCGAATATCCGGCTCGCGATGGCCGAGGGCATCGAGCAGGCTTTCGATGGCGGCCGCGGGAGGTTGCGGCAAGTGTCCGAGGATATAGGCCACCGGCCAATAATTTCGATGACCGGCCTCGACTAATCGGTGATTTAAGATTTCACGCAAGCGAGGCAGCTCGGCAGCGAGAGGAATTAATTGATCGACGGCGGCGCGAAGGGTCGGTTTATCGTGATGATCCAGGTCGGCGATGAGCGCCGCGGTTTGCTGGTCATCGAGTTCCATGCTCCATCCGCGCGCGCTTGTCGATTGCGAATCTCACCCGAAATGAGGTCTGGGCGAGGCGCCTGAGCGCGCGTTTAAATTTCCAGAAATTGCGGGCAGTCGGTGAGGTTGCGGTTGCCTTGGGGCGTGACTAGAACGACATCTTCCAAACGCACCCCGCCGACGCCTAAATAATAAAGCCCCGGTTCCACGGTAACCACATGGCCGGCGCGCAAGGTGGCATCGACCGGCGCGATGCGCGGCGGCTCGTGAATATCCAATCCCAAGCCATGCCCGGTGCCGTGAAAAAATCCCTGCATCCGGCCTTTGATTTTTCCGGTGTGAAATCCGCGCGCTTCGAAAAGATCGAGAATCTTCTGGTGCACCTCTTTGCCGTTGACGCCGTCGCGGATGTCGGCAAAGCCGATCTGCTGCCCGGCTTGCACGGTTGCGTAAATCTCTTTGAGCTTGTCGGAGGCGCGCCCGCGCACGACCGTGCGGCTCAAATCGCCGAAGTAGCCGTTTTGCTGCGAGCGCGGAAAAATATCGAAGATGATTGACGTGTTTGCCTTGACCGGGCCGCTGCCTTCGTGATGCGGGTCGACGCACTGATTGCCGGATGAGATGATCGTGTGGCTGGGCAGCCAACCTTGAGCCATGATCGTGGTGTTCACCGCGGTCTTGAGCATTTCGGAAGTTAATCGCGCGCCGTTCAGGTACAGGTAGCCGTCACGCTTGGCCTTGGTCCGCTTCAAAGTTCGAATGCCGGCCTCGAGGCCGAGCCGCGCGACGCGCAGCGACTCAGTAATTTGTTTGACTTCGAGACGGTCCTTGGTTTCGCGCTCGGGCCAAAACGGATCGCGCTTGATTTGCACGCTGTAGCCTTTTGCGCGGAGCTGATCGGCGAACAACGCGGAGAAATTCGCCGGGACGATCAGCGAGCGGATACCGCGCTCGCGGAATAGCAAGTCGAGGATGTCGATCAAAACGATCGGAGACTTGCCGAGCTTGCGCAATTTCTTTTGATACTGAGAAAGGGACAGGACGCGGTCGACCTGCGCTTGCTTCTTGGCGCGGTCGATTTCCAAATCGCTCATGACCGCGAATTTGATATTTTTGTGTTGAAAAAAAATAAACGGGTCCGGCACAAAGAAGCCGACCGCGTACAGCATGTTGGAGTCGCCTTCGCTTGCGGCGACGAGCAGCAATGCCTGGTCGTTGCGCAGCTTCGACGGATCGGGCTCGCGCGTTGCGCTGTTCGCGGCGGCGTGTCGGTTACGTTTCGATTCGAACATGATTTTTTTCGCTCGTGGAAATCGTTGTGTCTGCAGCGAGAATAGTAACCCGCGCCACGACGGAGCGCAACTTTCAGAGGCTCCGGCGGTCTCGCCGGCGCAAATTTGATTGACAGGGCAGGCGCTTTTGCTATGATTCACCGACTCTTTCGCCGAATCACTTCGATGCCACATCCGAGGATATTCCTGCCATGACCCCAGTCGACAACTTCAACAAGTTGCGCGAGCTCAATCAAAAAGCGGAAGCGGGCGGCGGCGAAGAGCGCGCCCGGCGCCAGCATGAGCAAGGCAAACTTTTGGCCCGCGAGCGTCTCGACATCCTGCTCGACAGCGGTAGCTTTGTCGAGCTCGATCGCCTGCGCACGCATCACTGCATCGATTTCGGTTTGGATAAACAAAAATATTTGGGCGATGCCGTAGTCACCGGCTATGGCGCGATCGACGGCCGGCTGGTTTATGTCTACTCGCAGGACTTTACTGTGTTTGGCGGCAGTCTCAGCCGCGTCGTGGCCGACAAAATCTGCAAGGTCATGGACATGGCGGTGAAGAACGGCGCACCCTTGATCGGCATCAACGATTCGGGCGGGGCGCGCATTCAGGAAGGCGTCGACAGCCTGGCCGGGTACGGCGAAATTTTTCAGCGCAACGTGATGGCTTCCGGGGTTGTGCCGCAGATCACCGCCATCATGGGCCCTTGCGCCGGCGGCGCGGTGTACTCGCCGGCGATTACCGATTTTATTTTCATGCTGAAGACCAACAGTTACATGTTCATTACCGGTCCGGATGTTATCAAAACCGTGACCCATGAAGAGGTCACTAAAGAATCGTTGGGCGGCGCCGAAACCCACGCCGGCAAAAGCGGCGTGGCGCATTTCACCGTTCAGAGCGAGAAAGATTGCTTGCGGATGATTCGCGAGTTGATCGGTTTTCTACCGAGCAACAACCAGGAGGACGCGCCCTTCCGCACGACCACCGATGATCCGCTCCGGCGCGACAAGCGCCTGAAGGATTTGATCCCGGATAATCCCACCCGGCCTTACGACATGAAGGATCTCATCTCCTTGGTCGTGGACGAAGGTTATTTTTTTGAGGTGCAGCCTGAATTCGCGCGCAATATCTTGGTCGGCTTTGCCCACCTTGGCGGGCGCTCGGTCGGCATCGTCGCCAATCAGCCGGCCCATCTGGCCGGCTGTTTGGATATCAACGCCTCGGTCAAGGCGGCGCGCTTCATCCGTTTCTGTGACTGCTTCAATATTCCGGTCGTGACCTTTGTCGATGTGCCCGGTTTTCTGCCCGGTACCGAACAGGAATACCACGGCATCATCCGCCACGGTGCAAAACTGCTTTACGCCTACGCTGAGGCGACCGTGCCGAAAGTCACGATCGTCACGCGCAAGGCCTACGGCGGCGGCTACATCGTCATGTCGAGCAAACATCTGCGCGGCGATATCAACCTGGCTTATCCGACCGGTGAGATCGCTGTCATGGGACCTGAAGGCGCGATCAATATTGTTTTCCGCGAGGCGTTGCACAAGGCCGCCGATTCGGCCAAGACGCGCGATGATATGGCGGCCCACTACCGCGAGACTTTTGCCAACCCGTTCAAAGCCGCCGAGTCGGGCTATGTGGACGCCGTGATCTACCCTGAAGACACGAGGCCGACGCTAATCCGCTCGCTGGAAATGCTAAAAAACAAACAAGATCACAACCCGCCCAAGAAGCATGGCAATATTCCGCTGTAGGGAAGTCAACAAGCGCGCGGCAAAAGGCGAACGTACGGGCAAAACGCGCCGTGCCCGTACGGCGATTGTTTATTTGCATGTTCAAACGCATTCTCATCGCTAACCGGGGCGAGATCGCCGTCCGGATCGCGCGCGCATGCCGCGAGCTCGACATTGAAACGGTTGCGGTTTACTCGGATGCCGATCGTGAATCGTTGCATGTAAAGTACGCGGATTACGCCTACCGGATCGGTCCGGCACCGTCGACGCAGAGCTATTTGGCAATCGACCGGATCATCGAGGTGTGTAAAAAAAGCCGCGCCGAGGCGGTCCATCCGGGCTACGGCTTTTTGGCCGAAAACGCCGCCTTCGCGCAGCGCTGCAAGCAAGAAGGCATCGTGTTTATTGGGCCTTCTGCGGAAGTGATCGATCGGATGGGCGATAAGGTCAAAGCGCGCCAAATCATGAAAGCCGCCGGCGTGCCCGTGGTGCCGGGCTCGGACGGTATCTTGACGACCGAAGAAGAAGTTTTAAAAACCATCGAATCGATCGGCTATCCCTGTATGTTGAAAGCAGTGGCGGGCGGCGGCGGCAAGGGACTTCGCCTAGTCCGTTCGCGGCGCGAAGTGTCGTCGGCCTTTCGCGCCGTCGGCTCGGAGGCGTCATCGTCATTCGGCGATGCCCGGCTCTACGTCGAGAAGTTCATCGAAAGGCCACGCCACATCGAAATCCAGATTCTCGCCGACAACTACGGCCGGGTCATTCATCTATACGACCGGGAGTGCTCTATTCAGCGGCGCCATCAAAAGGTCCTTGAGGAGTCGCCGGCGCCGGGAATGGATGATCGCACCCGACGGCGGATCGGCCGGATCGCCATTCAAGGCGCGCGCGCGGTGGGCTACGTCGGCGCCGGGACTTTGGAGTTTCTACTCGATCAGGCGCAGAATTTTTACTTTCTCGAAATGAATACCCGCCTCCAAGTCGAGCATGCGGTCACCGAGCGGGTCGTCGGTATCGATCTGGTCAAAGCGCAGATCGAAGTGGCGGCCGGCGGCTATTTGCCGTGGCGCCAGCGCCATATTACCCAGACCGGCCACGCCATTGAGTGTCGCATTTATGCCGAAGACCCGGAGCAGGACTTTATGCCCTGTCCGGGCAAGATCGAAGGGCTGCGCTTGCCGGAAGGGCTCGGCCTGAGAAACGATTGCGGCGTCTACGAGGGCGCCGAGGTGCCGATCTACTATGACCCGATGATCGCCAAACTGATCACCTGGGGCGAGAATCGGGTCGAGGCCATTTTGCGAATGCGCCGCGCCTTGCGCGAATACCAGGTGCGCGGCATCAAGACCAACATTTCGTTTAACCAATGGATTTTGCGTCACCCGCGCTTCATGTCAGGCGATGTCAATACTGCGTTTATCGACCAGGAGTACCGGGCGTCGAGCAGCGAAGAAGTGCTGCCGCACAAGGAGATCGCGCTCGCCTCGGCGGCGATCGCGGCGTTGCACCGCGAACAAGAGCAAACTCTGGGGCTGCTGGCGAGAGGCGCCGCCGAGCCGTCGAAGTGGCGCGAGCAGGGCAAACGTAGTTCGCTGCGGCGCTATGAAACGTTTGCGCGCCGCGGTTGGCGCCGTCCTTAGAAGGTTGAAACCATGGCCTTCCTTGCCAAACTGGGCGAGCAGGATTACATCGTCGAGATCGAAGAGAACGGCAAATCGGTGTATCGCGTGTCCGTGGACGGCAATGAGTTCTTGGTCGACGGCAAAAAAACCGGGCGGACCAATTACTCGCTGATCGTCGACAACCGCTCCTTCGAGATCGAAGTCGACAATACCGACGACGAATACCGCGTGCTGGTCGACGGACGCAATTACCGCATCCACCTGGTCGACGAGCGGCGCGTGCGCATCGGCAGCGCGCACGCGGGCGTCGAGTTACAGGGGCGCCAGAACGTTTCCGTGCCCATGCCGGGCAAAATCATCGCGGTACTGGTTTCCGAAGGCGACGCCGTCGACAAGGGGCAAGGCTTGGTGATCGTCGAGGCAATGAAGATGGAAAACGAAGTGCGCAGCCCGATTGCCGGCTTGGTGAAGGAGATCAAGGTCAAGCCCGGCGAAACCGTCGAGGGCGGTGCGGTGCTAGTCATCGTCGAGTAACATTTTTCGCGCTTTTTTGTTCGAAATTCTTGTCACTCCGTTTCAATCATGTTATAGCAGCGCTGCATGATTCCGAAAAAATGTTTTTTCACCAAAGGTGTCGGCGTCCACAAGGAAAAATTGGCATCGTTCGAGCTGGCGTTGCGGTCGGCGGGCCTGGCTTATTGCAACTTGGTGTTGGTCTCGAGCATCTATCCGCCGGGTTGCAAGCGCATCTCCAAGGAAGAAGGTATCAAACTCCTGCGCCCGGGCGAGATCGTCTTTTGCGTTTACGATCGAGAAAGCACGAACGAGCCCAATCGATTAGTGGCGGCCTCGGTGGGTGTCGCCATACCGGCCGATCAGGAACAGCATGGCTACCTTTCCGAGCATCATTCTTTCGGCGAGACCGAAGAGAAGGCCGGCGAATATGCCGAAGATTTGGCCGCCAGCATGTTGGCGACCACGCTGGGTATCGAGTTCGATCCCGACACCGCCTGGGACGAGCGTGAAAATCTCTTCAAAATGTCCGGCAAGATCGTCCGCACGTCGAACATCACTCAGTCGGCGATCGGCAATAAGGATGGGCTATGGACCACTGTATTCGCCGCCTGCGCCTTTGCCAACGACGACAGCTAAGAGCCTCGAGTGTCGAAAAGTTTTCGCAAGAGCACGGCGTCAGCCGTGCTCTTTTTTTTACTCCTGGCGCTCGCGCCGATTCATTCTGAAGCGCGCGATATAGGCGACCGCGATGCTGACCAGGTAGAGTAGCGCGAGCGGGACCATGAGGAGCACCTGAGCGATCAGGTCCGGCGGCGTTAGCACCGCGGCGAACAGCGCGATGCCAATGATGGCGTAGCGGCTGTGGCGAATCAGCAAGCGATGATCGATGATTCCGACGCGCGCGAAGAAAAAGGCGAGGACGGGCAACTCGAACATTATTCCGAAAGCCAGCACCAGGCGGGAGACCAGGGAGAGATAATCGCCGACTCGAAGCAGCGGCTGGATAGCGATCGCTTCGTAGCGGGCAAGCAGGAACCCCAAGCCTCGCTGGATCACGATCAGGTAGCAAAACGCCGCGCCGGCGACGAAGAAAAACGAGCCGAACAGGACGAAACTCCGGGTGTAGCGCTTCTCATGTTCGTAGAGTCCGGGCGCGACAAACTGCCAGAGCTGCCAGAGCAACACCGGCGAGGCGACGATCACGGACGCGGCGAACGCAACTTTCAGTTTAGTAAAAAACGCCTCTGTGACGGAGGTGCCGATCAGCGTCAGGCCTTCGATATCGAGGCGGCGGAGCGGCGCGGCTAGAATCGTGAAGAGATCATCGACGACGAAATAGCAGCCGAAAAAGGCGAGGGCGAGCGCGATGACACTTTTGACCAGCCGATCGCGCAGCTCCGCGAGATGGGAGGTAAAGGGCATCTGGGCGTCGGACGCTTGCCCGGTACCCTGGATCGTGCTCACTTTTTCTCTGGTGCGGGATCGGTGTCCGACGGCGCGGCAGGCTCGGCGGGGTTTTCGTCCAGCGCGCGATCTTCTTTTGCGCTCGCCTCCGCCGTCGATTCCTCGACTTCTCGTTCCATCTGTCGGAACTCGTCCTTCAATTCGTCGGTGGCGCGGCGAAATTCGGCCATGCCCTTGCCCAGGGCCTTGGCGAGCTCGGGAAGTTTCTTAGGACCGAGGACGACCAGTGCTAGCCCCAAAATCAGAAGCAACTCGGGCATGCCGATGCCGAACATAAAGCTAAGCTATGTGATTTCACGCAGCTTGGCAAGATTGGCTAGGCCAGCTGAGGAAATGGGGTGTTGGAGTGAAGGAGTATTGGAGTATTGGGTTTCAATCCATTACTCCACCACTCCAGTACTCCAAACGGTGTCTCGGTTGTATTGAGCGCGATCAAAGCATATGAGTCTTCTCGACGGGATGCTGGCGGTTTTGCAGGAGCGGCGCTCAGGTGTTAGTTTACTTCAGTGGAACGGACTGCGGTTGTCGTCGATCGAGAGTACCTAAAACACCTGCCGGGGAATACCCATCCGGAGCGGCCCGAGCGGATTCAAGTGCTGCTCGATCTCGCCGCGCGCCTCGATCAGCCGAAATTTACCTTATTGCCGCCTCGAGCGGCGAGCCGGGCCGAAATCGAGCAAACCCACGGGGTCGATTATATTCGTCTCGTCGAATCGACCTCGGCGGTCAACCATTACGCTTTGGACGGTGATACGATCACCAGCCGCGACTCGTTCGGCGTCGCTTTGCTTGCCGTCGGCGGCTTTTTGAATTTGCTCGATTCGATCGCGGCAAAAGAGAGCGCCAACGGCATCGCGCTGGTCCGGCCACCGGGCCACCATGCCTTGCGTAACCGGGCGATGGGCTTTTGTTTGTTCAACACCATGGCGATCGGCGCCGGACATCTCAAACGCCAACACGGTGCGAACAAAATTATGATCGTCGATTGGGACGTGCATCACGGCAATGGCACCCAGGACGCCTTTTACGATGACCCGTCGGTGCTGTTCGTTTCGACTCATCAGTTTCCTTACTATCCGGGGACCGGAGCCGTGACTGAGACCGGCGCCGGCGCCGGCACGGGCTATACGATCAACGTGCCGCTTCCCGCCGGTTGCGCGGACCGGGAATATCTCCAGGTCTTCCAAGACATCATCGTGCCGGCGGCGGAAAAATTTCGGCCCGAATGGGTTCTAGTTTCCGCCGGTTTTGATCCGCACCGGCGCGATCCGCTTGGCGGTATGGATGTAACGGAACAAGGATTCGCCGCGATGGCGCGCATGCTGCTCGGCCAGGCAAGAAAATTCGCCGGCGGGCGCATCGCCCTTCTACTCGAAGGCGGTTACGATCTCGCCGGGCTGCGCAACTCGGTAGCCGCCGTATTGACTGAGCTGCAAGCGCCCGAAACGACCGTCGCGGAGCGCTTACCGCTGACTGAAAGCGGCATTGAACCGGTCATTCGCCGAGTTCTGCAAGTACACGAAAAGTTTCGATAAAGTACAACACTATTGACCCTCTGGGCCGACTCATCTATGTTAGCGATACCCAAACGTTAACAATCCTCTTACAGATCGGTTCGCATCGTGAACATGAATCAACAACGCAGAGTTGTCGTGACGGGGCTAGGTTTAGTTTCGCCCTTGGGGACCGGGGTTGAAAAGAATTGGCACTCTTTATTGGAGGGCCGCTCCGGTATTCGCAACATTTCGCGCTTCGCCGCCGACGGTTTCGCTTCGCGTATTGCCGGTGAGGTGCCGGATTTCAAGGCCGAAGATTACATCGAGCCTAAAGAGATCAAAAAGATGGATCTCTTTATTCAGTATGCTCTCGGTGCGGCGGCGATGGCGATGGACGATAGCGGCCTAAAAGTCGAGGGCGAGTTTGCTGAAGAGGTCGGCGTCATCATCGGCGTGGGCCTGTGCGGCATCGATACCATCGAGAACACCAAAGACGCGTTGCTCCAAGGCGGGCCGCGCAAAATCTCTCCATTTTTCATTCCCAAAGTCATCTCCAATTTGGCGCCCGGACAAGTGGCGATTCGCTACGGCGCGAAAGGCGTCAATTGGACGCCCACCTCCGCTTGCGCTTCCGGCACTCACGCGATCGGCGAAGCGTTCCATCTGATCCGCCGCGGCATGCAACAGGCGGTGATCACGGGCGGCGCGGAGTCGGCGATCACGCCGCTCAGCGTCGGCGGCTTTGCCGCCATGAAGGCGCTGTCGACACGCAACGACGAGCCCGAACGGGCGAGCCGGCCGTTCGATAAGGGACGTGACGGTTTCGTCATCGGCGAGGGCTCCGGCATTTTGATTCTTGAAGAGCGCGAACACGCGCTCAAACGCGGCGCGAAGATATACGCCGAGGTGATCGGCTACGGCGCTAACGGCGATGCGTATCATATGACGGCGCCATCGCCGGAAGGCGAAGGCGCGGCGCGCTGCATGCGCCTGGCGCTCAAAGACGCGGGGATCGCGCCGACCGACGTCGACTACATCAACGCCCACGGGACTTCGACCGAATACAACGACGCCAATGAAACCACGGCGATTAAAGCCGTGTTCGGTGAACAGGCGGCCAAGCTGGCGGTGAGCTCGACCAAGTCGATGACCGGCCACCTGCTCGGCGCCGCGGGCGCCGTCGAGGGTGTTTATTCGACGCTGGCGCTTTATCACGGCATGATCCCGCCGACCGTGAACTATGAAAATCCCGATCCGGCTTGTGACCTCGATTACGTGCCCAATCACGCGCGCCGAGCCGGCATCGAAGTCGCGTTGTCGAATTCATTTGGTTTCGGCGGCACCAACGGCTGCGTCATTTTCCGGAGGGTACAGTGAGCCGGCCGCAGCGCCGCAGCGCAATCCTCGGCACCGGCTCGGAGCTGCCGTCCAAGATCGTGACCAATCACGATCTGGAAAAGATGGTCGAGACCAGCGATGAATGGATCACCGTTCGCACCGGCATCAAAGAGCGGCGCGTGCTCGAAGACGGCAAAGGCAATGCCGATATGGCTCTACAAGCGGCGCGCCGCGCGCTCGCCGACGCGCGCATGGACGCCAAAGATCTCGACGCGATCATCATGGGCACGGTGACGCCGGACTATCCTTTTCCGAGCTCCGCCTGCGTTCTCGAAGACATGCTCGGCGCGCGCAATGTGTTCTCCTTCGACGTCGGCGCGGCGTGCTCGGGATTCTTAAATGCGTTGTCAGTGGCCGATTCGTTCATCAGCATGGGTAAAATCAATAATGCGCTCGTCGTCGGCTCCGATGCGCTCAGCCGTTTGATCAACTGGAAGGATCGCGGCACCTGCATTCTGTTCGGCGATGCCGCCGGCGCGGTGGTTCTGGGCGCAACCGAAAACGGCTCGGGCGTGCTTAGTACCCGATTGCGCACCGACGGTTCCTACGTCAAAACGCTTTACGTGCCGGCGGGCGGCTCGCTCAAGCCCGCCACTGCTGAGACGGTGCGCCGGAACGAGCACACGATCACGATGAACGGCAAAGAAGTGTTCAAGATCGCGGTGCGCTCGATGGAGGAAATCAGCCGCCAAGCGTTGGCCGATGCCGGCGTCGAAATCAATCAGGTTTCGCTGGTGATTCCGCACCAGGCCAATCGCCGAATCATCGTCGCGCTTGCCGAACGGCTCGGCATGCCGCTGGAAAAAGTCGTGGTGAATGTAGATAAATACGGCAACACTTCGGCCGCCTCGATTCCGGTGGCGCTCGATGAAGCCAGGCGCCAGGGACGCATCAAGCCCGGCGATATTGTCTTGCTCAACGCTTTCGGCGGCGGTTTTACCTGGGGCGCGGCCGTGGTCAAATTCTAGCAGGCTGCTGAAAAAGACTCGTAGGCTTCGTTGCGCTCAATCGCCGCTCGTCAACGTACCGCCGCAGTACGCCTCCTCGCGTCAATTTTTCGCGCGCCTCGCCTCTGAG
>Ga0209640_10001912_pt1 | contig 17997 bp, 14 predicted proteins | sample RifCSP10_1_FD_184018 | JGI IMG/M metagenome (GOLD analysis project Ga0209640, IMG submission 184018) | Soil microbial communities from Rifle, Colorado - Rifle CSP2_sed 10_1 (SPAdes) (version 2) | ecosystem: Environmental > Terrestrial > Deep subsurface > Rock core/Sediment | place: Rifle... | reverse complement strand
TGACTCCCGACCCCATTACACTTTTCGTGCTTCGGTCCCATTTCAGCGCGGACTCGAAGACCACCAGGCCGTCAGCGCTACCCACCGCCAGTTCGCACGCCCGCTCGGGGTGCGGCATCAGCCCTACGACGTTGCGCGCTTCGTTGCAGATGCCTGCGATGTTGTTCAGCGACCCGTTGGGATTGGCTTCGTCAGTCTCCGCCCCGGTCCGCGAGACGTACCGAAACACCACCTGGCGATTTCGTTCGAGGCGCGCTATCACCTCGGGCTCGGCGTAGTAATTGCCGTCCCCGTGGGCGATCGGGACCTGCATCAGTTGCCCGGGCTGGCACGCAGCCGTAAACGGCGTGTCGGTCTGCTCGACCCGCACGTGCAAGAACTCACAACGGAAATGCAGGTCGCGATTCCGCAGCATGGCCCCCGGCAACAGACCCGCCTCGAGCAGCACCTGAAAGCCGTTGCAAATGCCGAGCACCGGCCCGCCCGCCGCGGCGAATCTGGTGACCGCCTGCATAATCGGCGAGAACCTGGCGATGGCACCGGTCCGCAAGTAATCGCCATGCGCGAACCCGCCAGGCAAAATGACCGCATCGGCGCTGGCAAGGCTGGTGTCCTTGTGCCAGACGAGATCCGCGTCCTGACCAAGCACGTGCGTGATGGCGTGGTACGCGTCGTGGTCGCAGTTCGATCCGGGGAAGACAACGACGGCGAACTTCACCGCGCCACCTTCGCGGGGGCTGAAGGCCCCGCGCTACGGTTGGCAACCGACGCCCCTGCGCCACCGTCGACGACCTCGATGCGGTAGCTTTCGATGACCGGATTGGACAGCAGCTTGTCAGCCGCCTCCGACGCAAGTCGGACCGCCTCCTCCGGGCTGGGAGCGTCGATCTCGAGCTCGAAGTACTTGCCCTGTCTCACATCCCTGACCGACGCGTAGCCTAGCGTGTGGAGGGCTTCGGCCACGGTCGTGCCCTGCGGATCGAACACAGAGGGCTTCAAGGTGACAAACACACGAGCCTGCATCAGACAGCTACCTCCTGAAACACCCGTTCGAACACGTGATCGACGTGCCGCAGTTGCTCGTCGAGATCGAACGCACGCTCGATGTCGGCTGGCGTCAGCACGCCACCAACATCGGCATCGGCCAGCAAGAGCGCCTTGAAGCCCCGCCCCTTATGAAACGATTCCATGGCATTGCGCTGTACCCACTCATACGCGCTTTCGCGTGACACCCCCCGCTTGGCCAGCTCGAGCAACACAGTCCCAGAAAACACCACGCCGCGCGAGCGCTCCAGATTCTCGCGCATGCGCTCGGGGTTGACCACCATGCCAGAGACGATCCGCGTGAACCGGCGGAGCATGTGATCGAGCGCGATGAAACCATCCGGCAGGATCACGCGCTCGACAGAGGAATGCGAAATGTCGCGTTCGTGCCACAGCGCGTTGTTCTCGAAGGCGGCGGTCGCGTGCCCTCGCAGTAACCTGGCCAGCCCGACTATCTGCTCGCAGCCGATGGGATTCCGCTTGTGGGGCATCGCCGATGAACCCTTCTGCCCCTTGTCGAACGGCTCTTCGACCTCGCCGATTTCAGTCTTCTGCAGGCCGCGAATCTCAAGGGCAAATTTCTCGAGCGACGAACCGGTGATAGCGATCGCCGCGACCAACTCGGCGTGGCGGTCGCGTTGAATAACCTGCGACGCCACCAGGGCCGGCGCCAAGCCAAGCGTCTTGCACACATCGGCCTCGATCGACGGCGGCAGGTGCGCGAAGGTGCCCACGGCGCCAGAGAGCTTCCCGACAGCGACGACCTCGCGCGCCCGCCGGATGCGGGCGACATCCCGTGCGAGCTCCGCGTGCCAGAGCGCGAGCTTGAGCCCGAATGTCATCGGCTCGGCATGAACCCCATGAGTGCGCCCAATCATCGGCGTCCGGCGATGCTCATCGGCGCGGGCGTGCACGGCCCGCATCAGCCGGTCTAGTCCACCGAGAATCAGGTCACACGCCTCCCGCATCTGGATGGCCTGCGCGGTGTCGATGACGTCGGAAGAGGTGAGGCCGAAGTGCAGCCACCGGGCGGAAGGACCGACATGCTCGGCAACGGCCGTCGTGAAGGCGATCACGTCGTGCTGGGTCGTCGCTTCGATTTCGTCGATTCGTGCGATGTCGAACGCCCCCCGCTCCCGAATGGCGCGCGCGGCTTCAGGTGGGACGATCCCGGCACGAGACATTGCTTCGGCTGCGGCCACTTCGACCTGCAGCCACGTCTCGTACTTTCGCTGGTCGCTCCAGATGCGACCCATTTCAGGATGTGTGTAGCGCCCGATCATCTGCGCCGGACAACCTCGCGTTCGATGAACGACGATTGTCTCACCGATTCGACCACGGACGTACCCCTACTCTTTACCCAGGTGCACGGGTGCTCAGGTGCACGGGTGCACAGGTGCAAAGAACCCGAGAACCAGCACCCAGCACCCGAGAACCTGAGAACCTGAGAACCTGAGAACCTGTGAACCCAGGATCCGTGCACCGGTCTAGCCCAGCGCCAGCCGCTCGCGCGAAAGTTCCAAGCCGTCCACCGCACCGACCACCGTCGCAGCAAGCGAGGCGTTTCCAAACAGATCCCGTGCCACGCGCTGAACGTCGTCAACGCTGACAGCCTCGATGCCCTCGAGCGTTTCGTCCAGCCCGAACTGCCGATCGAAGTAGATCTCCTGCCGAGCCAGATGCGACATGCGGCTGGACGTGCTCTCCAGACCCAGCATGAGGCTGCCCTTGAGATGATCCTTGGCCCGTTGCAACTCGGGCCCAGGGAACGGCTCATCCTTGATCCGGCGCAACTCGCCGATCACAACATCGACCAGCTCACCAACCGCCTCGTTGGCACAACCGGCATAGATAGTCATCGAGCCCGCATCGCGGTAGGCGCTCAGACCGCTGAATACCGAGTAGGCGAGCCCCCGCTTCTCCCGGACGTTCTGGAACAAGCGTGAGCTCATCGACCCGCCAAGAACCGTGTTCAGAACGTAGCTGGCATAGCGATCATCGTGATCCTGGCGGTAGCTGCCGGTCCCCAGGCACACGTGGCTCTGTTCCAGTTCCTTGTTGCGAATGACGGTCCGGGGGAGCACGCGTGGCGGCTCCTCGGCCACCGGGCCGCCCGTCGTCGGAAGCCGCTCGAACGCTCGCTGCACGAGATCGCGCACGCGCTCGTGCTCGATGTTGCCAACAGCCGCCACGATCAGATTGGGCGCCGTGTACGTCTCGAGGAAGTAGCTGCGCAACACCTCTTGCGTGAGGGCCTCGACCGTCTCCTTGATGCCGAGGATTGGACGACCTAGCGGATGCTGCGGCCAGAGATTTTCGGTGAAGAGCTCGTGGACGAGGTCATCAGGTGTGTCCTCGACCATCTTGATCTCCTCGAGAACCACCTTCTTTTCCCGGCCGATGTCATCGGCTCGGAGCGCCGGGTTCATGACAATGTCGGCCAGCACGTCCACGGCCAGCGGCAGGTGCTCGTCGAGCACCTTGAAGTAGTAGCTGGCGTACTCCTTGGCGGTGAACGCGTCCATCTGTCCGCCAATGGAATCGACGGTCTGAGCAATGTCCTCGGCGCTCCGCGTGGCGGTGCCTTTGAAGAGCATGTGTTCGACGAAGTGTGCGATCCCACTCAGCTGCTCGGTTTCGTGGCGCGAGCCACGCGCAAGCCAGACGCCGATGCTCACCGAGCGAACTTGCGGCATCCGCTCGGTGAGGAGACGGAGACCACTGGGAAGCACGTCGCGGACGATGTCGGATTGGGACACGTAAGGGCTCTGGATGGCCGCTGCCAGGACGCGTCTGCCAGGCATCGCGGTGTCGGCCGCAAACCATTGACAGACATAGAATTAGAAGAACTTGAGAGATGATAGCACGCCCGCCGAGAGGCTCGCAAGCTCAAACCCCGGTGCTACAATTGACTGCTCGCATCTCAAAGAAAACGCGAGAGATATGAGCCCTCTCCAGCGCGACCTCGCCGAACTGGAACTCTCCGAACTGGAGTCCATCCTGCGCGAGCGCGGCCACGAGGCCTTCCACGCGCGGCAGATCTACCGGTGGATACACCGACATGCCCTCACCGAGTTCGACCGGATGACCGACCTGTCTCGGGCACTCCGCGCCGACCTTCAGACAGCGTTCCTCGTCGGCAGCCCACGCATCGTCGCCGACCAGCTTTCAGTCGACGGGACGCGGAAATTCGTGCTCGAGTTGGGCGACGGTCGCCACATTGAGTCAGTATTCATTCCCGACACCCCTGCCATGACGTTCTGCGTGTCGACCCAGGTCGGCTGCGCGATGTCGTGCGGCTTCTGTTTGACCGGGAAGATGGGGCTGGTTCGGAACCTGACCGCCGGTGAGATCGCGGGGCAGGTGACGACGCTCGCTCAAGCCACCGGCCTTCTCGGCCAGCCGTTCAACATCGTCTTGATGGGAATGGGCGAACCGCTGCACAACTACGACAACACCATGAAGGCGCTGCGGATGCTGCACGCCGAGCAGGGCCTGGCTGTATCGCCGCGTCGTGTGACGCTCTCGACCGTAGGCATCGTGCCTGGGCTGGAGCGCCTGGCTCGAGAATCGTTGATGCCAAATCTGGCGATTTCCCTGCACGCCACGACCGAGCAGCAGCGGACAACGCTGGTGCCGCCAAACGCAAAGTATTCCCTGGGCGCAATTCTGGACGCCTGTCGCAAGTTTCCTCTCAAGAAACGGAGCCGAATCACTTTCGAGTACGTGCTGCTCGACGAGGTCAACGACACGCCGGAGGACGCGCGGCGCCTGGCGCGACTGCTGTCTGGAATCAAGGCGAAGGTCAACTTGATTCCTCTCAATCCGGCTCCAGGAATCCCGTATGAACGCCCGTCGGATGAGCGCGTCAATCGATTCGCTGAGATTCTGGCGGACCGCCACTTCACGGTGTCAGTACGAAAGAGCCGCGGCCGGGATATTCGCGCCGCGTGCGGCCAGCTGATCGTCGCGGACGGAGCCAAGAAGTCGGCTGCACAGCAGATGGCGCTTCTGCTTCGCTAAACGCCCAACCTCAGCAACTCCCAACTCCCAATGTCTGTTTGCCAACGCCCCAACCGTTTGGGAGTTGGGATTTGGTCGAGCGACAGTCGTTGGGAGTTGACCAAGCTCAATCAATCCGCGCCTGGACCCATTCGTTTCGTGGGTGGGGTCGATCCAGCTTCACCTTCAAGTAGTTGTCGGTGACGGCCCACGATCCGTCGTCAACGGTGAGCGCGCGGCGGGTGGTGCCCGCCTGTGAACGGCGGAAGTTGGCCGACATATCCTGGCCAATGGCACGAATACGACGCCCGCGGTCGCGGGTCGTCGCGCCGTCAACCCGGGCGGACAGTGAGGCGGCTTCGGTCCCGGGTCTGTCGGAATACGGAAAGACGTGCAGATGGGTCAGCGGGAGATCGCGCAGGAGTGCCTCGGTTGTGGCGAAGTGCGCTGGGCTCTCCCCTGGGAAACCCACGATGATGTCAGACCCGACCGAGGCATGGGGCACGCGAGCGCGAACGCGCGCGACCCGCGCGGCGAATGCGCTCGCGGTATACGGGCGGCGCATGGCCCGCAGGATCTCGTCGGCACCGTGCTGAAGTGGAAGATGGAAGTGCGGCGCCAGCCGAGGCGAGGTCGCCACGAGTTCGACGATCTCCTCAGTGCAGTCCATCGGCTCGAGAGAACTGATGCGAAACAGCACGTCGGCGTCCCATTCGGCGAACACCCTGATCAGCCTCGTGAGCGAGGTGCCGTCTCCCAGATCTCGTCCGTAGGAGCCCAGGTGTACGCCGGCGATCACGATTTCCCGGTAGCCGGAGGCGACAGCTTCTTCGATGCGACGAACCACAGCCGAAAGGGCCTGCGATCGCCCGCTTCCCCGTGTCTGCGGAATGATGCAGTAGCTGCACTCCTCCTCGCATCCGGTTTGAACCCGCAGTGTCAGCGCAGTTCGCCCGGCCACGCCTGGGGAGAGTCCCTCCCCGCAGGGGCCATCGCCGCTGCCGTACCGCGTCGCAGTGGTGACATCCTGAGAAGACAAAGCGAAACCCGCGCCAAGCGCACGAACGAGATCATCCTTGTCGTCGTTGGATACGACCTGCACAACGTTGGGCAGCGTGCTCACTTCGTCTCGGCGACGGGTTGCGTAGCAGCCGGTGACGACAACGCGCACGCCTGGGTTGATTCCAACGATTCGCCTGATGGTCTGTCGAGCACCCTGGTCAGCGGCAGCCGTCACCGAGCAGGTATTGACTACGACGATGTCGGCTTGGTCTGGCGGCGATTCAACGGCTCCACGTGCGCGGAGATCCCCGGCGATGACCAGCGAATCCGCCTGATTGACGCGACAGCCGAAGGTGACAACGGAGTACTTCATGAGAAATGGGGTCAGACCCCATTACGCTTTTGTAATGGGGTCTGACCCCTTCCGATGTCGCGCCTGAACTGCATCCCGTCGAAATGAATGCGCGACACGGCGCGGTAAGCCGTGTCGATGGCGGCCGCGAACGTCGTCCCTCGGCCAACCACCGTGAGGACCCGGCCACCGGCTGTCACGAGTCTCGCCTCATGCCTGCGGGTTCCAGCATGGAACACCAGCGCGCCGGCAGTGGCGGACGCCTCCTCGATGCCGGTGATGGGTTGCCCGGTCTGGGCGCTCTCCGGATAGCCTTGGGCCGCCAACACGACGCCCACATGGGGCTCGTCCTTGAATCGCGCCGGCCTCGATGGAAGCGCTCCAGTTGCCGCCTCCCCCAACAGCCAGGACAGATCCTCATCCAGCATGGGAAGCACGACCTGCGTTTCAGGATCGCCGAGCCTCACGTTGAACTCCACGACCTTCGGGCCATCAGCGGTCAGCATCAGACCAACGTACAGAAACCCACGGTAGGGACAGCCTTCACTCAGCATCCCTTCCAGGACGGGCCTGACGATCTCGTCGGCCACCCGTCGATCCACTTCAGGCGTCACCAGCGGACTGGGCGCAAAGGCCCCCATCCCGCCAGTGTTGGGGCCGCGATCCTCGTCAAAGATTCGCTTGTGGTCTTGCGCCGAGGACAGTCGGACGAACGCGGCGCCATCCGCCAGCACGAAGTAGGACGCCTCTTGGCCGACGAGGAACTCTTCAAGCACGATCCGGTCGCCGGAATCGCCAAAACGGCGCTCGACCATGAGCGACTGCACTGCCGCTTCGGCCGTGGCCCGGTCCTCGGCAATGACCACTCCCTTGCCAGCCGCGAGGCCATCAGCCTTGAGCACGAGCGGATAACCGAACTCTCCGCGATCGAGGGACTCCCGCGCCGAGGGCGCCGAGTCGCACACGCGAAAGGCCGCGGTTGGGACGCGGTGACGGGCCATGAAGGCCTTGGCGAACGCCTTGCTCGATTCGAGCGCCGCGGCGGCCTGGGAGGGACCCACAATCGCCCGTCCCTCGGCTGCGAACAGGTCGACCACGCCACGACTGAGCGGCAACTCCGGCCCAACAACGGTAAGGTCGACGGCCTGGCTCCTGGCCACCTCGAGCAGCTCGGACGGGTCGCCAATCTCGGCGGGCACACACCGTGCCAGGGCAGCGATCCCGGGGTTCCCCGGGGCACACACCACGCCGGTGACGCTCCGCTCCCGGGACAGCTTCCAGACCAGTGCGTGCTCGCGCGCACCGCCGCCGATGACGAGGATCTTCATGGAATCAGGCTAACCGCCTGCAGGACAGTGTGTTGACCGGCAAGAGACAACAGGACGGCCGATCGGGCTGGCAGGTAGTTCGAATGCACCGACTCGCTGTCGCACGCGACTATTTCGTTGACGTGACGCTGCGTTACGCCTAGAATCCGCGCCTGCCTGTGATAGCCTAGCACATTCGCCACTTTTCGATGGGTGATTACTGGTAGCCACCGGGTGAGTGAGGGGGTGTATTTAGGCGTGGCCGAAGTCAAGATTCAGGAGGGCGAGTCGATCGAAAGCGCACTCCGGCGTTTCAAGCGCAAGGTTCAGCAGGAAGACATCATCAAGGACATCAAGAAGCACTCTTTCTACTTGAAGCCGGGTGACAAGCGGAGGGCCAAGCAGGCCCTGGCGCGCAAGCGGAACCGCAAGAAGCTCCGGCGCGAAACGGAGTAGCGGGCGGAACCGCAATCGACGAGCACGAGGTGGCGAGCGATGGAGTTCCAAGACAAGAGCCTGAGGTGCGTGGACTGCGGCTCGGAATTCATCTGGACTGCTGGCGAGCAGCTCTTCTTTGCTGACAAGCAGTTCAAGAACGAACCGAAGCGGTGCAAGGCGTGCAAGGGAAACCGGGCGAACCGCACCGCAGCGGGTCCGCCGGTCGCGAGGGAACGCGTAGAGACTCACACCACATGCTCGGCATGTGGCAAGGAGACGACGGTGCCCTTCCGTCCCACGCAGGGTCGCCCGGTGTTTTGTAAGGAATGTTTCCAGCAGCGGAAGTTCGCTGGAGCCGGGGGAGCCTAGACCGGCTGGGCAGTTGGGATTCCGCATCGCTGCCAGAGGAATCCGTCAGGGGCCAGGCGCGAGTCTGGCCCCGTTCGTCTGTGTTAGAATCCGTTTTTTTGCTGGCTCAGTTTAGAGGACCTATGCAGATCGAGGAACGATCCGCCGGTGACGTGACCATCCTGGACCTCAAAGGCAAGATGACGCTCGGCGAGGGTGACGAAGCGCTGAAGGACAAGATCAACAGCCTGGTGCTCCAGGGCCGAAAGAAGCTCGTCTTGAATCTCGCGGAGGTTCCCTACATCGATAGCGCCGGTCTGGGCGAAATCGTACGGACCTTCACGACCGTCAGTCGCCAGGGAGGCAGCCTCAAGCTGCTGAACCTGACAAAGCGGATCACCGACTTGCTGGCTATCACCAAGCTGCTCACGGTGTTCGAGACACACGACAGCGAGGCGGACGCCATTCGAAGCTTCCAGCCATCGGCGAGCGCCTAGTGGTCCGGCCGTAGGCTTCCCGTGTGATAGGGCGTCCTCGCCGTCGCCCTTCCTTCTTCGATCGCGCGCGCCAGATCGCCCCCCGCTCGTCGTCTTCGACCGAGCGCGCGTCAGCGAATCGGTGCTAATCGACCATGGCCACTGATCAGAATCCACAGCACGCCCGTCGCCCGCACTATCACCGCGGCAGACGCGGCCCGGACCGTCGCGGCGGAGATCGCCGGCCGCCGGCACAACAACCGCAGGCCGAACCGCGCCGGGATCAGCTGGATATCGAGCAGATCATGCGCGAGATCCGGACCCGGATCGCCGAGCGCGGGGTCGAGCTGAGCAACGAGCAGATCCAGGAACTGGCGGGCCGCCGCCTGGAGGCCATCCTCGATCCTCGCCATATCAAGCCGTCGCTGATGGACGAACTGCGTCGCAGTGCGGGGATTGCCGCCGAAGGGGCGCCACCGGAGCCGAGCGCGGAGTATGTCTTCGACGAGTCGACACTCTACCGGTCACCGAGCGGTGTGCTTCGATTCCTCCGGCGGCTGTTGAACCCTCTTTTGAAGCTGTTCTTCAGCCCCGAAGCTCTCGTTGAGGCTCTCAACACGCAGGCGGCCATGAACAAGGCGGCGGCGACACGGGACGCAGAGCAACGGCGGCGGCAGGCGGAATGGAACGGTCTGCACTACGAGATCCTTCGCCGGCTCGTCATCGATATCGCCAGAACCAGCATCGAAACCCAAAGCCTGGCGTTGCGCACCGAATCACTCGCTGCAAAGGTCGACTTCAACGAACGGCGCGTGCGTGGTCTCGAACAGGGGCTGTATCAGGCGAAGTCGGCTCCTCGCGGCGCCGAACCACCCGCTGCCCCTCCCCAGACGCCGCCCCCTGCGGCTGCTTCAGCCAGAAGCGAAATCGCGTCGCCCGAACGTGGCGCATCCGAAGGTACTCCCGAGGGAGGACGACGGCGGCGGCGCCGCCGCAGGGGGCGGCGACCTGGAGGCAGCCCATTACAGGAAGGTGGGGCTGCGACACCCAGCGCGCCGGCCGCAGACGGTCTCTCCGCTGACGAGAGCGATCAGGTCGACGACGCCTCGTCTGGTGACACCGACCTGCATTCCGGCGAATCGAGCGAGCCACAGGAATCCTCCGCGCCTTCAGACGGCCCTGAGTCATCCGACCCGACCGGGCCGGAACGGTGACGAGCGCCAGGTGAAGTACGCATTCATCACGCCTCGGTACGGAGGTGACATCGGAGCGGGCGCCGAACACGCCTGCCGGCTGCTGGCCGAACGTATTGGCAAGCGGCACGATGTGGACGTCCTTACCACCACCGCGCGCAACCCAGTCACCTGGAACAACGAGTACTCGGAGGGAGCCGACCGCATTCGCGGAGTCCTGGTCCGCCGATTCAGCGTCAGTTCGGTGGGTGATCGCGCGGTACGAGATGAGCTCGGGCGGAGGCTGCGGGAGCAGCCCCATTCGCGCGCCGACGAGATCGCCTGGGTCGGGCACCTTGGACCATCGAGCACCGGGCTCATCGAATTCCTGAAGCGCCAGCACCGATCGTACGACGCGCTCGTCTTCTTCGGCCTGTTGCACCCGCTGACCGTCTCTGGGCTGGAGATCGCGCCAGAGCGCAGTATTCTGTTCCCTTACCTTCAGCTTCGGCCCGAACTGCGTTTCGACTTGTGTGCCGACCGGCTATCGTTGCCACGGGCGCTTGGACTCTTCTCGAGCGCCGAACGCCGCCTCGTTCACGCCTTCATCGGCGTCGCGCCGCACCACGAGGAGATCGTCGGCATTGGCATCGACGCGCCACCACCGCAGTCCTATCCTCGGCTGCAGCAGGATCCGGCCGACGTGATCACGCACGAGGACGAGGACACGGACTCCGACGAGCCGAGCGAGGACGGCTACCTCTCCGGCCGAGGAGTCCTGTTCCGGCGGCGCCACCGGCTGTATAGCCGTTTTGTGTTGTACGGTGGCCGAGTCGAATCGGACAACGGGTGTGAGGAGATGCTCGAGTACTTCGACACCTACGCCGCCTCGGGGGACGGCACGGCACTGGTGCTCATGGGGGTGAAGATGATCAAGGTGTCGGACGCGCCGTACTTGCGTCTGGCGGGCGTGCTTCCCGAGAGCGACCGCATGACCGCTTACGAGGCCGCTGCGGTCACGATCGCGCCTGGACCCGACGACCTCCTCGCTCAGTCGCTCCTTGAAAGCATGGCTGTTGGCACGCCTGTCCTGGCCAGCGCGCGCAACGAGGCCGCCGTTGAGCACTGCCGCCGCGCGAACGGGGGGCTCTACTACGCCAATCGCGATGAGTTCGTCGGCGCCATGACCGAGTTGATGCGGAACGCCCAACTCCGCGAACGCATGGGCGACAACGGGCGCCGGTACGTTCGCCAGTCCTGCGAATGGGACGGGGTGATCGGGCGATTCGAACGGCTCGTCTCCAGAGTCAAGGCCCGATAACCACCGGCACTACTCGCGCGTCAGCTCCGCCGCCGGAAACGGCCTCGAACGAGATGCCACTGCGGCGTCGTCTTCCTTGCTCTTCCTCCGCCTGGTCCCGATCTCGTACCGCTTGATCATTTCATTCAACGTCGTGGGCTTGATCTTGAGCAGGGCCGCCGCCTTCTTCTGCACCCCTCCAGCCACCTCCAGCGTCGATTCGATCAGGCGCTTCTCGACATTGGTGATGACATCCTTGAACGAGATGCCCTCGGGCGGCACCACAAACCTGGGGATGTGAAACACGGGCGCGGCGCGCACGTGTTCCGGAATCAGATCCGGACCGATGTGAGCCCCCGATCCCAGGACCACGGCGCGCTCCATCACGTTCTCGAGCTCGCGTACGTTGCCAGGCCAGTCGTAGTCCATCAGCAGATCCAGGGCCTCGGCCGTGAGGTCCAGCATCGGCTTGTTGTTCTCGGCGCAGTACTTCTCCAGAAAGTGTTGCGCCAGATACGGGATGTCTTCCTTGCGCTCGCGGAGCGCCGGCAGACGGACGTTGATCACGTGAAGCCTGTAGTAGAGGTCTTCCCGAAAACGGCCCTCGCCCACCAACTGCTGCAGGTCGCAGTTGGTCGCAGCGATGATCCGTACGTCAACCTTGATCGTGTCCATGCCGCCCAGCCGCATGAACTCGCGCTCCTGCATGACGCGCAGCAGCTTGGCTTGCGTGTCGGGTGGGATGTTGCCGATCTCGTCGAAGAATATGCTTCCCTTGTCGGCGAGGTCGCAGAGCCCCTTCTTGGGATAGATCGCCCCCGTGAACGCGCCCTTGACGTGGCCGAACAGTGTTGATTCGAGCAGGTCTGGCGGAAGATTACCGGAATTGACGGTGACGAACGCGCGGTCGGTGCGAGGAGAGTTCGAATGAATAGCGCGTGCGACCAGTTCCTTGCCGGTGCCACTTTCACCCGTGATGAGGATTGTCGACCGGCTCGGCGCCGCCTGGATGATCAGGTCGAAGACCTGTTTCATACGTGGGCTTCGCCCGATGATCCCGGCAAATTTCTGGTACTGCGCCTGAATGTTCTGCCGGAGCGCGGCGTTCTCGGCCAGCAACTGCCGCCGTTCCACGGCATTCCGCAGGACGACCAGCACCTCGTCGTTCTTGAACGGCTTGGTGATGTAGTCGAACGCCCCGCGTTTCATCGCAGCGATGGCCGTTTCCACCGAGGCAAAGGCCGTCACCATGAGCACGGGAAGCTCGTCATCGAGCTTCTTCAGCTCCTCGAGCGTGGCCAGCCCGTCCATCCCCGGCATCATGACATCGACGATCGCGGCGTCGAACGGAACCGATCGAGCCAACTCGACGCCCTCTTCGCCGCTCGCAGCCAGCTGAACCCGGTATCCCTCGCGCGAGAGAAGCGCCTCGAGGATCTCTCGCATGATCTCTTCGTCGTCGACGACCAGAACCGCCCCGTTTCGTCGCATTACTGAAGACCCTGCCCCGGTCGGGCCGATGCCCGACCTTGCCTGTGTGGAACGTTCCACACCTGGCGATCAGACACGCTGGAAGGCATGGACAGAATAAATCGCGTGCCCTGGCCGACCACGCTCTCGCACTCGATCATCCCGTCGTGTTCGCGAACGATGCCGTAGGTGATCGACAAGCCCAGGCCCGTGCCCTGGCCAATCGCCTTCGTCGTGAAGAAGGGGTCATAGATCCGGGCGAGGTACTCACTGGGAATGCCGGACCCGGTGTCGGATACCTCTGCGATCACGCGGTCGTTCTCGGTGCGGGTGCTGACCGACAACCAGCCGCCCTTGGGCATGGCGTCCCTCGCGTTGAGGAACAAGTTGAGGAACACCTGCTGCATCTTGTGCTCCACACCCAGGACCACCACCGGCACCTCGCTCAGCTCACGCCGGACGCGAATGCGGTGGCTCTCGAATTGGTGCTCGAGCAAGCCGAGGATGTCGGTGATGACGCCGTTCAGGTCGAAGGAGGTCCGGTCGCCCGAGGTCGGTCGCGACAGCGTGAGCAAGCCGTTGACGATCTTGGCGGCCCGGAAGGTCTGCCGCTCGATCTTCTCCAGCAGGCGGGTGCGCGGATCCTGCGGATCGGCGCCGTCGAGCAGCATCTGCGTGAAGCTCGAGATGCCCGTCAACGGCGTGTTGACCTCGTGGGCCACGCCGGCCGCAAGCAGCCCGATCGACGCCATCTTCTCCGACAGCCGCAACTGTTCTTCGAGCTGGACTCGGGCCGTCACGTCCTCCAGAATCACGACCGTGCCGACCGCGGCAATCCCGTCGTCACCTGAACCCTTCAACGGAACCACCGTCGCATTCACCACGAGGGTCTGTCCCGCTCGGGCGGCTCGCGCCATGAGCGGCACGCGCGACAGCGTGGCTCCGTTCGGTGTGTCGCGGCGCGCCGCCCGAATCGCCTCGACCAGCGACGGGTCGAACAGATCGTCCAGCACGCTCCCCGACGCCGCCTCGCGGGACACGCCGTAGAACTGCTCGAGCGCGTGGTTCCACCGGACCACACGGTCATGGAGATCGACAACCAGTAGCCCGTCGTCGAGCGATTCGAGGATGTTCTCACTGAACACCCGCATCCGGTCGACCTCAACCGCTTTCAAGTGCAGTTGTCGATAGAGGCGCGCATTCTCGAGGGCCGTCGCGATCTGACCGGCGACCGCAGCCAGCAGACCGGTATCTTCGCTGCTGAGCGGCTCCCCTGTGTTCTTCCGTCCAACCGCCAGGATGGCAATCGTGCCCTGCTTGGCCTCGCACGGCACGAAGTAGTAGAGGCCCGTATCTCGCCAATATTCGATTTCTTCCACCGAGAATCGCCCGACAGCCGCCGGATCGTCGAGCGCCACGAGGTGTCCATCGACCAGCCGGCGGCCGATACCGGAGTGCTTGGGTAACGCCGGAGGGTGCTCGTCGCCGAAGCCCGCTGACCGCATGGAGATGAATCGAGACGCCTGTTCGTCGTCCAGCATCAACGTCATCCGATCAACTAGCAGCGTCTCCACAACACGAGACACGAGCCGCTCCGTCAAGCGGTGCAGATCCAGGTCGCTGTTGAGATCCCGGGCGAACCCGACGAGCGCGCGGCGATAGTCGTAGCGGTCGCGGTAGAAGACACGATCGAGCACGTTCTGGACGAAGTCCTTGACCGGGGGCGTCAACAACACCGCGACGAGGATCGCGAGCAACGCAAGCACCCACTGATTGGCCGCATCGCCCAACAGGAACGTCCGCTCGACCGCCGCGAGCAGAACCCCGTAGATCACGGTGACCGTCGCGAGGGCCAGGACATACACGAGGGCGCGCTTGACGATCACTTCGACGTCCAGCAGCCGATACCGCACGATCGCCGACGCAAAGGCCAGCGGAATCAGGCTGAGCGGCACCGCCGACAACTCCATCGGCAGCGACGGCTGAACCCCGAGCGCATACGGCAGGGCATACCCCACGGCGAACATGCCTGCTCCCAGCCCGGTACCCCAGGCGATCCATCGCAGCTGGCGGCGGGCTGTCAGCGTGCCCACCTGCGAGGAGGCGCGCAGCAACCCGATCAAGCCGCCAATCAGGCAGACCGCGAAATACAGGAACCCCAGCCGATCGAGAACCGATTCGATGCGCACGAACCCCTGGGGATCAAGGGTGCTGCCGACGACCGCGTACGCGCGCGCAGTGCCCAGTCCAAGCGCAGGCAGATACAGCAGGCCGAGCGCCACCCGCACCGCACGCGCCCTGTTCCACCTCTGTCGGCGGTCCGGAAAGACCTGTGTAAAGTGGAGAAACATCGGCGGCAGCGCGAGCAACGACACCGCGTCCGCCCAATAGAACACCCAATCGAGCCGATCCAGGCGACCGCTGAACGAGAACGTGAACACGCCAAAGAAGGCAACGGCGAGCCAGAAGAAGTGCAGCGTGGCCGGATCCCGAGGCCGACGGAGTCGCACCGCCCCGCCAACGAGCAACGTGAAGGTCCCGACCGCCGCCAGCACGAAGTAGAGCGCGCCCGGACCGTTGGGAACGGGCGCCAGACGGATGTCAATCACCTCACGGGTACCAAGCCGAAGAATCGTGTACCGCAGCGTCCGCTGTGCACTCCCAGGCGCTCGCAGCACCGCCCCCACGTCGGCGACGCTCTCGATCGGTCGATCGTCGATGGCGAGCAGAACATCACCACGATTGAGCCCAACCGCAGCGGCCGCGGTGCCCGCAGCGATCTCCTGGACGACGACGCCATCGGCGCGGGACGCCCAGAGCACGCCGTCCTCAAGGTCACGCCACGTTGCGCGCGTCGTGATGTTGGCAATCCCCAGACAGAGCAATACCGACACGACAACGACCGGCAGCGCCGGTCGGGACCACCGGCTCAAGGTCGCCGGCCACGGTGGAAAAATCCAATGACTAGAACGTGTCATCCAACAAAATGGAACCTAAGACTGCGCTAAAAATAGCTGGTGGTTGGTGGTTGGCGGCTGGCCGCGACGAGCGACCTACCTCACCGGTTACCAACGACCAGCTAGAACCTGACCGTGACCCCGCCGAGCATGCGCTTCGGGGGTCGCACGACGAGTAACTCGTCGTACACCGAACCGGCGAGCAACTCGTCTCGGAAGAGATTGCTGACCGCCACGAGCATCTCCCACTGCGCGTTCATGAAGTTCAGGAACGGCAGCGCCTGATTCACCTGCACGTCAAAGCGAACGCCGGCACTGGGGGTCACTGCGTCGGGGCCGGAACCGGAAAATGCGCTGTTCAACTTGTAAATGACGAAGAGGCGAGTGGAGGTGGGTTCCACGACGCTTTCGACCCTCGCTGTCACATCGTGAATGCGTTCGTCGTTGCGGACGACGGACCCAGCCAGTTCGGCCAGCGCGTTCATGTCCGGGGATCGCCGGCGCCACACCGCCTGCGCTTGCGTGTAGTCGATTGAGGCCCTCACGTGGTTGGTGATGACATGCGTGACGGCGACGCCCCAACCGCGAGCGTCGAAGTCACCCGCCGACGCCACCCGATAGTGACCGACATCGGCTGGCGTGTCGCCGACGGCCATGCCAAACAGCGTGACGACCTGATCCTCCACCCGCTCCCTGAACGCACGAACGCCGACGACCAGACCCGACCATTCGCGATCGACCACAAGTTCGACCAGGTCGTGGCGCTCAGGCAGGAACGGGGCGTGCGAAATCTGAGAGAAGGTTCTCTCTGGCGGCAGCCACAGCCCTGCCGACGATGGCCTGAACTCTTCCGCACCCGGGGCGGTCTCGCGACGGGACACAGTGGTGCGCAGCTTGAGCGAATCGCGAGAACTCGGCTGGACGACAATGGTCGCGCGCGGGCTGAAGAGCGCCCGATCGGCCAAATAGTCGTATCTGGCGTACTCCGCGCCGTAGCTCAGGTGAATCTGGGGCGTCACCGTCCAGTTGTCCACGGCGTACATGGAGCCCACATTACGGCTCCCGTCTCGCGATGCCGCCAGCGCATCGTTCCCACCGAGATACCGCTGCATGCCGTACGACACACCCGCCTCGTAGGCGTGCGCAACCGGCCGGTGCCGGACGTAGGACCCGGCCAGAATCCAGGATGCCAGATCACCCTGCGTCAGGGTGCCCCGCATCGTCCAGTCGCCGCTCGAGCCTGGAGCCTCGAGCGCAACGTACGCGACGCCGTGAGGGACATCGGCACCATGCGAGAAGAGATCCTGCGGTCGATCGAAAGAGGTGGACGTCAGAAGATTGAGCTGACCATTGACCGACAGATCGGCAAAGAGCGAGGACGCCAGCCGCGTGGAACCTCCGACGGCGCGGCCAAAGATCGACAGCGAATCGCCGAGAACCGAGCCGTCATCGTCGAGATCCGCAATCGACGCCTTCGCCTCCTTCAAGATGCTGCGTTTAGCATGCCGCAGACGCCACGCAACTTCGTCCTGCTCCTCCTCGGCCTCGACCTCCGCTGCAGGCGGCGCTCCGGCGCCGACCGAGGCTGCGAGCACGACGGGGGGTTCCCCTGCGTCGGGCCGACGAATCAACTCAATCGTGGAGGTGGTTCTGCTGTCTGGAATGACCTGTACGACGCGTCCACGCGGCTGAAGGTAGTCCTGGAGGTGCGCACGGACCAGATACGGTCCCGGCGACAGCGCGCGGAACACGAACCGTCCCTTGCTGTCAGACACGGCAAACGCGGAGGTCGCACCGAGCGCCGACACGACCGCCCCGGCCAGAGGGCTGCCACGCTCGTCTTTCACAACACCGCGCAGCTCGGCAGAGCTCGTAGCAGCAGCGTCGCTGTCGGAGGGAGGGAGCGGTGCGAGGGCAAGCGGTGCCAGCGCAGCCAACTGGGCGTACGCGGGCGAGGCGACGCCGACGCCTACCAGGAACCCGATTGTGCACCAGGATCCAACCCTCATCATGGCGTGCCTTTCAACTACTAACCACGAACCACCAACCGGTATAGCCCTACACCGGCAACACGGTGAAATTGACGCTCTGCGTCATCTCGGTGCCCGACGATTTGTCCGTGACTTTGA
>Ga0209640_10001910_pt1 | contig 18000 bp, 16 predicted proteins | sample RifCSP10_1_FD_184018 | JGI IMG/M metagenome (GOLD analysis project Ga0209640, IMG submission 184018) | Soil microbial communities from Rifle, Colorado - Rifle CSP2_sed 10_1 (SPAdes) (version 2) | ecosystem: Environmental > Terrestrial > Deep subsurface > Rock core/Sediment | place: Rifle... | reverse complement strand
CATCTTCCTCTTGATGCTGCGCACCGTGCGCTCCGGGTAGAGGAGCTCCTGGTGGCGGGCCGGCCGCCCCACGAGCAGCTCGCCCTCCGGGGAGAGCCCCACGCACGAGGGGAGGATCGCCGCCCCGGCCGGGCCCAGCACGCGAACCCGGTCGCCCACGTAGGCCGCGACCTCCGAGTTGGTCGTGCCGAGGTCGATGCCCACGACGGGGTCGTCTGCCGCGCTCACGGCTCACTCCCGCTTTCGGGCCGGCGCGCCACCTTCACCTGCGCCGGACGGAGGACCCGGCCGTTCCATTCCCAGCCCGTCCGGTAGACCTCGACCACCGTGCCTTCCGGCTCGTCCCCGGTCAGGAGCAGGTCGACCGCGCTCATCGCGTGCGGGTCGAACGGCAGCCCCTCGCAGGGGATGGGGCTCACGCCGCGGTCGCGCAGAGCGTCCTCGAGATGGTCGAGGGTGAGCCGATAGCCGGCGAAGAGCGCGCCCACCGCGTCCAGGAGCGGCGCCTCCGCCTCCGTGCGGGTCTTGCCGAGCAGCCGGGCGACGAGCCCCGCCGGGACGGGGCGGCGCGCCGCGGCGATGAGCGGCTCCGCCGTGGCGAGGCCCCGGGCGAGACGGTCCCGCAGGTCCAGGAGCAGGCCAACGGAGTCGAGGAACGCGCGGTCCTCGTCCGGCTCCGCGGCCTCCGCTTCGGCCGCGCCCGTCTTCGCCTCGAGCCGCTCCAAAAGCGGCGACACGGCCTCGGTCAGCCCCTTGAAGGCCCGGCCCTGCAGCCGCACCTCCTGCGTGAGCGCCGTGAGCGCCCCGAACAGCGAGCCGAGATCGGCGCCCGGCGGGTGTCGATCGGCCTCGAGCTGCTCGCGGATCCGCTCGTCGAGGCCGGGGGGCGGCGACTCCTCCGCGAGGGCCCGGTCCAGCCAGAAAGCGAAGAGGGCCAGGCAGCGCTCGCGCGCGGGCTCCCTGGGCGCGTCGGGGTCGGGGCTCGGCGTCGACACGCTCTATCTCCTCCTCAAGGCGGCGAGCCAGGGCTCCGGCCCCAGGAAGCAGCGCTGGGGGGGCTCCTCGTCGACGAGCGCCACGAGGGGGGCCGCCGGGTCCGCGGCGAAGAGCCCGGCGAGGCGACCCCCGCCACGCAGGGCCTCGTAGGCGTCCCGCACGCGCTCGAAGGCCTCCGGAGCACGATCCGGGGGGTTCTCCCGGATCCCGCGCAGGTAGGCCGCCCGGATCTCGTCGTCGGTCGCACCGAGCGCGACGCCGAGGAGGCGGGCGGCGTCGGCCGGATCGGGAACGGATCTCACCGGCGGCCTCGCCGGCGCCCGCGCGGGCGCCCCCAGCCCGGCAAGGCGCCGCCCATCCCGACGGTCTCTTCCACCGCCGCCATGAGCCGGCGATAGAGGCCGGGATCGCGCCGCTCCAGCTCGCCGGGTTCCGGGAGATCCCCGAACTTCGCGAGCAGCTCCAGCACGACGCCCCGGAGGCGGGGCGGCAGGCCCGCGACGTCTTTCAGCGCGAAGGGGCGCCCGTCCTCGTCGTCCTCGCTCTCGTCGCCGAAGGGGTCCTCGAACAGGTCGTCGTCCTCCTCGTCCGGCTCCAGGCCGCGGCAGGCGGGGCATTGGCACGCCGGAGCGGGCCGCACCACCGCGTCCGCGTCGCGGCTCTTCTCGCGCCGCTCGCGGTCGAGGACCGCCTCGAAGTCGTCCGCCGAGAGACGGTCGGTCCCCGTGCGGGGCGCGTGCCACGGCGCGGCGTCGCGGATCATGGCCGCGAGGGACGCGTCGCGCTCCCGGCGGGCCGCTTCGGTCGCCGCATCGAGGCACTCGGCGCGGCGGCGCGAGGCCATCGGGCCGAGAGCGAGCGCGCGCAGCAGCAGGAACCGCCCGTTGTCGCGTCCCCGGCGCAGGCCCGCCCCAGCCGCGGCGTAGGCGAGACCCTCGAGGCGGGACCGCAGTGCGACGCGGGCGAGGGCGGCGAGGGCGGCGTCCTCGAGCCCGTCGGCGCCGTCGAGGCCCTTGCGCAGCTTCGCCTCCCACGCCCGGGGCAGGCGCGCCGCGATGGAGGTCTCCTCGCACAGCAGACAAGCGGCGGCGAGGGCCCTCACGAGCTCGTCCGGCGACCCCCCGGGAAGCGGCTCGCGTGACTCGATGAAGGGGTCGGCCACCGAGCCGAGTGCTTCGAGCAGGAACGCGGCCTCCCGCTCCCCGCCCAGGGCCGCCGCCACCGCGCGCCGCGCGTCCGCCGCCCCGGCCTCGTCACCCGAGGCGCGGGCCACCAGCGCGCGCAGGCCCGCGACGAGCGCGGGGCCGTGGCCGAGCCGGGCCGCGGCCTGGCCTTCGAGGGCGGCGACGTCCTTCGCGGCGAGGCGCGCCTGCCGCTCCCGCAGGTGCTTGAGCGCGAGAGCCGCGCTCAGGCGGAACCTCGCGCGGGCCACCGCCGGGTCGAGCCGCTCCACCGCCTCGGCCCGCTCGATCAGGCCGATCGCCTTCTTGAGCGCGCCCCGCTTCTCGGCCTGCTCCACGAGGACGAGGAGCGGACGCGGGTCCTCCGGCCGGGCGCGCCTCCACGCCTCGCAGGCCGCCGCCGCCTGGCCCTTGCCTCCGACGCGCCGGCCCCAGGCCACCCAGCGCTCGAACACCTCCGGGCGTGGATCGGCTTCGGCGAGGCGCTGAAAGACGTCCGCCGGTTCGGGCACGCTCCCTTCCAGCAGCCCCGCGAACGGAGCGGTCCGGCCCCGCGCGCGGCTCTCCGCGAACGCCTCCGGCGCGTCTTCGACGAGGTCGAGGATCCGGGTCCACACCGCGGCCGACTCCGCCCCGTTCTCCGGGAAGTCGCCTTGCGCCACCGACGAGCGGCGGAAGGCCTCCCACCCCGCGGCGGCCAGCACCGGGTCGGCGGCTTTCTCGCCCGCCCGCGCCATGAGACGACACAAGGCCGAGTCCTTGACCGGCGGCCCTCCAAGGGCGGTCAGGACCCGCTCGGGCGGGATCTCGGTGAGCAGGCACCGGATCAGGATCCGCTGCCTCAGCCGCTCGACGAGGTCGGGCCGGGCGCGCCGGCATTCCTGCATCGCCTCGCGGATCGCGCGCACCGTCTCGCCCGTCCGGGACGACGCGAGGGCGGCGTCCAGCTTCTCGAGCGCCGGGCGCAGCGCTCCCCCCTTCCCGCTCACCCTCTCCACGAGGTCGCCGGGCCGCGTGCTCGCCTCGCCGCGGGCGAGCGCCCGTATCGCCGGGACGAGCCGCGCCGGGGCGGCCTCCGCCTCCACGAGCGCGAGGTTCCGCTCGCAGGCGCCCGGGTCTGCGCGGTAGAAGGCGGCGATCGCGCGCACGAGCGCCTTCCAGGCGGCGAGCGGCCCGCGCCGCGACACCTCGGGCAGCTCCAGGTCCCCTTCCGCCACCGGGCCGCTCGTCACCGCGCGGAACGCGCCGTCCACGGCCGCTGCCGCCCGGCGCAGGGCGTGGCCCTCGGGCAGCGCGGGCGAGCGCGCGAGGGCGCCGGGGTCGACGAGCTCGCGGCGCAACGCCTCCTCGGCCGCCGCGCGGGCCGCTCCCGCGGCGGCTTCCTCCGCCAGCGGGCGCACCGCCGCATCGATGCGTCCGAAGCGCACGTCGAGGCGCGGCTGCAGGGCGTCGAGCTTCTCCCTCGCTCCCGGGCAGCGCTCGCGCGCGAGGCGGAAGAGGGCGTCGGCCTCGACCGACATATGCGGCTCGAAGGCCAGAATGCGGTCCGCGTAGGCCTCCGCGAGCAGGGCTTCGGTGGCAGCCGTCGGTTGCCGCCGGTGGAGGTCCTTCGCGGCCTCGACCGCACGCTTGAAGAGCCCCGCCGCCATCAGGCCCCGCACTGCCGAGCCGTCGGGCGGGACTCCGCCCGGCTCGAGCGGCGGAGTGGTCTTTGCGGTGTCTCGGGACATGGGCGCCTTCGCAGGGAGCTGACGGACGGAGCCCCGATTCTATACCGAGCGATGACACGGGCTGGCGGTAGACTCCAAAGCTCGGTATCGTTGACAAATGGGAGGGAACCTTTCATCGACCGGCTCGTAGGTTCCTTAGGTCACTCCGGAGGTTTCATGACATCGAAGGGGAAGCGGATCCTGGGGGGGGTCGGTGCGCTCGTCGTGCTCGGCGCCATCGTCGGATTCAGCGTGTCGCGCGACAGCCGCAGCAAGATCACGGTCCAAAGCGGCAAGGCGGGGAAGCGTGACCTCGTGTCCATCGTCTCCGCCTCCGGCGAGGTCAAGCCCAAGCGCTACGTCAACATCGGGTCCAACGTCTCGGGCCGCATCGTGGCCCTCTTGGTGGTGGAAGGCGACAAGGTCAAGAAGGGCCAGGTGCTGGTGAAGATCGAGTCCGAGCGATACGTCGCCGGCATGCGGCAGTCGGAGGCCGGCGTCCAGGCGTCGCGGGCGGACCTCGAGAGGTCCCAGGCCGATCTCACGGTGTCCAAGCTGAACTTCGAGCGGACGAAGAAGATGTACGAGGACAAGCTCGTGTCCTCGCAGGCCTACGACCAGGCCGAGGCCGAGATCAGGATGAAAGAGGCCACCGTCGAGTCCGCCCGGCGCCGCATCGCCCAGCTGCAGGCCCAGCTCGACAGCACCCTGGACGACCTCTCCAAGACCACGGTCATCTCCCCCATGGACGGCGTCGTCACCAGCCTTCCCAAGGAAGAGGGCGAGGTCGTGATCGGCGCCCAGAGCTTCAGCCCCACCGTGATCATGACCGTGGCTGACCTGTCGGTGATGGAGTGCGAGATCATGGTCGACGAGACCGACATCCGCAACGTGAAGCTCGGCCAGGAATCCGAGGTGCGGGTGGACGCGCTCGAAGGCGTCAAGATCAAGGGCGAGGTGACGGAGATCGGGTCCTCGGCCGTGGTCCGGGGATCGACGGCGGCGGCCACGCAGCAGGCCTCCACCGCCGGCAACACGGGAAACCAGGCCAAGGACTTCAAGGTCACGATCACCCTCGAGGACCCGCCGGCCAACCTGAAGCCGGGCGTGAACGCCACCGCCGACATCACCACCGCGCGCCGCGAGAACGTGCTCGCCATCCCCATCCAGGCCGTGGTCGTGCGCGAGGTCGACAAGGACGGCAAAGTGGTCGATCCCGAGGCGAGCCCCTCTCCGGACCAGTCGCAGGGCAACACGGACGTGAAGACGGCCAAGGCCAAGGCCAAGGAAGCGGACGGGGTGTTCCTGGTGGACAAGGAGAAGGCGGTCTTCAAGGTGGTCAAGACCGGCATCATGGGCGATACCGACATCGAGGTGCTCGAGGGCCTGACCGAGGGTCAGGAGATCGTGACCGGCTCCTTCAAGACCCTGCGCACCCTCCGCGACCAGGCGAAGATCAAGCTCGAAGACAAGGGCAAGAAGAAGGAGCGGTCTTGAGCGCCGAGCCCGTGCCCGTCACCGCCCCCGGCGACGGAGCCCTGATCCTCGCGGAGGACCTGTGGCGGACCTACGTGATGGGGGCGGAGGAGATCCACGCCCTGCGCGGGGTGAGCTTCCGGGTAGAGCGCGGCGAGTACGTGGCCATCATGGGCCCGTCCGGCTCGGGCAAATCGACGCTCATGAACCTCATCGGCTGCCTCGACACTCCGAGCAAGGGAACCTACGTCCTGCGCGGCAAGGTGGTTTCGCAGATGAACGACGACGATCTCGCGGCCATCCGCAACCGGGAGATCGGGTTCGTCTTCCAGACCTTCAACCTCCTTCCCCGGGCGAGCGCCCTCCACAACGTGGAGCTGCCCTTGGTCTACGCGGGGATCCCGAAGGAGAAGCGCCTCGCGCAGGCCCGCCGGGCGCTGGAGATGGTCGACCTCGGCGATCGCGTCAGCCACAAGCCCAACGAGCTCTCGGGCGGGCAGCGGCAGCGCGTGGCCATCGCTCGCGCCCTGGTGATGCAGCCCTCGATCCTGCTGGCGGACGAGCCCACGGGGAACCTCGACAGCGCCACCGGAGAGGACATCATGCGCCTGTTCGGGAAGCTCCACCAGGACGGCCATACCATCATCCTCGTGACCCACGAGCACGACGTCGCCGAGCACGCCCACCGCACCATCCACATCCGCGATGGCAAGATCTCGAGCGACGAGCGAAAGGCGTCCTAGGGTCCCATGCCCTTCACCGAGGCCATCCGCCTGGCGCTCTCCTCCCTGCGGTCGAACAAGCTGCGCTCGTTCCTGACCGTCCTCGGCATCCTCATCGGGGTCTCCTCCGTCATCGCGGTGGTGGCCATCACGGAGGGGCTCGACCGCTACATGTCTGACCGCGTCCTGGAGCTCGGGACCCGCAGCTTCAGCATCCAGAAGATGCCCGACATCATCACCAGCCGTGAGATGTGGCTGGAGATGAACAAGCGGAAGAACATCGAGCTCGCGGACGTCGAGGTGGTGAGGAAGGGTTGCGAGGCGTGCTCCGAGGTGGGGGGGATGATCGCCACCGGGGGCAGCGCGAAGTACGGGCGCGTGACCCAGAAGAACGTCCGCATCATGGGCATCACGGAGAATTTCAGCCGCATCGGCTCCATCCGCGACCTGGTGGCCGGCCGCCAGCTCGTCCAGGACGACGTAGACCAGGCCCGGCCCGCGGTGGTGGTGGGGACCGACATCACCGACGCCTTCTTCGGGGCCATGGAGCCCATCGGCAAGGAGATCCTGGTGGACGGGCACCCCGTCCGCATCGCCGGGGTGGCCGAGAAGAAGGGAAGCGTCTTCGGCGAGACCCAGGACAACTTCGTCTGGATGCCGATCACCACCTTCCGGAAGTTCTACGGGGCCCGGCGCTCGGTCACCATCCAGGCGGAAGCTCGCTCCATGGCCGTGTTCGAGGACGCTCAGGACCAGGCCCGGGTGGCCATGCGCGTGCGTCGGCACGTGGACTTCGGCAAGCCCGACAACTTCGCGATCGAGACCGGCCAGAGCGTCATGGACCTGTGGCAGAGCGCCACCCGCGGCATCTACGTGGTCACGATCGTGGTGACCGCGATCAGCCTGGCCGTGGGCGGGATCGTGGTCATGAACATCATGCTGGTCTCGGTCACGGAGCGCATACGCGAGATCGGCGTCCGCAAGGCGCTGGGGGCCCGCCGCCGCGACATCCTCCGCCAGTTCCTGGTCGAGTCGGTGATCCTCTCCGTCTTCGGGGGCGCCCTCGGCATAGTCGGAGCGGCCGCCTTCTCCATGGTCCTGGCCATGGTCCTCGGCAACATGATGTCCGCCGACTTCAGCGCGCCCGTGCGACTGTGGGCGGTGACCATGGCGGTAGCGGTGTCGAGCGCGGTCGGGCTCGTGGCCGGCATCTATCCGGCGAGCCGCGCCGCCGCCCTCGATCCGGTGGAGGCTCTGCGAAGCGAATGAGCGACAAGCCCTCGGTCGGGCAGAGGATCGCCCGTCGTTACCCGCAGCTGTTCGCCATGTCCGAAGCGGTCGGACTCGGGCTCCAGGGGATCCGGGCCTACAAGATGCGGGCCGGCCTCACCATCCTGGGCGTGGTCATGGGCATCATGACCGTCACCGGCATGAGCTCCATCGTGGCCGGCCTCAACGCCTCGATGGCCTCGCAGATCCAGAGCATGGGCAGTTCCGTGATCTTCATCCGGCCCTTCGCCCCCGGGGAGAACGTCCCCGACGAGGAAGCGCGCAAGCGCAAGAGCCTCACCATGCCCGAGATCGAGGCCATCGCCGAGCGGCCCGCGGTCAAGGCCATCACCGCCATGGAGTTCGTGCCCGTGGAGGCGGTCAAGTACGGCAATCAGCACGCGCGCGACACCCGCGTCTTCGGGGTCAGCGACACCTACGACACCGTCCACGACATCTACGTGACCAAGGGCCGGTTCATCTCCGTGCAGGACGTGAACCGCGGCTCCAAGGTGGTCGTGCTCGGGGCCGACGTGGCGGACACGCTCTTCCCCTTCATCGATCCCCTGGGCAAGGAGATAGCACTCGACGGCCGGCGCTTCGAGGTCATCGGGGTCAGCCAGAGGGTCGGCAAGTTCCTCTTCTTCAACCGCGACAACATCCTGCTCGTCCCCTTCGGGTCGGTGGAGAAGAAGGACCCGCGCTTCAACTGGGTGGTGGCCGACATGCAGCCGACCTCGCCCCTCACCATCGACGCGGCCATCGACCAGGCCCGGGAGACCCTGCGGCGCAAGCGGAAGCTGAAGTTCCTCGAGAAGGACAACTTCGCGATCTTCAGCCAGGACACCTTCACCGATCTCTACCGCCAGATCACGGGCGGGATCTACATGGTCATGATCGCCATCTCCTCGATCGGCCTCTTGGTGGGCGGCGTGGGGGTGATGAACATCATGCTGGTGTCGGTCACCGAGCGCACGCGTGAGATCGGGGTGAGGAAGGCCCTGGGCGCGCGCCGCCGCGACATCCTCTGGCAGTTCCTGACCGAGGCCATGACCCTGACCGCGGCGGGCGGGCTCATCGGGATCGTGATCGGGGGGCTGGCCGCCTGGCTCATCAACGCCTTCTCCCCGTTCCCGGCCGTGATCCAGCCCACCTGGGTCATGGTGGCGTTCGCGGTCTCGGTGGGGGTCGGCCTGACCTTCGGCCTCTGGCCTGCGGCCAAGGCCGCCAAGCTTGACCCGATCGAGGCGCTCCGATACGAATAAGCCGCGCTCCCGTCGCATCTCTCTTGTGGAGGTCGCGTCATGGCTGAAGCGGACCCCCGTCTCCCTGCCGTCGAGTCGAGCCAGGGCTCTCCGGGTTTCCTGAGCAACCTCTTCGGCCTCTACTTCGGGCCCAAAGAGGCGTTCTCGAGCATCGTGAAGAAGCCCACCTTCTGGGTGCCCCTCGTCCTCTTCATCGCGCTTCAGGTGGCCTTCACGGCCGTCTGGCTCTCGAAGATGGACATGATGGAGTTCCTCCGGAACCAGGCCGAGGCGTCGGGGCGCCCGTTCCAGGCCCCGCCCCCGCAGGCCATGGGATTCGTGCGGGGGACGTTCTGGGCCATCGCCCTCCTGACGGGCCCGATCTTCATTGCGCTGGCCGCGGCCGTCTACCTGTTCATCTTCCGCTTCTTCTTCGCGAGCGAGGTGACGTTCAAGCAGGCCATGGCCATCGTGAGCCACACCTTCATGGCCACCGGTCTTGTCTCGACCCCGCTCATGTTGCTGGTCTTCGCCCTCAAGGGCGATTGGAACGTGGCGCCCCAGGAGCTTCTGCAGGCCAACCCCACGGCTTTCTTCGACAAGGAAGCCGTGGCCAAACCGCTCTGGGCCCTGCTCTCGAGCCTCGACCTCTTCAGCTTCTGGGTCCTCTTCCTGCTCGCGGTCGGATTCGGCGTGGCGACGAAGCGCGCGACCGGCTCGGCCTTCTGGGGAGTGGCGATTCCCTGGATCATCATCGTCGCGGTGAAAGTCGTGTTCGCCCTGTTCTAGCCCGGCCCGCTCGCTTGACACTCTCGCGGGCGGCCTTCTAGACTAATTGGGCTCCGTGGCGCTATCGTCTAGGGGTTAGGACGGATGGTTCTCAGCCATCAAACCAGGGTTCGATTCCCTGTAGCGCTACCACAATCAAATCGATACCTTACAGGCGAAACGGCGAAGCGGCCGTAAGCTGTCATCCGCCCTGGGTGTGGGGACGGAGCGCGAGAGAGCATGACCGTCCGGGGACGGAGGGTCCCTACGCGGCCGGCGAGTCCCCGGCGGTCGGAGCCTCGCCCTTCTCGCTCGCGGCGATGTGGGCGCTGAGTGAGGGCAGCGGGCGAGCCCGGCGCTTCGTCCCCAAGGTCTTCAGCAGCTCAGCCAGGTGAGCGGCGACCGCAAGCCGCTCTTTCACGAGCGGGACGAACGTCCTCTTCCGCTTGTTCACCACCTGGCCCGCGTTCTCCTTCAGCCAGGCATCAGCGGCGGCCAGGAGCGCCATGTCCACGGCCGCCACGTCGAGGAGCGTCAACTCCTGGGCGCTCAGGTCGCCTCCCAGGTCGGCCGCCACTTGCGCCGTCCAGAGCTTGATGGCCCGGGCCTGAGTCGCGCGCCCGTCGAGAGCGGACAGACCGTCTCGGGTCGTGGCAGCCACGAGCGCGTGAAAGCCGGACTTGCGGTAGGCTCGTGGCCGGCTGCGCTTCGAACCGTTCGGCGTCGTGCGAGCACATGCGCAGACCTCACGCCCGCCCGCGCCAGTTGCGAGCGGCGCGCCAATAAAGTAGCACAGATTCCAAAGCGTGAGAGCGAGTAGGGGTGCGAGGGCGCGGGGAGGCCCGCCGGCCACCCCATCCGCAGCGACTTGACCGCGAGACTCGTCCAAAGCGCAGCTCAAGGCGACGTTGCGGGCTCCTAGCCCACAAGAGTAGGATCTCTAATGTGGCCGAGCTGGAGAAACTCCCGCCTTTTCGTGACTTCGATCTCCTCTACATCGCTGACTTCAGCAAGCCGGTCATCGATCTCTACTTTCGGTGGGGGGACTTCTACGCCCAGATCCTGAGGCACTTCGCTCAAGAGCCCTTTCAACTTCGGCCTTCCGACATCCGGGTGGAGAACGCCGGCAATACGACGCTTGCTGACTTCCTTCTTGTTTGCCACATGCGGAACTTCGGCATTGCCCTTAGGTATCGCATCGGTTCGGCGGAGGTCTTTGTCCGGGATCGTGAGGTCAGTACCAACGCTGGACTGCTCGCGGCATTCCTCAAGGCCGCGCTGGGCGCAGTCTTGGCCGTCGACAAGGACGCCACCCTTCGCCAGCAGACCCTGACAGCCACTGGGCACTTCGAGGTTCAGGGGCCAACTCCCATCAGGACGCGCATTGCCCACTTCGGTGGTACGGTTCCGCCCGGTGTTACGCCGATGAGTGTCCTCGGCGTTGCCTTCGCGGCAGACCTGGGTGCCGGAGCCAACGGTGCCATTCGGATCGAACCCTCTCTGAAGTACTCTGATAGGGACTGTGGCTTTGTTCGTTTCGACTGCGACTTCCCCGCGGCAACAGGCCCTCTCGAGGCGTGTAACCGTACCGAGGCCTTCTTCTACGAGACTTTCGAGCGCCTCGGTTTAGCGCGAGAAGTTGCGAGCTCAAGCTGATGGCTTCCAACGTTCTGCAACTCCCGCACGGCCTGCCGGAAGTCCCCGTGGCTCGGCCCGGAGAGAGGAGGCCGGGCTCGCTTCAGGACCCCCATGCTCCGATGACGTTGGTCGGCAGGGTGCGCAGACATGAGAGCCGATCCCCTCAAGATCTCCCAGACTTCTTGCTGCAACCGACCGGCGAAGCGAAGATCGCTGGCCTTCGGGGGGTATTCCAACGGCAGACTATTCTCGGACAGCGTGACGACCAGCGGTTGGTCATGCTGGTGGGCCAATGGCCTCTTGTCGGTAATGAGCCCGACGCTTTGGAAGTCGAGATTCAGCAGGCTAGGGTCGCAAGCGGCGCTCACTTGGATGAGCTCTTTCGGGCATTCTCCGTTGATGACTGGGACGGATACGGTGCTCGGGCCGTCACGAGGGCCACTCTCGAGAGAGCCCATACACTCCTTCGTGTCGTTCCCATGATAACCACCCTGGAGATCGGTGCCGATCCGGACGGCGAAATAACGTTTGAGTGGCAAAGAGGCCCCCGCGCGGTTCTTACGGTCAGCGTGGGCGAAGCTGGACCGCTTAGTTATGCGGGGCTATTTGGGCCAAACAAGGTCCACGGAGCCGAGTCCTTCATTGGTGAACTCCCTAAGGCGATTCGTTACAACCTTCTTCGATTGGCTTCGGAACCTCTGGAGTAGAGAGCGACCGCGCGAGCTAGCCGCCGACGAGCAACTCGCGAGATTCCTGCTCCAAAGCAACCAGTTCAGCGCGACCAAGGGCTTGGTCAAACGAAGAGCGTTCACGCCCACAACAAAGGGTCAGACATCGGTGTACCGCATTCAAGGCCTGCAACCGGAGGGGATCTATCGCCTCGGCAGGCGTCATGTCGCTCCGGAACCGACCAAGACGATCTACGGCTGGGGCACGGTCTTGGTCAGGATCGTTGAGGCGCAGGGGTTGAGCGTCGTCCCCGACAACAGACCGCCTCGACATGCCAACATCGAAGGCTGGCCCAACGACAAGGACGAGCAGATGTTGCTGGCGCATGAGCTAGCGGCGGCCGCGAGCCTCGCGCTCTGGTCGTAGTCGAGACGTCCGGCTATGGCTCGAGTTGCACCATTCCGGTTACCCCCTGGAAGGCGGTCGCCCGCAGGATGCTTAAGACGGACTTCCCGGCCAGCTTTCTTGCCCACTTGGCGGACCCGCGAGCTGGCGTGCGGCCGAATAATGCAGGAGCTGACGAGGTCCGCGATCCGGTTCAACCGTGCGGGTTTCGTCAACTTCACGCCCTTGTTGGGCGGCGCCATACGCTCCCTGACCAATCCGCCCCCGCAAGTGTCGGACCACACGGGGCCTCCTGAGGCGCGCATCACTCAGTGTCTCGGGGAGAGTCCTGGGGCGCAACGCGAGGGTCGGTATCTCTATCTCGAGCCTTCACCTCGTCGATTGACCGCCGCAACCCCGGAAAGCCAGCCACAAGATACGCCCCGAGGATGATCACCCCCCCGAGCACACGGATGGGTATCGAAGACGCGTCCAGGAGCAACAGCAGGCCAAGCGTCTCAACACAGAAGAAGACTAACCAGCCGACTTCTCGGGCACCCCAGGCGTTCACGACCTCGCTCCCGAACCGGAGAGCTCGCTTCCAGGACGAACACGGTGCTTCACCATGGGCCAATCACCCAGTCCAGGATGGAGCGTTCCTGGCGCTTCCGTCTACTCAGAATAGCGCGGCTCCCGTGACGTGGGGAAGCTGCTTCCACGTTTCGGGGTGGAGCTGCAGGAGGGCGCGGAAGGCGGCTCCATGGGCCGCGGGGTCGACCCTCGGGGCCAGGTAGAGCTCGGCGACGAGGCCGCGCCACCGCAGCAGCTCCCGTCGGAGCGCCCGCCGGTCGTTGACTTCGACGGTCAAGTCCGTGAGCGCCAACACGCGTTCGTGCGCGCCGCGAAGTCGATCGCGATCCTCCGGTCCGAGGAGCTTCGAGGCCCGGTTCATCTCGTTGGCGATCATGAGGAGCTGCTGGGCCAGGGGGAAGCGCGCCCACCGCTCGGGGGAGAGGGACGCGTGCTGTGTGCTCACCCGAGCGGCTCCCCTTCGCCCAGGAGGGCGTGCGTGATCGCGCGCACCTTCTCCCGCAGGGCAGGGTCCCGGATCTCGATGCCGCGATTCCCGGAAGCGGGGCGGATGTTGATCAGGGAAGTGAACTCGATGCAGTCCTCCGGGCCGCGCCCCGGGTAGTAGTTCGCTCCCCAGAGGTCGGCCTGCCGGCTGCCTGCCTCGAGGAGCGCCTCCACTGCCTCCACGTGGAGCTCGCCGCCGAGGGCAATGAGCCCGCGCTCGACGTCGACTACGTACTTCACCATGTCCTCGAAGTGCGCTCGGACGAGCCGGCGAGATCCGCGGGTTCGATTCGACGGTCGAGGACGATGACGTCCGGCTTCATGGCCGATTCTCCAGGGCGTGTCGCCACCACGTCAACCGATCACGCTCGCGCGCGGCCGACTCGTCCGGACTCGGCCCCGGTGACGCCGGTCGCGTAATCCCTATGTGATCCGCGTATAGGCGAGACGAGCCGCTCGAGGGAAGGGCCACGGAGCGTGGGGCCTTCCTTCTATCAAGTCGAGGCCCAACCGCCCCTTCTACGCAATGAGTCGCACGGCTCATTGCCGGCATGCTTGTTGCTCTTCCGTGCGGCACTTCATCAACCCTTCCAACCAGGGAGAGGAACATGGTTCAGGTCGTCAGGGCTCGCCTCCGCGCGAAGTCGCTCTTGGCTCTCGTTCTTGCCGTCTCAGGGGCGCCGGCTCGGGCCCAGACCATCGAAGACGGCCTGATGATGCCGAGAAACAACCTCTGCACCGGCTTTCTCTATACCCACGACCGCTGGGAGAAGTACTGGGAGGGCTCGCTGAAGCGGATCAACGGCAACATCGGCACGATCACCACCGAGACCCTCTCCTGGATGGGCAACTACGGGGTCACGGATCGGCTCAACGTCATCGCCATGGTGCCCTACGTGAAGACCAGCGCGAGCCAGGGCGTGCTCCACGGCATGAAGGGGTTCCAGGACATCACGGTGGCGGCCAAGTACCACCTGCTCGAAACGGACTTCACCAAGCACGGTACGCTGCGGACGATCGTGGTCGCGACCGCGGGGGCGCCCCTCACCGACTACACTCCCGACTTCATGCCGCTTTCGATCGGCAGCGCCAGCAATAGCCTCTCCGGGCGGCTCACCCTGACGTTCCATGCCAGGAAGGGATGGTTCATCCACGGCTCGGGCGGCTACACCTGGCGCGGGAAGGTCACGCTCGACCGGGAGGCCTACTTCACGGAAAACCGGCTCTTCCTGAGCGACGAAGTGGCGATGCCGGACGTGTTCAGCTACACCTTGAGCGCTGGCTACCTGATGCCTCGCCTGCACGTGCCCATCTCCTTCTCCCAGCAGATCACGCGGGGCGGAGGCGACATCCGCCGGCAGGACATGCCCTTCGTCTCGAATCGCATGAACTTCCAGAAGGTCGAAGCTCTCGCCATGTACTACCTGCCGAACCCGAAGAACCTCTCGGTCCGGGTGGCGGGGACCTATGCGGTGAACGGCCGCAACGTGGGGCAGTCGACCACGATCACGGCCGGTCTGCTCTACACCTTCCACTTCTAGCCGAGGGGCCACCGTGATGAGAGTGAGAAGCCGCATCCGGTCGCCGTTTGCCCTGGTCCTGCTCACCACCGCCCTCGCCGGCGCCGCCTGCAACCAGGACGTCCGCCAGCTCGAGGACCTCCCTCCCAACACCCCGGCCTCCGGGGACGCGACCGCCGGCACCTGGCGGATGATCGTCCTGACCGGGCCCACGCAGTTCGCCGTCCCGGCGCCCGCCGACGTCTCGTCCGCGGCCTACCGGGCGGAGCTGGATTCCATCAAGGCCGCCCAGGCGGGCCTCACGGACACCCAGCGCGAATTCATCCAGTACTGGAGCGCCGGCGGCGTCCAGCGCTGGAACCAGATCCTGCGCGAGCTGGTGGCCCGAGCGGACCTGCCGCCCGCGCCCCGCGACAACGGCACCTATCCCGCCCCCGACGCGGAGAACCCCTTCGCCGACCCCCAGTTCCCCTTCAGCAACCCTCCCTACGCCGCCCGGGCCTACAGCTACGTGAGCCTGGCGCAGTTCGAAGCGTTGAAGGTGGCCTGGCACTACAAGTATCTCTACAACCGTCCTTCGCCCTCCAGGGTCGACGGCGGGATCCAGGCGCTGATGCCCATCACCGATCTCCCGGCTTATCCGTCGGAGGACGCGGTGCTGTCCGGCGTGACCGCCGAGCTTCTGAAGCTGCTCTTCCCGACCTCCGTCGAGGAGATCACGCGGAAGGCCGCGGAGCAGCGGGACGCGGCCCTCCTGTCCGGCAAGGCCACGGCCAGCGACATCGCGGCCGGACTCGCCTTGGGCAAGGCGGTGGCCCCCGTGTTCGCGGCCCGCGCGGCCGCCGACGGCATGAGGACGGCCGGCGGCACGCCCGCGCTGTGGCAGGGGATGGCCAACGCGGCCACGGCGCGGGGGGAGACCCCGTGGAAGAGCCTGGAGGACCCGCCGCGTCCTCCGATGCTCCCCGCCTTCGGCCATGTGAGGGCCTGGATGATGACGCCGACCGACATCGTGAACGAGCGACCGCCCGCGCCGCCGTCGACGTCGTCGTCCCAGATGCAGCAGGAGACGGCCGAGGTCAAGAACGCGGTGGAGAATCTGACGCGCGATCAGCTCGCCATCGTCTACAAGTGGGCCGACGGCGTGAACACGTTGACCCCTCCGGGCCACTGGAACGACATCGCGGCCGAGTACGTGCGCGACGCCCACTGGAGCGAGGTCCGGTCCGCCCGCGCCTATGCCCTCCTCAACATGGCCCTTCACGACGCCGCGGTCGGGTGCTGGGACGTGAAGTTCACCTACTTCAATCCGCGCCCTTCCCAGTTGGACCCGAGCATCCGGACGGTCACCGGTCTCCCGAACTTCCCGTCGTACACCTCGGGACACTCGACCTTCTCGGCCTCGGCGGCGACGGTCCTCTCGTACCTGTTCCCGTCGGGCGGTTCGTACTTCGAGGCGGAGAAAGACGAGGCCGCGATCTCCCGGCTCTACGGAGGCATTCACTACCGCGCCGACATCGAGGTCGGGAAGGACCATGGCAAACGGATCGGGGGCTACACCGTGAAGTTCGCAAGAGAGGACGGCGCGGACTAGCACGGTGCTGAAGAGAGCCCGGGCGCCGCTCTCTTCAGCACCGATCCGTTGACACCCCCACCCAAAGCCGTCGGGTAGGACGGCCCCGTCCGTCCCTTCCCCCCCGGGGGGCGCAAGCCCGTCGCGCCTACCTCCCCGTTTCGCACAACTTGCGCGGTCTGCCTGCCGTCCCGCCGTCGCCCCCCCGCCTTAGGGGGCGGTCTCGTTCTTGCACCTGCTGCTGGCCGGACGCTCCGTGGGCCGTAGCGCGCCCGGGAGGGCAGAATGGCGAGCCAGACCGTTTCCTTTGGTCCCCGTCGCGGCGCCTACGTGGAGATCGACCCGACCTCTCCGGGCCCGTCCCTCTCCGAGGCGGAACGCGAGGCCTTCGAGTCGCTCGATCTCCTCTACCGCGCCCTCTGCGCCACTCTCTACAACTACGTTCCGACCTCGGGCCACCCCGGGGGCTCGATCTCCTCGGGCCGCATCGTCGCGGGGATCCTCTTCGACACCCTCGACTACGACGTCGCGCAGCCGGGCCGCGAGGACGCCGACGTGATCTCCTACTCCGCGGGCCACAAGGCCATGGGCCTTTACTCGATGTGGGCGCTCCGCGACGAGATCGCGCGCCTGGGCGCCCCCGAGTTGCTGCCGGAGCCTCGTTACCGGCTGCGCCTCGAGGACCTCCTGGGCTTCCGTCGGAACCCGGTCACGGCGACCCCGTTGTTCCTCGGCACCCAGGCCAAGGCGCTCGACGGACACCCGACCCCCGCCACCCCCTTCGTGATGCTCGCGACCGGCGCGTCCGGAGTGGGCGTCGCCAGCTCCATCGGGCTCGCCCTGGGCGCCCGCGACTACTACGGCAAGGACGCGCCCCGCGTCCACGTCCTGGAGGGCGAAGGCGGCCTGACTCCGGGCCGCGTTTCGGAAGCCCTCGCCGCCGCCGGCACCGCGTGCCTCGACAACGTCGTGATGCACGTCGACTGGAACCAGGCTTCGATCGACAGCGACCATGTCTGCCGCGAAGGCGGCCGCGCCGGCGACTACGTGCAGTGGACCCCCATGGAGCTCTTCCACCTCCACGATTGGAACGTCGTCTTCGTTCCCGACGGGATGGACTTCACGCAGGTCATCGCCGCCCAACGCCTGGCGGCGACCCTGCAGACGGGGCAGCCCACGGCCATCGTCTACCGGACCGTGAAGGGCTGGCGCTACGGCGTCCAGGGCCGGGCCTCCCACGGAGCCGGCCACAAGCTCTGCTCCGACGGCTTCTACCGGGTGATGTCCGACGTGGCCGGGTCCGACGGGGCTGGGCTCAGCGAAGCCGGACTTGCGTCGTGTGAGGAGGGCAAGCGGCGCTGCGATTCGCCGACCGAGGGCCGCCGCGTGATGGAGCAGTGCTTCTGGGAGGCCCTCTCGCTGGTCCGCAGCCGCCTCGAGGGACGCCGGAGCGCCGTCGACGTGCTCTCGCGCCGCTTGATCGAGGCCCGCGCGCGCCTCGATCGACGCGGCCGTCACCCGCGCCCGCAAGCCCCGCAGGTCGAGAACGTGTACGAGGTGGCGCGCTCGGCCCGGCAGAGCGTCCCGGACGAGCTTCGGCTCACGCCGGGGACCGTCACCACCCTGCGCCAGGAGCTCGGCCGCGCGCTCGGTTACCTCAACCGGGCCTCCGGGGGCGCCCTGCTCGTCGCGTCCGCGGACCTCCTGGCCTCCACCAGCGTGACCGGCGCCGCCGCCGGTTTCACCGGCGGCTATTGGAACGCGGCCACCGCCC
>Ga0209640_10001909_pt1 | contig 18001 bp, 14 predicted proteins | sample RifCSP10_1_FD_184018 | JGI IMG/M metagenome (GOLD analysis project Ga0209640, IMG submission 184018) | Soil microbial communities from Rifle, Colorado - Rifle CSP2_sed 10_1 (SPAdes) (version 2) | ecosystem: Environmental > Terrestrial > Deep subsurface > Rock core/Sediment | place: Rifle... | reverse complement strand
TGCGCGGAGCGATGGGTCAACCACCCACAAGTACATTTCATACATCGACCGCGTGCTGACAGGCGCACGATCACCTTTCAATTCAATTCGTCCAACAAATATTCCACATACGCTTCATCCCGCAACTGTCTGACCCACTGCTCGTAACGATCGTCGGCCTTGCGCGTGTGAATTTGGCGGCGTGCGGTGGCTTCCTCGCGTTCGCCGGCCGCGGTTTGTTGGCGACGTTCGAGTACTTGAATCAAGTGTAAGCCGAACGGAGTTTGCACCGGTTCGCTGATCTGGTCGATGGCTAAGCGGTCCATCGCTTGTTCGAACGTCGGTACCAGTTGGCTCGGACTTACCCAGCTCAGGTCGCCGCCGTTGGTCGCCGATACCGCGTCTTCCGAAAAGGTCTTGGCGAGCGTGGCGAAGTCCTCGCCCGCGCTCAAGCGCCGGCGGATTTCCAATAGTCTGTCGGTGGTTTCGCGCACCGATTGAATTTCGCTCGGCCGCAGCAAAATATGCCGCACATGTGTTTGTTGGATTGGCGCTTCATTGGCGGACGTGGCGCGCTGGTCGTTCAGTCGCAGAATGTGAAAGCCGTTCGGTCCGCGCAATACTTCCGATATGCCGCCGGGGGCAAGTTTCGCGACCGCGCTCACAAACAGCCCCGGGAGCTGGCCCGCGCTCTTCCAACCGAGCTTGCCGCCGGATAGCGCGTTTGGGCCCTGTGAATACGTAACGGCAGTGCGCGCGAAATCTTCGCCCGCGCGTACGCGGCGTTGGATATCATCGGCGCGAATCTTGGCGGCGGCGACTTGCTCGGTGGTCGCCGTCTCCGGTAGCGATAGGTAAATATGCGACACGTCGTATTCGATCGCATCCTGCGCCCGCGCCCGCGAGTTCTCGAGGTAGATTTTGATTTCGCCTTCGCTCACGGAAACGCGGCTGATGATTTCGCGGTCGACCAATTGCTGGATCGTGACTTGCTTGCGAACTTGATCGCGATAGGCGCTACGATCGAAGCCCTGTTGGCGTACGGTGTCGAATAACGCACTCACGCTCATTTTGTTGCGACCGGCGATGGACTCGATGGCGCGCTCCACGTCTTGGTCCGTGACGCGAATGCCGGTTTGTAGCGCCAGTTGCAGCTGGATGTCCTCGACAATCAAGCGTTCAAGCAGTTGGCGGCGCAGTACGTCCTGCGGCGGCAATTGGATCTGCTGCGTGGTTAGTTGCTGTTTGGTTTGGGCCAACCGATCTTCAAGCTCGGTTGCGGTGATGACGTCGTTGTTGACTACGGCGACGATGCGATCGATGTCGGTAATCGGTGCGCGCGCCGGCGCAGTCACGGCCGACACCGGTGCGGTCGCGAGTGTCGCGATGATAAGCAGCAACAATGGGAATAGGCGCATGGGCCGACGCAGAATTCTACGAGCCCGGCAGGGTATCACAGCGTCGGCGCCCGATTGAACTGGGGCGCGCCGCGCGTTGGCGCGGGCTAACGCGGTGCGGCGCTCGGGAACGAAAATAGCCCCTTGCGTAAGGGGCTCTCGAATTGGCTGTTCGATCCGCCGAGCCCGGATAGTTCGAGTTCGAGGAGAAATCCGGAAACCGGTACCGTCGCGGCGACGCTACCCGCAGGCGCAGGTACCAATCGGCGCGTGCCATACAGGCGCAGCGCCCAGCAGCAATCGCGATACTGAGCACCGACAAAGCTGTCGACATTCTGCTTGTCGCGCAGCGAGTACAGCGAGCGCGCGCGAACGGTCCAGCGCGGTCCGAGCGGCCACTCCGCCGACACATCGGTTTGCTCCAATGAATTGCGTATGAAGCGATAGCCGATATTCAGGATGCGATCGGCGGCGGGCTGGTATTGCAGAAAGAACTCGCGGCGCACGGCCTGATCGCGCTCGGGCATCCACTGCACCGAGGTGCGTGCGTGCCAGTTGCCGGGGAGCCAGGCCACTGCTTCCGCCGCGAGGTCGGACGCCGCGTTATCGACGGTGCCGGCGGGAAGATTGACGGTGCGCGCATCGACGTAGTGAATGCGTCCGATGCTCGCGCTGAATCGCTCGGCGCCGCTTGCCTGATCGAGCAGGCGCGAGGTCAGCGCCACGGTGTATTGATTCGCGTCGCCGATGCGATCGCCGCCGACGAAGCGGTTCGTGCGGAACAAGTTCGCGAAGCTGAAGTCCGGAATGCTGGTATCGAAATTCGGCAGGCTATCCTGCGGGCGTGTGGGGACGTACAAATAGTACAGCCGCGGTTCCAGGGTTTGCTCAAAGTGCGTGCCGCCGAGTTGCAACGAACGATCGATAAAGAGCCCGGCGTCGAGACTCGCGAACGGCGCGGTCACGGTGGGGCGTTCCCCCGGGGTTGCCGCTTGTTCGAGCGCGTAGGCGATGTGGCGTACGCCGACCGTTGGTGTAAAAAAAGCGTAGCTGCGTGTCAGTGGCAGTTGCAGGGAAGGGCTCAGATTCGCGCGTTGGCCGACTACGCCGGCGTCGCGATGGAAATTAACCAGTTCGCTCTCAAGTCCGTACCGCAGTTCGCCGCTGGCTGATGCGGAACCGCCGGTGAGGAGCAGCTGTGGCAGGCGCGCATAGGGGCGACTGGTGGGTGCGATGGTGCGGTCGACGGTCTGGTAATCGGTCGCGCGCGCGGTGAACGTCCAAGCCGAGCCGCGATAGTTCACTTCGGCGTTTTCCGGCAAATGTGTCTCGCTGGTAAGGCTCGTTCGATCGCCGAAGTCGTTCAGGTAATCCTTATCGGATACGCCGCGCAAATTAACCGCCGCGTTCCAATATGGATTGAACGTTTGATTGTGTACGAAAGTTCCGGCGGCACGATCGTCGCCATTTTTTTGGTCGTGCGGTAGATATTCCGCTTCGAGCTTGCCGCTGAGCGACGCACCCAAGTAGCGAAATTCAGATTGCAATTGCAAGCCGCGCTGGGTCATCCAGCGCGGCGTGATAGTGGCATCGTAGTTGGGTCCAATGTTCCAGTAATACGGTGCCGCGACCACGGTGCCGAGTTGGCTGGCGAAACCGATTTGCGGCACCAGGAATCCGCTCTTGCGCCGATCGGATATCGGAAACTCGAAGTACGGCAGGTACAGCACCGGGACGCCGAAAAACCGCAGCGTCGCGTTGCGCGCGACGCCGACGTCTTCGTTGGTATCGAGGTCCATTTGCTCCGCTTGCAGCAACCAGTCGTCGCGGTCTTCCGGGCAGGTGGTGTAGCGCACGTCGAACAAGCGCGTGTGGTCGCGATCGAGGAACTCGATTCGCGCCATGTCGCCCCGACCCGCGCCATCGAACAAGCGGTAGGTTCCGGCGGCGGTGCCGCCGCTGTGGGTGGCAAGATTGAGTTGCGCGTTGTCGGTCATGAAACGCGAACCGCCACTGCCGGAAATGGCCACGTTACCGGCGGCATCCACCCGATCTTGGCCGCGGTGATAGCGCAAGAAATCGGCGCTAACGCGGTCGCCATCGCGTAGTGCCTGGGCGTCGCCACGCAACTCGATTTCATCGGTATTGGTCGAGCGCACGTTGTCGGCGAGTAGCTGCGTCGGTCCGGCGGACGGGGGTGGCGGCGCGGTCGGTCGAAACCGATTCGGTACCGCGCGCTCGGACGGGCAGACGCTCAGCGGAATCGTTTCAGCGGCGATACCAACGTCTGGCATCGCGCAAGAAATGCACGCCAAGAGCCAGATGGCCCGGGACAACATGAGGCGACGGGAAGGCATTGGTCTTATGACGTGAGCGATAACTTTGCATACAATGCGCGCACCAGCAAGGCGTTCAGGATAAAAGTCATCGAAGACCCTCACCTAAACGTCGCCGCGCCGAGCGCCGCGGTGTTTCCTGCCTGTCCGGCCACCCTGTCGGGTGCGACAAACTGATGTCGGATGATCGATTACTTGCGCTATCTGCCTGGGTGGCGCAGACGCTAAACGATTCGCGCTGCCGGCTTGAGCTAGCATCGGGGGACGCCAGCTTTCGTCGCTACTTTCGCGTGCACGCCGCAGGTGGCGCGAGCTACATCGCCATGGACGCGCCGCCGGCGAAAGAGGACTGTCGACCGTATGTGCGCGTCGCGCGCGCGTTTCGGGCCGTCGGGTTGAATGTCCCGGAAATAATCGCCGAGGATTTGGCGCAGGGGTTTCTGCTCGTCAGCGATCTCGGCGATCGCTTGTATCTCGATGCGCTCAACGACCGCACGGTCGAGCGTTTGTACGGCGATGCCATGCAGGCGCTGCAGCGGCTACAGCGCGACGCCAACACCGCCGGATTGCCGCCGTACGATGCCAGCCTGTTGCATCGAGAGATGGAGCTGTTTCGCGAGTGGTATCTCGGCCGCCACCTCGGTATCCCGTTGGCGGCGCGCGAGCACGCGGTGTTGGACCGCGCTTTTGAGTGTCTCGCGGCCGCGGCGCTTGAGCAGCCGCGGGTCGCGGTTCATCGCGACTACCATTCCCGCAATTTAATGGTAACGGCAGCAAACAATCCGGGGATCCTCGACTTCCAAGACGCCGTCGTCGGGCCAGTGACATACGATCTCGTTTCGTTGCTGCGTGACTGCTACGTCGCCTGGCCGCGCGAGCGCGTGGAATCCTGGGCACACGAATACCGCGGGCGCGCGAATCGTGCCGGGGTGCCGGTCGGGGAAGACGCATCTCGTTTCTTGCGCTGGTTCGACCTGATGGGCGTGCAGCGTCATCTAAAGGCGATCGGAATCTTCGCCCGACTTAATCTTCGCGACGGTAAGCCGAACTATCTGAGAGATATCCCGCGCGTGCTCGCCTACGTGATCGATGTGGCGGCCAGGTATCCGCAGCTGGGGGAGCTGGGCGAGTTGGCGGCGGGATTGCCGACCGCAACTGACGGCGCGGCGGGGAAACCGGTATGAGGGCGATGGTTCTTGCCGCTGGCCGCGGCGATCGCATGCGACCTTTGACCGATAAGGTCCCGAAGCCTTTGCTGCCGGTCGGCGGCGCGCCGCTTATCGTGCACTTGATCAAAGCGCTGGTGGGTGCAAATTTCACCGAGCTGGTTATCAATCATTCTTATTTAGGTTGGGAAATCGAACGAGCACTCGGCGATGGCGCGACCTATGGGGCGCGAATCCGTTACTCGGCCGAACCCGAAGGAGCGCTCGAGACCGGGGGCGGGATATTTCACGCGTTGCCGCTGTTGGGGGAAGAGTTTTTAGTGGTCAACGGCGATATTTGGACCGACTACCCGTTCGCGCGGCTGCAGCAACCGCAATCGCGGTCGGCGCACCTCGTGCTCGTCGATAACCCGGCCCATCACGTACAAGGCGATTTCGCGCTTACTGACGGTACGATCAGTGAAGCGGGAGAGCGACTCACGTTCGCCGGTATCGGTGTCTATCGTGCGGCGCTCTTTAGCGGTTGCGCGCCGGGCCGTTTCCCGCTGGCGCCGTTGCTACGACGCGCAATCGGTGCTCAGCAGGTAACCGGCGAACGTTATCAGGGTCGGTGGATAGACGTCGGTACGCCGCAACGGCTGCAAGCGCTCGACATACAATTAACTTCGTCGCACAACAAGACGTTGTAATCGGCGGCGGTCGCGCGTGAAACGTACCGCGTAGGACTAGCCGAGCTGGAGTTGCCGCCGCGAACTGAGTCGATCTCCCCGCACTATCGTTCCGCGTACATAGAAAAAAGACTTACGGAATAACACTTTACCAGCGAGACTAGGACCGAGGGCCGTCAACGGCGACAATACGCAGGCGGATTCCGCCGCCCGGCGGGGACCTGCAGGAAATCAGTGGGTTGTTATTTTTAGGGTGATAAAAAACCGATAGCACCGCGCCGCATGAAAAGGTAGGGCGATGCTACCGGCTCGTTCGCTGCGAGGCGGATAAATTCATCCAGCGTAACTGCCGCCCTGTGGGCTTACTTCAAGAGGGCGGCGGTTTCCCGCACAACCCCCAGCAGTACCTGAGATCGAATCCGCCCGTCGCTTTATTTCTTCTTCTTAGCAGCTTTCTTGGCTTTCTTTTTAGCCATGATGAACTCCTTCTGGGTTGTGGGTTTAGGTACTAAAAACAGGGGCGGTGCCCCTGGGTACAACTCGTGGCATAAGACAGCGCAACGCTGTCTTATCGTTGGATTCATTGACCAATAGGGGATTGGAATCGTAACGAGCGCGGCATGATAGCGACTCGCCCCACTCTACTTCGATAGCGACACTTTCAAGGCCAAATACCCGATGGTTGTTGGCCTGCATGCCGTCGCGATGATTCGCGATTGTGGTACTGCGTGTTCGATCCAAATTCTGCTTCGTGCCTCGTCTTGTTCTCGTTCCGTCAGTCGCGCGATTGCCGCCTCTCTGTTTGTGCCGCATCGCCTATCGACGGTCGACGTTCCGTGTCGCCAAGGTCATTCCGGATCTAGCAGATCTCACTTACGTGTTAGACATTAATCCAGAGAAAGAAAAATTGCAAACATGTTTCGAAAAGAAATTGATCGACGCCGATGCGACGCACGGATGTTTTAGTCGCGCGCGTCGCGCGAGCGCTATCCGCATTTCGAATCGCCGCAGTTGAGACAAGTCACGCAACCATCCATGCGCACGACCGCCTTGGTCGAGCACTTGATACAGACTTGCGCGTCCGCCGGGAAGCCGCCGTCGGTGTCTTCCGTGCTGCTTTGCCCGGTGCGACTCGCCAATTGGGTTCGTTTTTCGTCCATGAAGCGTTTGCGATGTTCGTCGACCGCCTCGTCCGGCAGGAGGCCGATCATTTTGAGGTGGCGCTCGATGACATCACCGAGTTCGGACACGATCGATGGGGTGTAGCGCCCCTTTTTGAAGTATCCGCCGCGCGGATCGAACACCGAATGCAGTTCCTCGACCAGGAAAGTGACGTCGCCGCCCTTGCGAAACACCGCCGAGATCACCCGCGTGAGTGCCACCACCCACTGAAAGTGATCCATGTTCTTCGAGTTGATGAAGATCTCGAACGGCCGGCGGCGCTCGTGCTGGGTATCCGGGTTCAAGATGATGTCGTTGATCGTCACGTACAGCGCATGCTCGGTAAGCGGGGTCTTGATCTTGTACGTTGTGCCGGCCAAGACGTCCGGGCGCTCAAGCTTCTCGTGCATCTGCACGACATTGCTCTCGACCGGTTTCGGCTCATCGTGTTTGACGACTTCGAAACCGGTAATTTTTTCCGTGATCTTGATGTTCATGATCCGATCCTCACTGCGTTCGTGCCCTCGTCGTAGTTATTAAAAGCGCCCGTAGTAACCTTCCTTCAGCGCGTCATACAGATTGGCGACCGTATGCTGCTCGCCGTCGTATTCCACTTCTTGATTGCCCTTGGCCTCGACGACTTCGCCGTTCGAAAGCGTGAAGCGGTAGGTGGTGTTTTCCAGGTCCTTGTCCTTGACCAGGACACCTTGAAACGCCTGCGGGTTAAAGCGAAACGTGGTGCAGCCTTTCAGGCCCTTTTCGTAGGCGTACAGGTAAATGTCCTTGAACTCCTCGAACGGAAAGTCAGTTGGGACGTTGGCGGTCTTGGAAATCGAGGAATCTACCCACTTTTGCGCTGCCGCCTGGATATCGACGTGTTGGCGCGGGCTGACATCGTCGGCCGCGATGAAGTAATCGGGCAACTTGTTTTTCGGCTCGGTCGCGTCCGGGTCTGCCTGCGGATTGACGAGCGTGCGATACGCGAGCAGCTCGTAGGAGAAGACGTTCACTTTTTCCTTGGTCTTGCGTCCCTCGCGAATGACATTGCGCGCGTACCTGTGCGCGAACGATGGCTCGATGCCGTTGCTCGCGTTGTTGCCCAGCGAGAGCGAAATCGTGCCGGTCGGCGCAATCGAGGTGTGATGCGTAAATCGGGCGCCGACGGCGGCGATGCGTTCGCCCAGCTCGGCGTCGAACTGCTGCATGTAGCGACTGTAGCGTCCGAGCAGCACGCGCCCCGGGATATTGTCGCCGACTTGAATGCCGTCGCGACGCATTTCCGGTCGGCGCGCGAGCATCTCCTCGGTGACGGCGAACTCCTCGTTCATGATCGGCGCCGGCCCCTTCTCCTGTGCCAACTCGACGCCAACTTCCCAGCCGACCTCGGCCATCTCGCGCGTGACGCGCTCGGTGAATTCGAGCGACTCGGGCGAGCCGTACTTGATCTTGAGTAAAGTCAGGGTCGATCCCAAGCCGAGGAATCCCATGCCGTGTCGGCGCTTATGCTCGATTTCGTGGCGCTGATTGTCGAGCGGCAGGCCGTTGATCTCGACCACGTTGTCGAGCATGCGCGTGAAGACCGCCACGACCTCGCGATAGCGTTCCCAATTGAAATGCGCGCGTTCGGTGAACGGTTCCTCGACGAACTTGGTGAGATTGACCGAGCCGAGCAGGCACGATCCGTAGGGCGGTAACGGCTGTTCGCCGCAGGGGTTGGTCGCGCGAACGTTTTCGCAGAACCAGTTGTTGTTAAATTTGTTGATGCGATCAACCAGGATGAAACCGGGTTCGGCATAGTCGTAAGTCGACGCCATGATCACGTCCCACAGCCGGCGCGCGGGGATGGCGCGGTACACCCGGCACGCGACGCGTCCGAGATCGTCGCTGACGTAACCGCGAGTCGTCGGCCAATAGCGCCAGACGATGGCGACACTTTGTTCCTCGACCTCGTGCGCGCTTGCCGGAAACACCAACTCCCAGGGTGCATCCGTTTTTACCGCCTGCATGAACTCATCGGTAATCAGACACGACAAGTTGAATTGGCGTAGCCGGCCGTTCTCGCGCTTGGCGCGAACAAAGTCCATCACGTCCGGATGCGAAATGTCGAACGTCGCCATCTGCGCACCGCGTCGCCCGCCGGCGGACATTATGGTGAAACACATGGCGTCGAAAATATCCATAAAAGAGAGGGGGCCGGAGGTATAAGCCCCGGCCCCACTCACAAACGCCCCTTTGGGGCGGAGGGTAGAGAACTCGTAACCAATACCGCAACCGGCCTTCAGCGTCAGGCCGGCCTCGTGTACCGCTGAAAGGATGCCATCCATGGAATCGGGCACGGTTCCAGATACTGTGCAATTGATCGTGCTGGTGGCGGGCTTATGTTCCAGGGCGCCGGCGTTCGAAATGATGCGTCCGGCAGGGATGGCGCCGTTTTGTAGCGCCCATAGAAATCGCCCGAACCAGAGCTCCTGCTTTTCTGGCACCTCGACATCGGCCAGCGCCCGTGCCACGCGCGCGTATGTACCGTCGAGGTCCTGATCGATCGCTTCGCCGCCCTTGGTCTTTAGCCGGTACTTCTTGTCCCAAATGTCGATAGATGCGGATTGGTAGGGAATTTCAATTCGATTGGACGGTACAGCTTGTAATGGAACCGCGTTCATACCTTCGTGTTCCTCTGAATTAATGCGGCTAAGACCCGGGACTGGCACGAAAACCGTCCCGTCGACGATCAAAACACAATATCTAGTGGAGGACAGCAGATTAAACCCAACATTTTGTGGCTGTCAATTGAATTGTGCGAATAAAAAAAGATCCGCCGCCGGCAGGCCGCTATATATAGATGGGCGGCCGACGACCGATCACGCGCCAGCACAGCCGGTACGGCAGGGTAATAACGAACTGGTCGAAGAAAAGACGCCGCCGCCGCGGATTTTCGGGAAACGGCGGTCGATCTCTAGAAGACCAGAATCGGCTGATTCAATATCTTGATTACGGTGTGTATCCGAAATTCACCTGAAACAGTTTCCAGAACTCGTCGCGTGTGAAGCGGTGATTCTGCGTGCCGGTGTGTGCGATTTTTAGCGCGCTAACCAAGGCGGCAACGCGGCCGCCGGTTTCCCAGTCGTATTGTTGCATCAGCCCATACAACAATCCCGCCCGATAGGCGTCGCCGCAACCGGTTGGGTCGCGGGTCTCGCGCGCGCGAACCGCCGGAATGTCTATCACTTTCCCTTGCGTGTAGATTTTCGAGCCCTGGGCGCCGAGCGTTACGATCATCGCCTCAACGCGACGCGCCAAGGCCTCGAGTTTCTCGCCAGTACGCTCTTGCAGCAGTTGGGCCTCGTAATCGTTTACCGTTACCCACGTGGCTTGGTCGATAAATCGCAACAGCTCGGCGCCGATAAACAGTGGCATGCCCTGCCCGGGATCGAAAAAGAAGCGGATGCCGGCCTGCGCGAATTGCGCGGCGTGTTCGATCATCCCATCGCGCCCGTCCGGTGCGACGATGCCGATGCTCACGTCACGCGCGTCAGTGACAGCGACCTCGTGCGAACGATTCATCGCGCCCGGATGAAACGCCGTGATCTGATTGTCGTCGAGATCGGTAGTAATGAATGCTTGCGCGGTGTAGGCGTCTTCCAGCACTTTGACGTGCCGATGGTCGATCTGCCAGCGATCGAGCCATTGCGCGTACGGCGCGAAATCGCTGCCAGCGGTCCCCATCGGCAGTGGATCGCCGCCGAGCAGCTTCAGGTTGTACGCAATGTTGCCGGCGCAACCACCGAACTCACGGCGCATGACCGGTACCTGGAACGAGACGTTCAAAATATGAATTTTGTCCGGCAGGATGTGGTTCTTGAAGTGGTCACGGAACACCATGATGGTGTCGTAAGCGAACGAGCCGCAAATAAGGGCAGACATCGGCGATTGGCGTTTTTGGTTAGGGTCGGGACGGCAATGGTACAAAAAAATTCGAGCCAGTCGAATCGGTACGGTTAAAATTGCGAGAAATTATCGGGCACGTCGTGGGGGCACGACCGCGGGCGTACTACTGCGAGTATGTACCATTTCGTGAAAACCGCCGAGGACACACCGATTTCAGACGTTAAGTCTTTTCGCTCGTGTCCTTCGCGGTTTTACCGACGCATCGAGGCGGCTTTAGCGATTCCCTCTTTGCGCCGTCGCACCGGGCCGGCTTAGCGGAAGAAACGGGAAACTCCCGCCACCGCCGATAATCACCGTCAGTTCGACAAATTGCGAGCCGCTGTGGCTTTTCGGCGTGAAGGTCACCGGGAACGCGCCGAGATCGACGTTGCGCATTGTCTCCAGGGCGGTGACGAACTTTTCGCGAGTCAGGTCCCGGCCGGCGCGCTGCAAGCCTTCGACAATCCCTTTAGCCGCGAGGAAGCCCTCAACGTCGTTGAACGACGGCTTCACGCCCGGGGCCCGTTCGGCCAGCAAACCGCGCATCTCGAGCGCGGCGCCCCACGGGTACAGCGGGAACGGCACGACTTGCGAAATGATCACGCCGTGACCGTCGGCGCCGAGTTCATCGGCCAATGCTTTGCTGCCGACGAAGGAAACGTTCATGTAAATGGGGCGCTGGCGAGTCTTATTGAACTCCTTAATGAACGCGGCGCAGGATTTGTAGGCGCTGATCATGATCACGGCGTCGGGCTTTACCGCGCCAATCGACTTGACCGCGCCGGCGACATCGATGGTGTTACGTTGCACCGTGCCAGTGGCGGAAATTTGGAGTTTGCGCCGTTCCATCGCGCGGCGTACGCCTTCGAGTCCGGCCTTACCATACGAATCGTCCTGATAGAATACCGCGATGTTGGACTTGCGATCGGACACCATCCAATCGACCAGCCTCTCGGTTTCATCGAAATAGCTAGCGCGAATATTAAAGATGTAGCGATTGACCGGATCGCGCAACCCCTCGGCGCCGGTGAACGGACCGAAGAAAGGGATCTTCGCCTCCGTCAATATCGGAACCACCGCGTAACTGGTCGGCGTGCCGACGTAGCCGAACAGCGCGAACACCTTCTCTTCGTCGATAAGCTTGCGGGTATTCGCGATCGCGCGTTCGGGCTCGTAGCCGTCGTCGAGCGACACCAACTTGATCTTGCGACCGTGCACGCCACCCTGCGCATTGATACGGTCGAAGTAAACCATCGCGCCGTCGCGCATGGATTTGCCGAGTGCCGCCGCCGGACCGCCGAAGGCGGCCGACTGGCCGAGTAATATCGTGTCATCCGTGACGCCGGGTTCCTTCGCGTTGCTGAGCGACGGAACGAATAGCAACAGCGCCAATGCTACGAATCTGATACGTAGTAATGTCTTCACCGATGCGTCCCCATTGATTATGAAATAGCGGCTGGCTCGAGCCGGAACCCTTGCGATTCCGGTTAGAGCACAATCCCTCTCGGGTCGTCCCGTCGGCGGCTGGATCGCGCCAGAGGATGAACGCTCAAAGTATAGTCAGCGGATCTGAGCCCACAAATTTTGGGTTTATCTGGTTTTTAGGTGAAATTACGCGGGCAAACGGTGTTTGGCGGTCCGGTTACTGGTGTCGCCGCACCGGTCGACCGGCACGACAAGAGGGGTATCGGTCGGGCGCGCGATGGCAAACCGCCGATGAAACTATCCGCTAAGTTTCAAAAGCCCGACGGTATCCCGTGCGATCAGGATCTCCTCATCGACACGGATTGTGTACACCGCGGGTTTCGTGCCAGTCGTGGATAGACACCGCTCAACGCCGGTCGCCGCTGCATTGGCGCGCGCATCGAGTTGCAACCCAGACCACTGCATGCCGGCGCAAATGCGTTTGCGAATCGATGGCGCATGCTCGCCGATCCCGCCACCGAAGAGCACCGCGTCGGCACCGCCGAGCAGTGCCATGTACGCGCCCAGGTACTTGCGCGCGCGTAAGCAAAACGCCTCGATGGCGAGCGCCGCGCCGGCGTGCCCCTGTGCTTCGAGCGCGAGCAACGTGCGCATGTCGCCGCTCGCGCCGGATAGAGCCAACAAACCGGACTCGTGGTTGAGACGCTCTTCGAGTTCCGTGGCACTGACGCCACCGCCGACGAGACGGATCAGCGCGCCGGGATCGAGGTCGCCGCAGCGCGTCGCCATCACTAATCCTTCGAGCGGGGTGTAGCCCATACTGGTGTCGATCGATTGGCCATCGCGAATAGCCGCGACCGAGCAGCCGTGGCCGAGTTGCAGCGCAATTACGCGCGGGTTCGGCGACGAATCCGCGCTGAGTAACCGCAAGCGTTCGATCATCGACCGATGCGCGAGTCCGTGGAAGCCGTAGCGGCGAATGCCATAGGCACGCACCCAATCTTGCGGCAAGGCGTAGCAGCGCGCCGCCGCCGGCAGCGTCGCGTGAAACGCGGTATCGAACACCGCGACCATCGGTACGGCATCGCGGAAGAACTCGCGGCAGCCACGAATTACATCGAGCGCCAGTGGATTGTGCAGCGGCGCGAGCGCGCGCAGCGCATCGATGCCGGCGACCACCTCGTCGGTGATGCGAGTCGGTTCGGTGAAGGCGTCGCCGCCATGAACGACGCGATGGCCGATTGCCGCGATCGGCGGCGAGCCCGATTGCAGTCGACGCAGTACCCATTGCGTTGCTGCGTGGTGGCTGCGCAAGTCGGTTCGTCCGCTGACTTCGTCGTCGTTTTCCTGCCACGACCAGCGGGCCTGCGCGCCAAAGTCGGTGACGCCGCCGCCGGCGACCGCGCGCAAGTCGCCACCCGCGTCGACCGCGTAGAGGCGAAATTTGAGCGATGAACTGCCGCTATTGAATACCAGAATGGCCATGGGCACCGGGCGCGGGTTTTCCGTCACCGGCGATAATAACAAATTGCCGCGTCCTGCCCGGGACTGACGTCGTTAACACCAGCTGGGCTTTGCATATACTTTAAGCAATGGACAAGCCGCCTTCTCCGATAGCGCCGACGATCGTCGATCCGCATCGACCGAGCACCGCGCCAACGCCGCCATCCGACACGACCTCGCTCGGTGCGCGTTACGAAGTTTTGCGCGAAATTGGCAGCGGTGGCATGGGCCGAGTATTCCAGGCGCGCGACCGCGAAACCGGCGAGGTGCTGGCACTCAAAGTGCTGCGCCCCGAGGTGGCGGCGGAGCCGTCCATGGCCGAGCGCTTCAAGAACGAGCTGCGCTTGGCGCGGCGCATTACTCACAAAAACGTCTGCCGCATTTACGACTTCAATCGCGTCGATGCGCTCGCCTATATCAGCATGGAGTACGTCGATGGCGAGACCCTGCGCGCGCAACTCGACCGCGGCGGCGCGATGAGTGCGAGCCGTGTGGTGTCGCTCGCGCGGCAGATTTGTACCGGATTGGCGGAGGCGCACGCGCAAGGCGTGATTCATCGCGACTTGAAACCGGAAAACATCATGATCGCGGCGAGCGGCGCCGTGAAGCTCATGGATTTCGGCATCGCGCGCTCGCTGCACGCCGGCGCCACGACCACGCAAACGCTAATCGGTACGCCGGCGTATATGTCACCGGAACAAGTGCAAGGCCATCGCGTCGACGCGCGCTCGGACATCTACGCGCTCGGACTCATTTTGTACGAATGCCTGACCGGCCGACGCGCGTTCAGCGCGCCGACACCGGTCGCGGTGGCGCTAAAACAAATTCAAGATCGGCCGATCGCGCCGCATTCAATTCGCGCCGACATCCCGCGCGCGCTCGAAACCGCGGTGCTGCGCTGTATCGAAAAAGATCCGGCGCGCCGATTTTCCTCGGTAGAACGAGTTGCGACGGCGCTCATCGGCGCGCACGAAAGCGGCGCGATCCCAAGCGCGCCCAGCCGTCGCTGGCCGTGGGTGCTTGCCGCGCTCGCGCTCGCCGTGATCGCGGTTGTATGGAGGCAGCAGCCGCACCCACCGACAGCGCCACTCCCACCACAAGCGCGTCCCACGCCGGTCGTGACGCCGCCGTCCGCACCTGCGCCCGCGGTGGCGACGACGGATGCGGTAGCACAAGTTCCTGTTGCAGCACGCAACGAGCGCCCGATTCCCGCTGCCAACGAACACGAGCAACCCAGGGCTGCGTTCGAGAAACTGCGGGAAGCGGCGGAAGCGGGTGACGCGACCGCGCAATTTCGCCTGGCGCAGACGCTGTTCAAGGGCTCAGGGACGCTGCGCGACGAAACCCAAGCGCGCACTTGGCTCCAGCGCGCCGCCGAGCAGGGGCACACGGAGTCGCAGTTCGCGCTCGGGATGATGTTCGAGCGCGGCCGTGGCGGCACGCGCGACCTGCGCGCGGCGCGTTCCTGGTACGAGCGCGCGGCCGCGACCGGCCACGACGGCGCAAAGAAAAATTTGGCACGTCTGACGGAACAAGCTCCGGCACGTTATCGCGGAGCACGCTAATCGGATCTTGGAAAATCCGTCGCGTCCGCTGCAGTTAGGACCGACAGATTTCAGCTCGCCTAACGAGATAGCGCCAGACTTTCGTATCTGTCCACAAGCTGCTCGGTATAATCGGCGGCGTCATGAAGAAAAATTCTTTGCCGCTTGCGTCATTACGCTTCGAGTGCACCGGTTGCGGCGCATGTTGCCGTGGTCGCGGCGACTACTGGGTCGAAGCTTCGCGTGCCGAGCAGCGGCGGATTCAGCGATTTCTCAAAATTTCCTGGAACTGGTTTCGCCGCCGCTATGTAACCGAATATGAGGACGGCAGCGAGGGCCTCAGTTGGCATAAAGATCGGTGCGTGTTTCTTGATAAGCACGACCGCTGTCGGATCTATACCGTGCGCCCGACGCAGTGTCGGACCTATCCGTTTTGGACCGAGGTGGTCGGGTCGCGCGCGGGCTGGCGCGCGGCAGCGAAAGATTGCGAAGGTATCGGTCGCGGCGCCGTGATTCCGCTGGCACAAGTACGCGAACGTCTGCGGCGTTACCGGCAACGATCGTCGCCGGAAGAATAAATAGTAATTAGTTGGTGTCCTCGGCGTTTTCCAAATTCCGGTTCAGGGGCACTGAGCGCAGCGCCTGAACCGCTTGTTGCAACACGTTGTCGCCATGCGCCAGAACGCGATTGCGCCAGCGGGCACTCGGCGGACAGAACGCATCGCGGAGCCGCGCGCGTTCGCGCGCAAGGACGGGACTATCCGGCGCCGTGTGAAACGTGGCGCGGTTCTCACGATAGAGCCGGTACAACATTCGCGGAAGCGGTACGGTGCCGAACTCCAGTACCGCGACCCGTGTACGCGAGCCCGCGTAGCGCCGCTCGATGAGGTCGACGATGCCGCCGTTAACTTCGTAGGCCGCCGACCCTGGGCGTTGACTGCTGGCAATCGCCGCGGCGCCAAACCAGCTTACAAGATCGCGGTTCGCCGGACTGTCCGGCGCGACATCGATAAGTAAGCGATAGGCCGCGGATCGACCTAAACCCGTGTGCAGGTCGATGGCAATAACGCGCTTTACCGAACGCAAGGCCTCTGCCGCGATGATCCGCTCAATACAAGCGATCGATTCCTCGTGCCGCTCGCCGCCATAAAACAGTCCGCGCGGAAAATCGTACTGGCCGCCGACGATCGCTTGGCGCAGTGGGGCGAAACCTTTTGTGAGCAGGCGCCACAGCCCGCGCGCCAGGAAAAAATCCGGTACGCGCGGTGGTGCTGGCGGGTTAAGCCAAGGATCGAGTTCGCGGTAAGCAGCATTGAGCGGGCCGGGAAATCGATCGAGCGCGTTGCGATTCAGATCGACATTATGTTCGTTCGCGCGTCGCAGCCACGCGAAGCCGTAGGGGTTCACCGCGTGTATCAGCAAGCAGCCGCTATCGGGCGGCAAGGTCGATGAGTCCACGCGATCGAGCCACTGTTGTTGCAACGCGCTGCCGGCGAAACCTTCGACGCCATGGGTGCCGGAAGAAACGAGGAGCAGCTGCCTCGGATTTTTCGCGCCGAGATAGGCGGTATCGATCGACAGTTCCGCGCCGCTCGGTCCGCGCGCGCGGATCGGATACGTCGCGATCGCGGCGCCACGCGCGCGGGCGAGCGTCAGAAACGATGCGCGCGCGGCAAAATAATTGGGCGCGAAATATCGAAGCGCGTTCTGTGCGGCAGCGTCCATTGAAATCGAGCGCGCGGCGGCGGTCGCCGCCGCCGGTGCTATCTAAAAAAGCTACTTCGCTATCGGTATGCTGCGTCGGCTGTCGAGCCACGTAAGCAGAGGTTGCCATTGCTCGACATCGGCGGACGCGCGGCTGCCGAACTCGAAAATGCCGATGCCTTGTTCATCGGCGAGTTGATAGTTCGCCGAATCGCGCAGCGTCGCGACGAAGGGAATTTTCAGACGCGAGAGAAAACGTTCCAGATTGCGATAGATCTGCGTGTTGACGGTCGCGTAGTTCGCGTTAAGCATGCCGATTGCTTGCTCCATGCGATCTTGCACAAAAGTGTTTTCGCGCACGCGATTGGCCACGACCGCGACCTTGCTTTGCTTGCGCTCGATCTTGCCGAGCAGGAGCAGATCGTGGATGAAGCGCGCCGCCGCGCGAATGTCGGTGGGCGAGGGCAGCACCGGTATCACGATGGTTTGTGCGCGGCGCACCAGCGCGGTCAATTGCGGACCGCGTGTGCCGGCGGGTACGTCGAGAATCATGAATTCGGTGCTGCGTGGAATCCGCACGGTTTCCGTCCACGCGGCCACTCCCTTGATCGGTGGCCTTTCCTTCGACCGCGCGGCGAGCCATCCGAGCGCCGAGCCCTGCGGGTCGAAATCCGCGAGTACAACGGATTTTTCTTGGGTAGCGTAGTAAGCCGCGAGATTGGTCGCCAGCGTGCTCTTTCCGCATCCCCCTTTCGCGTTCAAAAGCATGATCGTGCGCATGGTCACTCCCGCTTATTGGTTAGGGTTGTGAAGATGTTGGTTCACGCACTGCCGCCAAAGCGCGCATCAGTTTAGGCGAGTGAGTAAAAAAGCTCCAGCAAATGATGGGGTTAAGCGGTAGCTTGCGAAGCCGGCGCGTCGCTATTCGCGCTCCTCGGGGGGCTTGTCGTCGCGGTCCATCAAGATTCGATGCCTCGGGCCATCGAGGTCGTCGAACTGTCCGCTTTTCACCGACCAGAAGAACGCCCAGGCAATGACGCCAGCGATTACGACGGCGAGGATCACGAGAAGATAGACGATTTCCATAAAAACTATTGGAACCACAGATAAACACAGATGTACACAGATGCCTTGTGAGTGGGCCGTGTTTTATCTGCGTTCATTCGTGTTCATCTGTGGTTTCGCTTTTGTCGT
>Ga0209640_10001908_pt1 | contig 18006 bp, 15 predicted proteins | sample RifCSP10_1_FD_184018 | JGI IMG/M metagenome (GOLD analysis project Ga0209640, IMG submission 184018) | Soil microbial communities from Rifle, Colorado - Rifle CSP2_sed 10_1 (SPAdes) (version 2) | ecosystem: Environmental > Terrestrial > Deep subsurface > Rock core/Sediment | place: Rifle... | reverse complement strand
ACTGGCCCCAACCCGCGATCTCGCCCGCCACGTTGGACCCGCCCGCCAGATCAATGAGCACCGACTGGAAAGTTCCACTGCCGGTGGTCCAGGGGGCGGTCGGATCCGTGCCGTCCGCCTCGTAGAACACTCGAAGTCTCTCCACGCCTTGGGTCTTCTCCTCCACCGCGGTGACTCGGGCTTCGAGTGCAGCCAGCAGTTCGGCGGCCTCGGCCTGCCGGCCGGTTAGCTCTCCGACGGTCTGCAGGTTCTGATAGAGCCCATCGAAGTCAATCGGATCGGACAGCACATAGGTCGTCAGCCCGAGGCCTTCCAGAGCCTGCACCTGCTCGGGCGCGGTGATGGAGGCCGCCAGCACCAGGTCGGGCTGCAGAGCGACGATCGCCTCGGTATTCAGCTGCCCAAAGGTGCTCCCGATGCTGCTCACCGCAGCGGCCTCGGCCGGAAAATCCGACGGTTCATCGCGGCCTACGATTTGGGGTCCCGCGCCAACCGCGAACAGAATCTCGGTGTTGGAGGGAGCCAGCGAGACGATTCGTTGGGCCGGGGCTGCCAGCGTTACCTGGCGCCCCAGGCCGTCGGTCCATTGAAGCGGCTCGTCGCTCGGAGCCGTCGCGGCCTGGCAGGCTACCGCGGCCAAGGCCAGGGCGGCCAGCAAAATCAGCTTGAGTCTGAAGATTGACGCCACAACTCGGAACATGCCTCTCCTCCAGGGTCTGGACCGGTCCAGCCGGTCAACGATTAGGTACCGTAGGGAAAGCAAAATGGCCTTCCCTCACGGCAGTGTGGGGAAGGCCATCGTCACGAGGACCATGCGCCACCTCCTCTCCGCGAAGGGGTAACCAGCGCGGGGCAGAGGCGGGTATCCTGACTCGGAGAAGCGGCTAAGCTACCCTCGATCGTCGGTCAGCTGGCCCTGGAAGGTCTTGGGCGGTGGCTGGCCGTTGAAAGCGGGAGGCTTCTCCCTACAGTTGCGGGACAGCGCCGGACTTCCGATGGGGGCGGACGGCCTGGTTGGGCGATCCGTCTCCCCGAGTGGTCACCGGCTTCCCCTGGTTGGCCTCCGCATCCGGGCGGTAGGCCACCTCGGCCCCAGTTGGTGAATTGTCTGCATACTATATTCGGGCAAGCAGTGCCGGTCAAGGGATGATAGAATTGATGGGCCCCTTCGTATTGATCCTTCGAACGAATGCGGTTGTCCCCTCGGCGGCGCGGGTCTGGAACTGGCATAGAACCCGCATCCGATCGCGAGCGAACTCATAAGAATAGGTAAAACACACGATGGCTAGCAAGAACTTACGAATTGTCCCCCTGGGCGGATTGGGGGAGATCGGCAAGAACATGATGTCCATCGAATACGGCGAGAACTTGATCGTCGTCGATGCCGGGATCATGTTCCCCGAGAACGACATGCTGGGGATCGATTACATCATCCCCGACTTCCGCTATTTGAAGGAGAGGAAAGATAAGGTGCGGGGGATCGTGATCACTCACGGCCACGAGGATCACACCGGCGCCATCCGGCACCTGCTCGATGAGATTCCGGCGCCGATCTACGCCACCAAGCTGACCCGCGGCCTGCTGGAAGTCAAACTGAGCCGGGGCGGGATGCTCAAACAGGCCAAAATGAACACGGTGCGGGCTGGAGACACTCTCGAGCTCGGCCCTTTCAAGGTGGAGTTCTTCCACGTTTGCCACTCGATCCCGGACTGTGTGGGGCTTGGAATCACCACTCCTGCCGGATTGATCGTTCACACCGGGGATTACAAGTTTGACCATACCCCGGTGGACGGCTGGCCGACCGATTTTGGCAAGCTGGGCGAGCTCGGCGGGCGAGGCGTGCTGGCGCTACTAGCCGATTCGACCAATGCCGACGAGCCAGGCTGGACTCCCTCCGAGGCGGTGATCGACCCGGCTTTCGACGCGGTGTTTCGGGAGGCGAAGGGCCGCATTCTGGTGGGTACCTTCGCCTCCTTGATCTCTCGGATGCAGCAGGTCGCCCAGGCCGCAGACCGACACGGCCGCAAGATGACCTTCGTCGGGACGAGCATGCAAGAGAACGCCAAAATGGCCCGCAAGCTGGGGTACCTGGATGTTCCGGATGAGCTGCTCGTGACGCCGGAGCAGGCGCTCAAAATGAAACCTGCCAAGATCGTGCTGATGTGTACCGGCACTCAGGGGGAACCGTCCTCAATTCTGGGGCGGCTCTCGACCAGTACCAACCGCCAGTTCGACCTGCTGGCAGGCGACACGGTCGTGCTCTCCTCCCACCCGATCCCTGGCAACGAGGAGATGGTTCATCGGACGATCAATCGCCTCTTTCAGCACGGGGCGGAAGTGATCTACGACCCGATTGCGCCGGTTCACGTATCCGGGCACGCCAGCCAAGAAGAGATGAAGGTCATGCTGCAATTGGTGCGCCCCAAGTACTTTGTCCCGATCCACGGTGAGCTGCGACACCTCAAGCAGCACGCCGCACTGGCCCGCGAGATCGGACTGGAAGACTCATCCATCGCGGTGGTCGAAAATGGCCGAGTCATCGAGTTTCGGGATGGCAAGATGAGCATCGGCGAGCGAGTGCCGGGCGGCTATGTGTTCGTGGATGGCACCGGGGTCGGGGATATTGGCCCCAAGGTCATGCGTGAGCGGGAAGCCCTGGCCAGGGACGGGTTCGTCGTGATCCACCTGACCCTCAATGGCCAGAACGGTACATTGGCCCGCGACCCGGAAATCGTTTCGAAGGGCTTTGTTTTCGTGCGCGACGCCGAAGAGCTCTTTGAGCATGCCCGCCGACGCATCAAAGAGCTGGCGAAGAGGACCGAACCGGACGAACTCAAGGGCCAAATCGAGCAGGACCTCACCCGCTTCTTCTACGGTGAGACCAAGCGCCGCCCCATGGTGCTGGTCTTCGCCAGCTCCCAGTCGTGAGGCCAACCCAGCCGGTTGTGTTGCGTGCCCCTCGGGCATGCGTATAATGCCCCGCGCCATGCGGGGTCTGCTGGCATTGTGCGTCCTCGCCACCGCCTGTGGGGCCCGGACGCCCGCAGGGCCCGAGGCGAGCCCGCTCCCGCCAACGGCGAGCCCGCAGCCTCCCACCCCCACCTCGCTGCCGCTGGCGGCTAGAGTGAATGGGGAGGGGATTCTGGAAGAGGCTTTCGAGCGAGAAGTGGCACGCTTCGAGGCCGCGTACCGGGCACTTGGCATCGAGCTTGCAACTCTTGGAGATTATCGGGCGGAGGTGTTGGGGACCCTAATCGACCGCCGGATCATGGCCCAGGCCGCTGAACGGCTTGGAATGCAAGTGACCGACGCCGAATTGGACCAACGCCTGCAGTCGCTGGTGGAGCAGCGGGGTGGTCCCGAAGGGATGGGTAGCTGGCTGGCTGCTGCGGGTTACACTGCGGACGAGTTTGAGAACGAGCTGCGCGAGGAGATCCTGGCTGCCCGTATGATCCAGAACATCACCTCCGGGTTATCGGAGCAAGCGGACCAGGTCCACGCCCGGCATATCCTTGTGGCAACCGAGGCGGAGGCCCAAGAGCTGTTAGCTCAATTGGCGGCCGGAGCCGATTTCGAAGAGTTGGCGCGGCTGTTCTCACTTGACCCGGGGACCCGCCCGGCCGGCGGGGACCTGGGTTGGTTCCCCCAAGGCCAGCTGACGATGCCGGAGGTCGAAGAGGCCGCCTTCAGCCTCCAGGCCGGAGAGGTCAGCGGGGTGATTCAAAGCATTCTTGGTTATCACATCTTGCAAGTCGTGGAGAAAGATCGGCGACCAGTGACCGGAGAGGCTCTGATCCGCTATCGGGTTGCAGCTGTCGAGCAGTGGATCGCAGACCAGCGGGAGCAGGCCGAGATCGAGGTGTTTGTCGATGGATGATCCTTTTCAGAGCCAATCTCCGTTGGGAGGCATGAATATCGGACGGCTGGTCATGAACATCCTGACCGGTCTGTTCATGGTGGCGACGCTGTGCCTCGGCACCGGCTACGTTTACACGTTCATCAATCCGCAGGCCTCGTTCAATCCATATCCGCCTCCTACCCTTCCGTCGACTCTCGGGCCGCCCACTCCCACCAACACGCCGGCCATCTATCTGCCGACTGAAATTCCACCCTCCGCCACTCCACGACCGCTTCCTACCGCAGTTCCGACCGCGACCGACACGCCGCCGGTCAGCCCAACTGCTCCTACTACGGCAACGCCCGAACTCACCCCGCCGGTTACCGCTGAGCCGGGGGCCCAGTTTGAGCTGCAGTCCGGCAGCCCTTCCTTTACCTCTGACGAGCGGGGCTGCGCCCACATGGGCGTCGGGGGAAAGGTGTATGACTCTGGGGGTGCACCGATTGTCGGATTGGCGATCCGAGTGGGCGGTCAGCTGGCCGCTGTGCCGATCGGGCCGCTCGACACTCTCACTGGAAGCGCGGCCGACCGCTTCGGGTTCGGGGGCTATTACTTCGAACTAGCCGACACGCCAACCGCCAGCGACAATTCGGTCTGGGTCCAGGTCCTCGACGCCAGCAGCGGATTGCCCTTCTCGGAGCAGGTCTTCGTAGACACCTTTGATACGTGTGACCAGAACTTGATCTTGGTGAATTGGAAACAGACCGGGTCCTAGCCTAGCCGACCCGCAGGATCGCCTCTCGCAACCCCTCGGCCACATACTCGACCTGCTCGAGCGACATCACCCCCGAAAAGGGGAGGGCCAAGCTGCGTCGGCCGAGATCCTCCGCGACTGGAAAATCGCCTGGCTGAAACCCAAAGCGCTCCACCATGTAGGGCTGCCAATGGATGGGTTCGAAGTAGGCCCGGCTGGGGATTCCCTTCGTTTCGAGTTCAGCCATCAACCGGGAGCGGTCCAGCTCCGGGCGAAGTCGAATCACGTACACAAACCAGCTCATCCGGGTGGTGTCAGCAGCGATCCAGGGAAGCTCGATTCCCGGCAGCGCGTCCAATTCAGCCTGGTACCAGCCCGCCACTCGATCCCGATTCTTTAGCAGCTCATCCAGCCGTTCGGCCTGCGCCCAACCGAGGGCCGCGCTCATCTCGTCCAGCCGATAGTTGTAACCAGGATAGGTATGCTGGAGCCAGCTATCGCGGCTCGATCGACCTTGATTGCGGAGAGCCCGGATGCGTTCGGCCCAATCCTCCCGTTCGGTAATCACCATTCCGCCCTCACCGGTGGTCAATTGCTTGTTGGGATAGAAAGCAAAGGCCGCCGCCTCACCGAATCGGCCGGCAGGCCGGCCTCGGTAGTGCGCGCCGAGGGCCTCCGAGGCGTCTTCGATTAAGCTCAGCCCATGTTGCTCCGCGGTAACCAGCAGCGGGTCGTAGTCAGCCGGCTGACCGTAAACGTCAACTGCGAGCACCGCCCGCAGCTCCCCGCGTCGTTCGGCGCCGCGGCGGGGCAGCCACTGGGCCGCCGACGGGCCCGAGAGATCAGTGATTGCCTCGGCCACCCGGGCCGGATCCAAGTTGCCGGTCCGTGGATCTACGTCCACGAATACCGGGATAGCCCGCTCGTAGAGCAGCACATTCGCCGAGGCCACGAAGGAGAAGGGGGTGGTGATAACCAGATCCCCATCCTGGATCCCGGCGGCCCGCACACAGAGATGAAGCGCGGCGGTTCCCGAACTGACGGCGATCGCGTGCCCCGCGCCGAGATACTGGGAGATGGCCGCCTCAAAGGCCTCTACCTGAGGTCCCATGCTGAGCCGGGGCGTGCGGAGAACCGCCGCGACGGCCTGGCGTTCGCTCTCTCCTAAGTCCGGGGCCGACATCGGTATTCTCATCGGATGAGTCTCGGCTCAAGCTTCAGGGCCTCCGGCACGGCGGAGAATTCGACCACCTCTACGTCGGGGGCATAACTCAGGTCAATCGGCTCCTTGTGGGAGTGTTCTCCACCCGGCCGCCGGAGCCGAAGGGTTCGGATGCCGAGCTGGCGCGCGCCGTAGAAATCCTTCTCTGGATTGTCGCCGATATAGGCAACCTGGTCTGCCGGCAGTTTCAATCGGGCCAGCAGGCGCTCGAAAGCCCTCCGACTGGGCTTCCACTCCTCCCGTTCAGATTCATCAAGGATGAGGATCGTCTCGAAGAAGTGCTCGACCGCCAAGGCCTTGATCTTGCTGCGCTGCCCAGCCGCGTACCCTTGGGTGAGGATGGCCATCCGGTAGCTTCCGTAAAGGTTCTCTAACAGTTCGACCACCCCCGGGAAGGGGACTAGCTCGGGGACGTGCTGGCGGTAATGATTCAGCATGTCGGCCAACCAGGTGTCGGGCGGCAGGCCACGCCCCTCCAGCCAACGGTTGAAGGAGTTGCGACGCACCCCCGCCTCAAACAAGCCTTTGAGCTCGCCGTAGGCCTGACTCCGCGGGATCTCCAGGGCAGCTTCGGCCCATTCGGCCACCGCCCTGAAACCGCTGAGCGCGTAATCCCGCTCCGGATACAGCGTGTCGTCCAAATCAAATGCGATGGCGCGCAATTTCGGCATACTGGGCTTCACTCAAGAAGCGGGATACATCATGCCGGGTCAGATAGAGCCCGGTCTGATAACTGCCGAGAGTCGGCGGTTCGAATGGGATACCGGCTGCCTGCGCCAGATACCAGCGGGGCGAGGGTGCCCCGGCGGCAATCGCCAGCGGTAGCCCGCCGCCAAAGCGGGCGTTGATCTCGGTAAAGTAGGGTCGGCCGTCCTGCACGATGCACTGGACCGTGATCGGGCCGCGGGCGGGCAACTGGCGGGCGATCGTGACGCATCCCGAGAGAATCTCCTCGTTGCGGACCGTCACTCCTTTGGCGACCTCTCCCCAACGGACTTCGATCCGCTGTCTGGACACGACCGCCCAAACCCGCCCATCCAGCCCGCAACTGACGTCGCTGGTTACTTCCGGCCCTGTGAGGTATTGCTGAAGCAGAGGCTCGGGCGTCCGGCGGAGCGCCAGCTTGAGCTCCGCTTGCGTATCGACTTTCTGTCCTCCCCTTCCCGCGCTTCCGATGCGAGGCTTGACGAAGAGCGGAAATCCCGGCTTTGCACTGGGCAGACTCTTCCACGATTTCGGCACAGCGAGGCCGGCGGAGCGCAGGAACCGATAGGTCTTCCACTTATCGTGAACCGTTCGGGCGGCCGCGGCCGGAACTGCCGCCAGCGTGGCACCGTTCTCTTCTAAGAACTCCCGTCCTTCCGCGAGCACCGGGATGTCCGGGTCGATCAAGGGAAAGATCAACTTGACGCCTTCGGCGCGGCAGATCTCTGCCAGGGTCGGGATGTACTCCGGGTCATCTACCCGGGGAACCAGGAAGAAGCGATCCACCTCGCTCAGCGCAGGGGCAAGCGGGTCGATGTCGGTCGCCAAGATCGAACCCTTCAACCCCAGCTCTGAGTAGGCCTGGCGAAAAGCCCGCATCAACTCTACTCGGCGCCCGACGCTGGTGAAGAGGACGTTCACCGAATCAAGCCGGTTTAGTTCCAATCCCAAGGAACCCTCCTGCGATCCGATCCGAGGGACCGCTCTTACTAAGCCAGCCATCCAGCCACTTCAGTGGAAACAACACGATTGCCAAGAAACCCTTCGCCGGCCGATACGCGGGCCCAAACACCCGGCCAGCCAGCCCAGCCCCGAATTCCACCAAGATCCGATGCAGTCCGGTCCCGGCTCCGTAGGCCGGCTCCACCCGTTCGCACTTCAGTCCGGCCTGCTCGAACAGCCCTCGAACCCCAGCAGCCGTGAAGCGCCAATAGTCTTCCGGATTCGGGTGGTAGCCGAGAACGAAGGGGGTCTGCAACAGAAGCCGGCCGGTGTGCTTCAACACCCGTCCCATCTCCCGCACCGCCATGAAGGGGTCGGCAACATGCTCCAGAGTCTCCTGCGATAGGACCACTGAGAATGCTCGATCTTGAAAAGGAAGCCGTCTGGCATCTGCCACACAATCAATCGCCGAGCTGCGGGCCACATCGATCGCGATCAGGGCCGGATGGGCCCTGCGCTCGCCGGCTCCGACGTTCAGCCCGCGCTGGCCCGTGGCCAGCGGCTCCAGCAGGCTATCGAGAGCCCGCACCACGGGCCCCGAATTGCGGTAGGTCGACCAAAACCTCCGGGAGACCCACAGACCCAAGCCGCCTCCCTCACTGCGCTCCATTGGCCGCTTCGTCAGTTACCGACCAGGCTCAGCATGAGCCCTTCCATTTGGAGGGCCAGTTGGGCCCGGTCATAGTGAGTTTCCACGTACGCCCTACCGCGCCGTCCGAGCTCTCGAGCCAGCCCCGGGTCGCCTGCCAGCCGCTGAAGGGCTGCGGCCAGGGCCGGCGAATCGCCCGGCGGGACACAGACTCCGGCATCCGCTTCTTCCACCAATCGCCGGGCTACCCCGTCTATTGCGAGCACGACCGGTTTGGCCGCCGCCATGTAATCGAACATCTTGTTGGGGTAGGTAGTGGTGAACAGCGGGATCGGCTTCAGCACCACCAATCCACAGTCGGCGTCCGCCAGCAGAGCCGGTATCCTGCCCTTCTCGATCGCCGGGAGGAAAACCACGTTGCTCAAACCCAGCGCACGGCCCTTCGCTTGCAGTGCCCCTTTTTCGCGGCCATCGCCAACCAGCACAAAGGCGATCCGGGGGTCTTCCCGCAGCAGCTCGGCAGCTGCCAACAGCTGCCATAAATCGTTCGCCAGCCCGTGGGCACCTGCGTAAAGCGCAATGAACTTGTGCTCCAACCCTTCCAGCCGGCGCAGCTCCCCACCCTGGGCTCCAGGATCGAACAGCTGGGTGTCCACTCCATTGGGCACGAAAGCGAGCTTGCTCGCCTCGGCTCCGGAATCCACCAGATGGGAGATAAAGCCGGGTGAGTTCAGCACAATCCGGTCCGCTCGGCGATAAAGAAAGCGCTCCAGTCCACGGGCCAGCCCGATCAGGGCCCGGTTCCGCAGAACCCCTACTTGCACCGCAAAGGCCGGCCACAGGTCCCGTACTTCCAGGAGCCAGGGGACCCGCTTCAGCCGAGCCAAGGCCCAAGCCGTCCAAGCTTGAGAAAGCGGAGGGGAAGTCCCCCAGATCAGGCTCACGGCAGGAATCCGCAGGCCATCCAAGAAGGCCGATGCAACGAATGAGGCAAAGGCCAGCATGCGCCCAAGTGCTCCGCGGCCATCTCCGCCGTAGACCCACGAGCGGATGACGTCCAACCCAGGTTCCAGCGTCTGACGCCGCTCCGTGCCAAGCATTCCTCCGGTCAGATAACTGCGGGTTCCGGCAAGCACGGTAACCCGGTGTCCCCTTCGCACCAATTGCTGGGCGAATTCGTAATGGCGAGTTCCTCCGGGGTCCTGGGGGCGCACAAAGACCTGGTGGATCAGCAGGATATGCACGGTTGAGGCCCTTCTCCCGCCTTGGGAGGGGAACTCATGCAGCCGGGCGGGGAGCGCCGTGGACGGGGACTGGGGTGCGCTTTAGCACGGCGAAAGGGCGCCCGAATTCTATCACTCCCGCTGAACACAAAGCCGCCCACCGGAGTGGGCGGCTTATGCTTAGAGCCTGTGCTGCTTCGAGAGTCCTCACATACCCTTATTCGCCATGGCGAAGTCTTTGCTCACGATGAGCCAAGCTTCACGCGCCTCACCTGGCACCTTGGCCACAGCGAAGTAACGGGTTCTCCCCTTTGTGGTCTTTTCCTGGATTGCCCACTCTGCGGAGCTGAACTTGGTCTTCTTCTTTATGTCGTAGAACGAAAGGGCCGACTTCATCTTAGCGCCTCCTGGCTAAAGGGATGGGCCGAACGGGCAAATCCTACCCGCCCTTTGAAATCCCCGCAAGTGGCCCAATGGGGGGATTCCGAACGGATGTTCTCGTACTTACGGATAGGGTTGACCTGCGGCCCAACCCCCAAGGGTGAGGGTCTTCCAACCGGAGCCAACTTCTCAAGCACCCTTGGGGAAGGCAGTGGCCCTTTAGGAGGGGCAACCCTTTGTCGGCCGGCTAGCGAGAGGCCCGTGCGGCGCGAGCCATCCGGCGCGGGCGAAGCGCCTTTTGGAGCTCGAGGGTTTCGATCCGCCGCTGTAAGTAAGGGCTGAAGTAGCCCCGGTAGCGCTCCCAGAGCTCGGGACGGGCCCAATCCTCCCCCGTGACAGCCCCTCGGCACTCGGGCTCACCGCATTGGCATTCAAACTGGTCGTAAGGGCTCCCATCGACCATGGCGTAGTCGATACAGATTTCTTCGCCCTGATGAATCCCCCGCATGGCCACCACAGCAATCTGGCCGTTCATTCCAGCGTTCGGATTGCAGCTGTGGTTCAGGTAATCTGCCGGTTCGGGGCCGCGCTCCAGGACCTGGTAAAGCCCTTCTTCGACCTGGACCGAGTGAGAAAGTACGGCCGCCGGTAAGTGGATCAACCGTTCGTAAGGCACGATGATCCCATCCCAGACGATGAGCAGCTCTCCCGGCTCGATCGCCTGGAGCGCGAAAATCCCTTTTCCGCCCTTTGCTGGATTCTGGCGAGCCTCAAGCTTTGGTGAGAGATAAGAGTGAGCCGGTTTCGGCATCTTGGGTCAGTCCTTTCGCTGCAGCACGGCAAGCATTCGCCGGGAGGCTGCGCTGAAATCGAGAGGCTGTGCCAGGTCGTAGTCTCCATGCCATCCGACCGGACTCAGCCTTCCAGAAAGCAGGCAAAGCAGCTGTATTTCCTGAGGATCTAAGATGCGTTCGAGGGCTTGATCGACGACCGTTTTCTCGTTCCCATTCTCACGAATGACCATCGCCAGCTCGACCTCTGCCACACCGGTCACCAGATCATGCTCTGGAGAATTGGTGGCCCAGTGGATCTGGACCTGCACCCCGTTCAGGGAGCCGGCATATTCAAAGGTCCCGTACCGGGCCAACGAGCAGTCCCGCGGATGGCTGAGGTCAATCAGGTAGATTCCGCCCGGAGTGAGGTTCTCCGCCACTGCATTGAAGTGGCGCACCAGGTCATCGTTGGTAAGCAGGGCGTCCAGCCCGTCGAAGACGGTAAAGGCCGCGTCGACCGGCTCCGGGAGCTTGAAGGTCCGCATGTCTGCCTGGACCCAGCTCAATTGAAGCCCGCGGGCGGCCGCTTTTTCTTGTCCCAATTCAACCATCTCGGCGCGGAGGTCCAGGCCGGTGGCTTTCACGCCACGGCCGGCGAACTCGAGCGCGTGGTATCCAGGTCCGCAGGCCAGGTCCAACACCGAGGCCGGACCCGTCCGGCCCGCGTAGCGCCGGAAGGCATTCTGGATGAAATCGACCTCCCGGCCTACATCCCGGTCGAAGATGATGTCGTAGTATCTGGCCCGCTGGTACAAATTCAAGTGCTCGGCCATGCTGGCTGCGGTCTGTTTCGGACCCTCCCTGGCAAAATTAATACCCCTGGGTCGCAGATCGCTCCGCGACTCGAGGGGTCTTAGTCGTTGTGCCTATCGGCAAGAGTAAGTTGTGCCTCTATTAGTTTGGCAGAATTCTGCAGAATGTCAATAAGCAATCGCCTGGCTCAGTCGGATCCCTTGAACTCCTCGGCGGTCGCCTGGCCGGGCTGGCTGATTCCCTCCCGGCGCAGCACCTTCCAGATTGTGAGCAGCAAGATGCGCAGGTCCAGTCCCAGCGACCAGTGGTCGACATACCAGACGTCAAGCCGAAACTTCTGCTCCCAGCTGATGGCGTTGCGTCCATTGACCTGAGTCCAGCCGGTGATACCCGGCAGCACCTCGTGACGGCGAGCCTGTTCGGGGGTATACCGCTCGAGATACTGCATCAGCAGCGGCCGCGGCCCGACCAGGCTCATCTCCCCTCTCAATACGTTAATCAATTCCGGCAGCTCGTCGAGACTGAAGGAGCGCAGAAAGCTTCCGAAAGGGGTCAGTCGATCGGCATCCGAAACGGAATCTGGCTCCTGAGTACTGCCCCCGGCCATCGTGCGGAACTTGTAGAGAGTGAAGGGCATCGCTCGGTGTCCCGGCCTCAGCTGGCGGAACAGGATCGGCCGGCCCTGCAGCAGCCAGCACAGCGCAGCGACGATCAGGAGCAGCGGGCTGATCAGGATCATCCCTGGAACCGTCAGTGCCAGGTCGAACAGCCGCTTGCTCGGGGGAACCCCGTGAAGGCGCGGCATCTTTCTAGAAGGCAAGCTGATCCTGGGTGTAAGCCAGCGCCAACCCGGCCAGTCCCTCCGAACCGAGCCTCCACCAGGTGGCCAGCCGGGCCGGCAGCTCTCCTTGGATTCGGATTACCAGACTCAGGGCTGCCTCCTTGGTCCCATAGGTTGGAGACCACCAACCGAATTGCTCTGCGCGCTGGATCATAGCCTCCCCGGCGAGCCTCTTTCCGGCCCGATACAACCCCAGGGAGGCCTGGTCAGGTTCGATCATCAAGACCACCCGACCGGGCTCACCCTCGAGGGCCAGCTCTCGAACGTCGAGCTCCCACTCCCAGTCCGGCAGGGTCCAGATGACCTGGCCGTGATGGAACCCTTGTCCGAGCAACTCATCGATCACCACCCACAAGTCGTCGCCGGTGTGGACGACGCTCCGTCGGTGAGTGACGCCGGAGACTGTGTGCTCCGCCGCCAGGGCCTCCATCGGCCCTTCCTGAGTGCGCGCCAGGAATCTTGCGCTCGACCAGCCCAGCCATAGGAACCGTCCGGCTCGGTCCATCGGCTCCCTTCCATCCACCAGGACTCCATTGTGGGCTCTCGCCGCGGCCAGGGCGGGACCCAATTCCCCGGTGTAGCGATAGCTTCCGGGGTCTCGAGCCAGGTTGTGCCCATGCCACCATAAGTCGAGGTGCAGCTGATCCGAGTGGGAGGGGCGCGAGACGAATTGGGCACACCGCAGCACGCCCCGGCTGTGTTCCGAGTGCAGCAGATAGATCCCGGCCTCCGGGTAGTCGTTGACCGATGGCCGCACTACTCCAGCCTTGGACCGGCTGACTGGGATGCCAAGCCAGAGAGCAAGTTCATCCCACGGCCCGTTCTCAAAGGCCGGTAGGCCGAGCAGGGCGAGCGAGGCGGCTTGAAGCAGCGGCCGGTAGTCCGCGGCTTCGCAAGAGGAGAGCGGCAGCAGATTCGACCCGTCGTTGTGTCCCAGGTTGGGAACCCGGCCGTTGCGCGGGTCGGCGAGGGCGTTCAGGAATTGGGTCATTCGGGCCAGAGCCTGGAGCGACGCTAGCGGCAGCGGCTCGTCGTGCAGCTTTGCCAGGCGGGCCGCCCACAGACCGGCGGCCAGGGCCAGGCGTTGGTAGTTGGTCGAGTGTTGAATGTATCCCCCGTCCTCGAATACCTGATCCTCAAGGGCATACACCAGCCAACGCCGGCCAAGAGCTTTCCAGCGGTGGGCGTTGTCGAACTCGGCAAAAAGCAGACCCGCACTGTACAGCCCGACGGCTTCGCTCAGCAGGTGGTTATTCCGCTGAGCGCGAGCGTAACCCAGGGTAGCCGGGATTCGGTCCGCGTGGGCTGCGATTGCCACCAGGATCTGCTCTTCCCGCTCCGGGGCGAGAGGTCCAAAGACGAAATAGCCAAAAATCAGCGCCAGGATTCGCAATGCGACTTCCTGGCCCGAGGCCCAGTGAGGCCCGAGATTCGGCGGATTGGCTGCAAGCCAGGAGTCCAGCAGAGTGAAGAAGCCGTCCCGGTAGCGGGTTTCTCCGGTCAGCCGGTAGGCACGCCCCAACCCGAAGCACCAGCCAAAGCGCGCCGGCTCCCAGAGCGTGCGGTAGTCGACCTCACCGTTCAGCTCGTACTGCGTCCAATGACGATTGAGCGGGATGATCTTCGGGTTGTTGTCCGCCAGTGGTGGCCTACCCCAGTCGGGCGGAAACCCTAACTGGATCGGCGGACCTCCAAAGAGCTGCCAACGCCCGGCCAGGATTTCATTCGCCTCCTCCTCACTCTTTCGGGCGGTGCCCGCGGGAAGGTCCGCCAGTTCGGCAGACAGTTCCGCCGCTGGCCGAAACAAAAAGCGCTCCCGCTGCGGGAGCACTCTCTCGCCGCGGGTCTGCTCCCGCAGCCAGGTTCGCAACGGCCGCTCCTCCCAACGGGACGGTCTTGTCCGCCTTCGCAGCAGGCCGCTGCGCAGCTCGATCCGATACCATCCGTATTCCAGGATGGCCCGCAGCCCAAGTTCGCGGATTGCCAGCCACACCACCCGCGGCGAAAGCACTTTCATGCTGAGCCGCCCCAGCCAGGCTCCAGGTCCAGCTTGGCTCCGCTGCCCAGTGCCTCGACCACCCGAAAGGTAGCGCGGGTGACTGCCAGCAGCTGCTCATAGGGAATCGGAGGGGGACCCCCGGCGCGAATTGCGCTGACGAAGGCCTGCCAAATCGCACGATGCCCTTTGTCCTGGCGAAACCAGGTTCGTCTGATCCTCCGGCGCCCGCCGCTGGCCAACTCCAGCCGCCGAAAGTCCTCCAACACCGCGACCCGCCCGCCGCCGAAAGCCTCGACTCGTTCCTTCGGGTAGGCTCGATCACCGCTTGCGAGGTATTCAATCGATGCCAGCGATCCATCCGGGAAGGTCAGACCAATATGCAGGTTGTCATCCGCGTAGCGGCCGGCATTCGGCAGCCCGGAGGCCTGCAGGCTCGTCGGCAGTGCACCGAGCAGGAAGATCAGAAAGTCAATGAAGTGACAGACCTCTCCGATGATTCGGCCGCCGCCTTGGGCAGGGTCATTCACCCAGTGGGTCCGGGGGAGGAACCCGGCGTTCACCCGGTAGTGAATCGAGAGCGGCTCGCCGGCCTGTTCGACAAAGGCCCGCAGCTGCTGCCCGAGCGGAGCGAAGCGGCGATTGAAGCCCACGCTCAGGAGCCCGGTCCCCGCCTCCAGCGCCTTGGTAACCTCGGTGAGCCCGTGCTCGTCGATTGCCAACGGCTTCTCACAGAACACGTGCTTTCCGGCCCGCAACGCTTGCGCGACCTGGCCGGAATGCAGGTGGTGGCGAGTGAACACGGCTACGGTGTTGATCAGCTCATCGTCCAGCAATTCCACCGGCGCGGTCGTAGCGTACTGGAACCCGTACCGTCTGGCAGCTTGGGTCCCGCTCAGCCCTCGCCCGGAAGCCAGGCCAACCAGCTCGACGTCATTCATGCGTCGGAGAATCGGGAACGCCACGCTGCGAGCGAAATTTCCAGCCCCCAATGCCCCCAAGCGCACTACGGTCTCTTTCACAGCCGGCCGGGGGGAAATCGTGATCCGGCGGTCGATTGAGCCGACCTGCGGGTACGTCAGCAGCACCCCCAGGGACGCCTGCTCGCTTCCGCCGAGAATGAGTTCGTACGCCTGCTCGGCCTGCTCGACCGGGAAACGGTGGCTGATCAGCGGAGCCACCTGGACTTTTCCCTGACCCAGCAGATCGACGAAGGCCTCAATATTGCGGCGCTCAGTCCAGCGTACGTAGCCGATCGGGTAGTCGACTCCACTTTCCTCATAGCGCGGGTCGTAGCGCCCCGGACCGTAGGAGCGCGAAACGGTCAGCTGCAGTTCCTTGTCGTAGTACAGCTTGCGCGGCACCTGCATGCCGACCGCACCGATGACCACCACCCGGCCCCGGTCGCGGGCCAGCTGTCCGGCGAGATCCAGCGGATCGTTGTCCTCGGTATGGGCGCAGACCAACACCGCATCGAATCCAACCCCAGCGCTGAGCGCCGCGCCGGTCTCTAGCGCTTCCCCCCGGTGGGCGGCCCGGCCACCCAGCCGCACCGCCAGATCGACCCTCGCGGAGTCTAGATCGATTCCATAGGGGACACAGCCGCCAGCCCGGGCGATCTGCATGGCCAACTGGCCAAGCAGGCCAAGTCCGATAACCGCGATCCGATCCCCGATCTGCGGCTTTGCCAAGCGAAATCCGTGCAGGGCGATCGCGCCCAGGGTTGCAAAGGCCCCTGCTTCGAAATCGACGCCGGCCGGCAGCCGCGCCGTGAGGTTCTCTGGGACAACCGCGTACTCGGCGTGGACCGCGCCGCCGCCGGCACAGACCACTCGCTCGCCGGCTCTGAGGCTAGTTACCCCCGCCCCAACCGCCTCCACCCACCCGGCTGAGGAATAACCCAACGGGAGCGGTTGATCCAGGCGACGCTGTGCCGCTAATACGGCGTTGAGCACGCCTTCCTGCCGGGCCTTCTCCAAGACCTGACCCACCAGATCGGGCCGAGCTCGGGCCTTCCCCAGCGGTCCTTTCCCGGCGAACTCGACTAGAGTGCGCTCGGTCCCGGCCGATACCAACGAGACGCTGGTCCGGACGAGGACGGTTCCCGGATCCGGCTGGGGAACGGGGACCTCCAGCACTTTGGGGTGCTTCGAGCGCAGGTCTTGGACGACTTGCTTCATGGCGTGGCCTGAAATTCTACAGGAGGACCCAGCTAGCTGCCGGTACCGGCCGGAACTGGCCAGTCTTGGATGGATTGGCCATCCGGTTAGCCAAGCAGCTCCCGGTAGGCAGCCTCTGCCCGTAGCATGCCGGCCGCAAAGTCGGCCCGCTCGGCCACGAGCCGGGCATTGTGCCGGCCAGCGCTTGCGCGCAGCGGCTCATCCTGCAGAGCTCGCACAACCGAATGGGCCAATTGGGTGGGATCTCCAGGATCAACCAGCGAACCGGTCCGGCCATCGTCGATCCATTCTCGGATGGACTCGAGATCCCCCGCTACCGGATACGCGCCGCAGGCCATCGCCTCGAGCAGCGTGTTCGGCGTGCCGTCGTGCTCGGTCACCGACACGCTGACCTGCGATCGGCGGAATACAACGGCCATATCGGCCGGAGACAACTTGGGAAGCAGGTGGACTGAATTTGGGATCCCCAGTTCCTCGCTCCAGCGCTCCGCCTTTCGTTCGCCGCTCATCCCCGGACACAAAAAGGCGGCCTTTGGTATCGCCGCCAGCACCTTGGGAATGGAGTGGAAGAACGTGTCATTCCGCACGTAGCCGCGGAAGCCGCGCGGGTTGACCACCACCGGTGACTCCGGCGGAATCCGGTCTAGGATGCGGGCCACTTCCGGATCGGAGGGAATTCGGGGGCCGCCCGGACCGAAGATCTCTGGGCGCACTCCGCCGTTCCCCGGCAGCACGACCACCGGGGTCCCCTCCATCAAGCTCCAACTGGACGCGAGGCGTCGGTCCCGCTGACAATCCGTATGCAGCGCGTCTGCCCTGGCAACTGTCCGGCGAGTTAACCGGCGCATCAGCGGTGAGGCCGGCCCATGCAGGGTGAAGTCGTTGCCCCACACCGAGATCAACAGTGGGCTCTCCGGATCACTGGCGGCCGCCAGCGCGCCTTCGAAGGGAATCCGCATCGCGTGTACCAGGTCTGGCTTCGTGGTCGAGATCAGCCGCCGGGCCTGCTCGGTGGCCCCCCGCAGGGTCAGCGGACCGAGCCAGTGGCGCAGCGCAGTGCGCAGCCGGATCGTTCCGGCGCCGGTGAGGGCAGCTCGATGGTTGGAGCCGCTTGACCCTTCCCCCGCGCCCGCCGGCCGCCAGGCCATGCCACTGAACGCAACCGGCACGATCGTCATGGAACTCAGGCCGGCCAACTGCTTACAAGGAAAGGTGGAAAGCAAGTGAACTTCATGACCGGATGAGCTGAAGTGTTGGATCCAGTTCAGCGCGATCGGGCTGCGGCCATCGGCAATATAAAGCAACCTCACCGAGGGTGTACGGCCTCCAGCGCGCGCAGGAAGGTGTCCACCATAGCCTGAATGTTGATCCGGTCGGCGACGATCCGGTGGGAGGCCGTCCCCATCGCTCGCAGGCGATCTGGGTCTGAAAGGGCTGCTCGCAGGGCATCGGTCAATGCGGCCTGGTTTCCCGGCGGGACCAGCCAACCGTTGTCGCCGCTTACCAGATCTCGCTGGGTACCGTCCCCTTCGGCCACGACCACCGGCAAGCCGTGGGCCATCGCCTGTTGAACGGCTAGGCCGCCGGTCCCCGGAAGGACGAAGAGATCGGCCTGGCGGAATAGGCGATCGAGGTCCTCGCCGTGCATCGCACCTTTCCATTGAGCCGCCGGGCAGACCTGCCGCGCGA
>Ga0209640_10001907_pt1 | contig 18011 bp, 21 predicted proteins | sample RifCSP10_1_FD_184018 | JGI IMG/M metagenome (GOLD analysis project Ga0209640, IMG submission 184018) | Soil microbial communities from Rifle, Colorado - Rifle CSP2_sed 10_1 (SPAdes) (version 2) | ecosystem: Environmental > Terrestrial > Deep subsurface > Rock core/Sediment | place: Rifle... | reverse complement strand
CGCGGCGGCTGACAACGGAGCAGGATGGGTCGGGCGAGTGGCGGAGCTCGCGATGCAGTGTCCGCGCCGCCGTCCTGCACTGCTTGCCGAGCCGCTGCTCGCGGTCGGCAGCGGGTCTGCCATGGCTCCTCGGCCGCCCGGCTCGCTCGTGTCGTGGGTCATCGCGCCCGTGTCGCGCGCGTGAGCTCTCGTTCGAGGTTTGAGCACGAAGCACCGTAGACCGACAGAAAACTATCATCGCACAGGAGCTCCAGCATGCCATTGCCGCCAGGGGTGAGCCGCCGAGACTTCGAAGCCGCGCTGCGAGAATTCGAGCAGGTGGTCGGTGAAGACTGGGTCTTCAGCAGCGCGGAGGACGTCGCACTCTATCGCGACGCGTACTCGCCGTTTTGGGACGAAGACGAGGAGCGCCTTGCGTCTGCTGCCGTGGCGCCGGACGGCGTCGAGCAGGTCCAGGCCGTGGTCAACATCGCCGGCCGCTACCGCATTCCGTTGTACGCGATTTCGACCGGTAGGAATCTCGCCTACGGGGGCGCAGCGCCGGCGCTGTCCGGCAGCGTCGTGTTGGATCTAAAACGCATGAACCGAGTACTGGAGGTCAGCGAGAAGAACGCCTATGCGCTGGTGGAGCCCGGCGTCAGCTACTTCGATCTGTACCGCTACATTCAGGACCGCGGACTGAAAGTCTGGATCGACGTGCCGTTGCCGGGATGGGGAAGTCTGATAGGCAACGCCTTGGACCACGGCGCGGGCGTCACGCCGATGCGCGACCACTTCAGCGCCCAATGCGGCATGGAGGTCGTGCTCGCGAACGGCGACGTGCTACGCACCGGAATGGGAGCGCTGCCCGGTGCCGCGACGTGGCAGCAGTTCAAGTACGGAATCGGTCCTCTCATCGACGGCCTCTTCTCGCAGTCGAACTTCGGCATCGTCACCAAGATGGGAATATGGCTGCTGCCCGAGCCCGAGGTGGTGAGGTCCTTGCGGGTGATCGCGCCCCGCCACGACGACGTCATCGCGATGCTGGAGATCCTGTCGAACCTGTTCTACTCGGGCGTAATCGACTCGCACGTGCAGCTGACGAGCCCGGTGCTCAACGGCGCGCGCGACGCGGAGCGAGCGGCGTTGCTGGCGCGCACAGCGACGGCGGAGGACTGGGACGGCGCCGCAGAGCGCAGGAACGTGCCGTTCTGGAACCTGCGCTTGACGTTCTACGGCGCGCGCAAGATTGTGGACGCGCGGTGGGAATACGCGCGTGAGCGATACGCGGCGATTCGCGGCGTGCGCTACGAAGACGGGCCCACGTACGGTTTCCCGATGAGCGCGGACGAGCGCAGCCGAGTCGCGGAGAAGAACATCGTCGGCATCCCGAGCCTGTCGAACTTCGCCGGCCGCACGCCGGCGAACCCCGAAGTAGCCGACGGCCACATGGACTTTTCCGTCATCGTGCCGATGGACGGTCGCGCGGTGCTCGAGGCACTGAAGACGCTGGGCCATGCCTTCGCCGAGGCCGGCGCGGGCAACCTCGGGACCATCCAGTCGTTTCATACGCGGGCGCTGCTGCTCATCAACTCGTTCCCCACGATGCGCGGCGATCGGGACGCCAACCGCCGCGTGCGCGCTGCCTACGAACGCGCCGTGAAGGTCGCGGCCGAGCACGGTTGGGGTCAGTATCGGGTCCACGCGGGCTTCATGGATCTCGCGCTCGCGACTTACTCGTTCAACGACAACGCGCTCACGCGTTTTCACCACGCCCTGAAGGACGGCCTCGACCCGAACGGCATTCTGTCTCCCGGCCGCTACGGTATTTGGCCGAAGCATTTGCGTGAGCTCAAGGGGTCGTCGGCATGAACAGAACGAATCGCATGGGCTTGGCTGCCGCGGCCGCGCTGGTCGCCCTGCACGTCGGCGCGCCGCTCGCGTCTGCACAGGAAACGCTGAAGCAGCGCGGACTCGAAGTGTTCGGGTATTGGTGCGCGCCTTGCCACGGCGCGGGCCCGGGCAATCCGGGCACGGTAGCGCTCTCGGTTCGCTACCAGGGCGTGAAGCCGGCCGCGCTCGAAGAGCGCACCGATCTTGCGCCGGAGGTCACGAAGGTGTTCGTTCGCAGCGGCATCTCGATCATGGCGCCGTTTCGCAAGACCGAGATCACAGATGCGGACCTGGAGGCGCTCGCGGCCTACCTGGCGCCGGACGAGTAGCCGTCCGCAGAGTGGTGGCAGAACGCCGGTTGAGCCCACACCACGAGCGACATGAGACCGGCGGCGGCCGCCACCCACCGAGCTTTCAATGCGAGTTCCATAGCCTGTGCTCCTCTTGCCTCGACTCGGTAATGCCGTGCCGACGAAATCGGATTCTGGGTGGATGCGCTTATGACGGGCTGAGCCGCATTACTCATGAACGCCACGGCGTACCGACGGAGGCTTGTTCGAGACGCTTTTTCGGGATGCGGAGCGGGGGCGTCAGTCACTAGCTGTTCACGCTGCAGAGGCTGCCGGGGCGCGCCGCCTCTCACCCGCGGTCAGCCGCACCCCCCAGTCCCCCAGTGTCGGCCGCTCGCGCGATGGGGCGTTTGAAATTATCCGTGTTATGACACCGCGGCACGGCGCCGGTACGAGCACTCGAACCCGTTTACCGGATGTGCGAGGATGGGCGGCGGTGTTCTGACGCCTCCGTCGCAATATCGCGCTTTTCCCCTTGATATCCGATCCGACCTTCTATGTCGCCGCCGTCATCGGCGTGGTCTTTCTCGGCCTTGCCAAAGGGGGCTTCTCGGGCGTCGGCATCATCGCCACGCCGCTGATTGCGCTGACCGTTCCGCCGGTGCGGGCGGCGGCGATCGTGCTGCCGATCCTGCTCGTGCAGGACGTGATCTCCGTGTGGGTCTACCGGCGCGACTGGGACGCTTGGAACATCAAAGTGCTGCTGCCCGGAGCGGTGCTCGGCATCGGCGCGGGCTGGGCGCTCGCCGCGTACGTTTCCGAGGCCTACGTGCGGCTCGCGCTCGGGCTGGTCGTGTGTGCGTTCGTGCTCAACGTATGGGTCGGCGCCGCGAACAAGGCGGTCGCGCGGCCGAGCGCGCTCTCGGGTGTGTTCATGGGTGTGCTCTCGGGCTTCACGAGCATGATCTCGCATGCGGGCGCGCCGCCGTTTCAGATGCACGTGCTGCCGCAGAGGCTCGACCGCGTCAGGTTCGCAGCGACGGCGGCGGTGTTCTTCGCGGTGGTGAACGCGATCAAGGTGGTGCCGTACCTTCTGCTCGGACAGTTCTCGACCGAGAACCTTGCCACGTCGGCGGTGCTGTTTCCGTTCGCCATCCTCACGAACGTTCTCGGCATCTGGCTCGTGCGCGTCACGCCGCACAAGTGGTTCTACCGGATCACCTACTTCCTCGTGTTCCTGATCTCGCTCGAGCTGATCCGCGGTGGAGTGACGGGAATTTTCGGCTGACGCTCGACTGCGCCGGCGGCCCTTACCGCTTCCGCGCGCTCAAGTGCCCGAGCGGCAGCTCGGTGCGATCGACGACGCGCTGGAGCGTGAAACCGGTCTCGACGTGATCGACGCAGCCCAAGCTCAGCAGCTGGTTGCGCAGGAAATCGTTGTAGCCGTTGAGATCCGCCGTCACAACGCGCAGCAGGTAGTCGTAGCCGCCGGACTCTATCTCGAGAAACCGGGCGAGAACGCGCGCGTTGCCGGCCGCTGGCAACGGACGATTCCGCCGGCGACGCTCGACCGCGGCTCGTTCATCCGCGTCTTTCTCGCGGATCTACCGGGCTTCCGTTCTAGGGCGGGACGGTTCTCACGTTACTTCGACCGAGAGCTCCCGGGTTGGTAAAGGCCTTCGAGAAGCGCCCGGTTGTTGTCCATACAGATGTGTTCCAAGAGGTCGAAAGGTTCGCGCTGAAACTCGTAAGAGATCGACCACGGCTTGGTGAAGAAGACTGGATCTTCGAACGTCTCCGTCGCGAGGATCGTATCCGGGCCGGTCTTCTCGAATACCTGAGTCAGCTTCAGCTGATCGCTGTGCTCGATCCCTACACTGAACAGCCAGCTTCGTGGATCGAGGCCAGTTGTCTCGAAGATGAGCTTGTTGCCTTCGTAGCGCCCCACGGAGTAGCCCCACCACCGGGTTTCCAGCGATTCCGGACGTGTGCGGCCATCAACAAAGACACGGTGGTAATCGTGATATAACTCAAAAAGGAACGTGACAAGGCCTTCGGTTTGCACGATCTGGAATGGGAACGGCGAGTGGAAAACGCGTCCCGGCCCACCCGGTTGGCACCAGCCCGTCGGATTTGCCGCGGGGTCAACGTTTTGATACCGCTCCAGTCCGTACGCTGTAAACGGCGGGAGGTTGCCACCGAGCTGCCGCCGGAGCTCCTCTTCGGTGCGGATCGGCTCCCTATTCCAGATCCCATTGAGATTGGGTATGCCGTCCCACGGCGCGGGGCTGATGATCGGCGGCGGCGGCAACTGCGGCTCTTGCGCGCCGGAGGGCGCGACCGTCGGGCCAAGGAGAATCACCAGTGTGACGAGGAAACGCACAACACGTTGCACGATTGACACCCCCACGTTATGGGGATCTGCTTTCATTCGAGCGCTCTAGTGCCCGTTCGCTCAGCCCGGAGAAGATCGTCTCTCCGTCAGATCCGGTCACGGTTCGCATGCTGACCAGTGTTTCTCTGCGATGGGCGCGGAATCCCTCGACCGTGACGTGATCACCCACTTTTAGAGAGTCTTGCCTCCAACCAGCGCGCATGAGAGAGCTCGGGGCTCCGCCTTCGACTTCCCAGTGCGTGACCTGGCTGTCGCGATCGGTCACGTCAATGTAGATCCAGATATGCGGATTCCTCCAATCGACTTTGGTTACGATCCCTGTAAAAGAAACAGGGAGATTCGCGTCGAACTCGGCAGCGAAGGAGTGGTGCGCCAGACTCGGCGTCGCGGCCCCAACGAGTAAAAGGCTAACTGAAACTATCGGCGTGCAGATCCTTGTATTAAGCATCGTTTGCTCGTCCGGAAGGCACCGGGATAAACAGGCCATCTTTCGGCGGGCGAGTAAATCCACCGATCAGCTCAGAATGATGCTGCAAATGCCTCACGTTAATGAAACCAACTACACGCGGTCGCGGGCAAACAGGAGCGGTTTCACGCCGGGCAGCTAGTGCGGCACGTTGCCCTTCTCGAGGCCTTCGAAGACCGCCGTGCATGGGTGAGCCGGCACGAGGCTCCCGATGTCGAGGCGATACTCGGCGCTTCGAACTAGGGGCTCGGAGAGATACACCGGATCGTTGACGATGTTGATCCACGTCAGATAGTCACCGCGCCTGATCCAGAAAGTCGTGACGGTGGCCTGGTCGCTCGCCATTGCGCCGTTGCGGCGCACGTAGTCCTCCTTGAGATGCGTGGTCTCGATCCGCAATATGCCGCCTTCCCAAGTCGCCGTAGAGAAGCCGCCCCAGGTATGGGGCGCCTCCGGCGCAGGCGGCTCTCGGCCGTCGAGGTACACCGGCATGTTCGTGGACTGATGCCATTCCGGGTGGTACGCGACCACCTGCCGCGAAAACGGATCGACCTCTTTGGAGATCCGCAGCTGCGTCGGACCGCGATAGATATAGGCCCAGCCGTGCGGCCGGCATTGGTACTCCGGCAGCGAAAGCAGCGACGCGTGCCAACTTGCGGCGCGGAGGAGCCCGTCTGCGTTCAGCGGCAGGCCCACCCAGTCGCCGACCCAGGGATCTTCGATGCTGTCCATCGCGAACACCGGCACCCACTCGCCGGAGAAATCGACTTGAGCCGAAACGGAACCGCCTGCGAGTAAGGCGGAAGTCAGCGCGAGCAACGCAGGTACGAGGCCCACGTCAGTCGTTCGCAAGGGTTCGTCTCTCTACTGTGATCCGAGCTGCGGTCTCACGTCCTGCCCGCTCGTATACGGACTGCGGCGATGCAGGTCAAGACAGTAGAAACTGAAGCACGGGTTCGGAAGTGCCGCACCGCGATACGCGTTTCTGCGTATGGCGAGGCGCGCGTGCACGCGCAATTCTTCGTCTCGTGTACGGACATCCAACATGGATCTGAAATCACTCTTCGGCAACACAGGCGATGGCGTCTACGCAATCGACCGGAACGGCGTGATTCAGTTCTGGAACGCGGCAGCCGAAAGGATCTTCGGCTGCCCAGCGGCGAAGGTCGTAGGCCGGCCGTGCCGCGAGATCCTCAGGGGACGAGACTGCGCCGGCAACCGGCTCTGCCGCGAGCATTGCTCCGTGCGATCACAAGCCGCCGACGGCGAGCCGATTTGCCACTTCGAGATGCGCACGGCCAGGGCCGACGGCAAACCGATCTGGCTCGATGTCAGCGTCATCAGCGTGCCGGCATCTTCGAACGGGCACGCTGTGCTCGTTCACCTTTTTCGCGACGTGACCGTGTCTCACGAGTTGGAGTCGTTGGTGCGCGCCCAATCCATCTTGGGCAACGCGTCCGACGACCACGCAGTGTCGATGCTCCCCGGTGATCTGACGGCACGCCAGCGCGAAGTGCTGGCCCTGATCAAAGCGGGGGCGAGCACCGCGGAGATCGCCAAAAGGCTCGGCATCAGCCCGGCGACCGTGCGCAACCACATCCAGAACATTTTTGCCAAGCTCGAAGTGCATACCCGGCTCGAGGCGGTGGCCTATGTCAACGGTCATCGCCTGTAGCCACACCCGCGCTGCGCTCGGCGCCGCGTTGACTCGCGGCTCATTCGTCGCGCGCGCGACGGCGACTCGAGAGCTGCGTGGCTGGCACGGCGCCGAAACGAGCTCAGGTAATCGGTCTCGGTGCAATAGCGCAGATACACTAGGAGATCTGAGCCAGTCACCGGATTTACAGCCTCATTGGAACAGCCTATTACAACAGTCAGAGGACATGTACTCGGTGGGCGGTGGAGCCACCGTTCGCTCGGCGAAGAAAGGGCGGTAGCCGCCCGAGGAGAAAGCGTTATGGAACTGCTCGAGGCTCTCACGAACAACGCGCTCTCCATTTGGCTGCGCGAATCGACGTCGATATTTGCATACCCGACTTTGATCGCGATCCACACGATCGGCATGGCGTTCTTGGTGGGTACGAGTTGCGGCGTTGCGCTGCGGATGATCGGCTTCGCTCCGGACCTGCCCCTCAGCTCGCTCGCGGGGTTTTTCCGCCTCATGTGGCTGGGGCTCGTCATCAACGCGATTTCCGGGGCGCTGCTGGTAATGCAGGACGCGACGACGTTTCTGACGATGCCGACGTTCTACCTCAAGTTGCTGGCCATCGCGGCGGCCATGACGCTCGTCCGCTTGTTGCAGAGGTCGGTGCGCGCCGCGACGGACGCTAGCGCCGGCGTTACGCCAGGGGCGCGCGCCGCGGCGTTCGCGCTTTTCGGCGCTTGGTTGATCGCCGTTACCGCTGGCCGCGTGACGGCCTACGCCAGCTGGGTCGGAATCGAGACTGCCGTGGCTGTCGTGACTGTGACGGCCGTGCTGCTGGTCGCGGGCTTTGTAGTCGTGCGTGTGTGGCTCGGTGCGCATCGGCCGCCTGTGAGGCGAGCCGACGCGAGGGCTCGCGCGGCGACGTTGGCCAAACATTGAGAAAGCCACATGACCCGGAAAGCGCGCCAACACTGACGGGGACAAGGATCGGGAGGATCGAGCTATGGAAGACATACTGAACAGCTTGCTGCGCTGGCCCATCGTGGAGGACTACTTCCGGACGTACTCATGGGCCTGGCCGTTGAACGAGGTGACCCATTTCGTCGGGCTGACGCTGCTGGTCGGCATCGTCGGGATGTTCGATTTGCGTATCATGGGCGCATTCAAGAGCGTACCCGTGAATCCGTTGCGGCGATTGCTGCCGTGGAGCGTGCTGGGATTCGTCTTGGTTTCCTTCACCGGACTGCTGTTCGCCACCGGCGTCTACGCCAACATCTCGGTTCCGACCGGCACCGTCATCGTCAACGACGGCTACCTGCAAATAAAGCTGATCTTCTACTTCCTCGCGGGATTGAATCTCCTGCTGTTCTACACGACGGGCATGGCGCGCGCAGTCGAGAACCTGGGCCCGGGCGAGGACGCCCCGCCGCTCGCCAAGACCATCGCGGGTGCTTCGCTCGGCTGTTGGCTTGCGGTCGTGTACTTCGGCCGGTTGATCCCGTGGGGGCAGTTCACTTCGGCCGGCTGATTCCGAGGAGGGGTTCTGGCCGTGGGCACTCGGCGAACGAAGGTAAGGCAGAGGTCGAAGGCTGTGCGAGCTCGAAGGCTTCGGCGAGGCAAGTGCATAGAGCTAGCTGCACGGAGGAGCGTTATGAAGAGCAGATGGGTCGTTTGGTTGGCAGTCGCCGCGGCGTTCGCGGCAGCTACGGGGCAGGTTGCAGCGCACCACTCCTTCAGTGCGACGTACCAGGAGGGCAAGGTCGTCGAGATCCGCGGGCAAATCGTTCAATTCTTGTTCCGCAATCCGCATTCATATGTGCACGTGATGGTCCCGGACGAGAACGGCGAGATGCAGCGATGGGCGGTCGAATGGGGTGGCGCGGGCCAGCTCGGCGAGCAAGGCATGACGCGTTCCACCTTGCGTATCGGCGACGAAGTCGTAATCACGGGAGCGCCGAGCCGGAACACTGAACAGCGCCACTTGCGGATGAACACGCTACTACGTCCCAGCGACGGCTTTAGCTGGGGCGGGAGCGGCGAGGGCTTCAACTAACGCGCGGGGGCACGCCGCTCCGCGCCTGCGCGGCAAGCGCCCGCGGCGTGCGGCCGGATGAGGCAGCCCGGCGCAGAGCGGCGGCGAGAGCACATGGACCTGCGCCGAAGCATTCTCGCCAACGACGGCCGAGTATCGCTCGGCTACCACGTTTATCCGGACATCCCACTGCCGGCGCTGGTCGTCGCGCTGAATCGCAGGCTCACGGCGGCAACGCGCCAGCCGCCGACCCCGGTCACCTACCCACGCGGACTCCCCGTCGATGATGAACGCGTCAGACCAAACGACGTCGCGATGGCGGTCAACGACCTGTTTGACCGACGCGACCGGATGCCGATCGTCGCGGACATGGGTAACAGGCTGTTCACGGCGCTCGACATCGACAACACGGAGCTGGTGGCACCCGGCTACTACGGCACGATGGGTTTCGGCGTGCCGGGCGGCCTCGGCGTGCAAGCGGCCAGCGGCAGGCGGCCCCTCGTTCTGGTGGGCGATGGGGCGTTCCGGATGACCAGGTGGGAGTTGCTCAACTGCCGCCGCTACGGCTGGAACCCCATCTCGAACGCTCGCTCGCTTCGTCGAAAGCTTCAAGCACGCGCGATCCACGTGCGCCCTCATTCGAACCTGCGCTTTTCAGTGAGCCCGCGCGCGATGAATCCGGCGTTTTGCGCGTCGTGAGACGGCGGCGATACTGCGCGTAAGGCGGGGGCGAACCATGGGCGAAATTGTTCTTGCCGCGAAGGTCACGCACGTTCCCACGATGTACGCTTCGGAGCAGGACGGCCCGCTGAAGGGCTGCCGCGCGCAGGCGATCGACAGCCACCGCCGGATGGGCGAGCTGGCCCGCGCCGCCGGCGCCGACACCTTCGTCGTCTTCGACACCCACTGGCTCGTGAACGCCGGTTATCACGTCAATGCTAACGCCGTGTTCAAGGGTCGCCGCAAGCGACTCGAAGGTGGCGCTGCTCGCGAGCGGTTCGTTATCCCACCAGCTCTGGCCCAACGTCCTCGTCGACGGGGGCATCTTCAAGATCAGCAGCACATTCAACGAGCTCGTCGACCGAATGGTGCTCGACATGTGGGTGGAGGGCCGCATTGCGGAGTTCTTGGAGATGCTGCCCGACCACGCGCGCCATTGCAGCGGCGAAGGCGGAATGCACGATACCGCCATGCTGTTCGGCGCCCTGGGTTGGGACCGCTATACCGGCCGCGGCCAGTTGCTGTGCGACTACTTTCCGAGCTCCGGCACCGGGCAGGTCAACGTCATGTTCACGCTGCCCGAGTCGGGTGCGTGCGTTGCGCGCGTTTCCGCCGCATCCGGATAGGCAGAAATCGGCGTGCGCCGTCGATGACCAGAGCCGAGCATGAGCAGTGAAACGTACAAACCCATGGAGAACGACATGCGAGACCGTGCGAAATCGATGCTCTGCCCCCGTGAAAAGACCGGTGCGGTGCGCTGTCCCGGACATTGCGCCTGCATAGACGTCCCGGGCGATCCGGAGCCGCATCGCTACCTATCCGAGACGCCGGGAGTCGATCTAGTGATCTTCAACGCGGGGCGGCTCACGTGGAGCACGCAAGTCGACTTTTGCGCGAGGAACTTGCCGCTGACGACACTTGCGGCGTTCCTCGCAAGTGCCTTCCCTGGTCAAGTCTACGTGCCGGGCGCGAAAGTCTACGCGAAGCTCTGGATCGATCTCGACGGGGCCACGTTGGCCCAGGTCGCCACGGCTTCCGGCTTGCTCTTGAAAGAGCCACAGGGGGATGCGGTGGAGCCCGACGCGACCGCTGGCGCCGCTAGCGGCGCGAGCCGAAGCGCATAAGGCCCGGGCGCGGCCGCTCGCCGAGCACCTCCTCACGGAACCGGAAAAGCCCGGCAGGGCGGCCGCCCGTGAAGCTCGCACGCTCGCCAGTCCCCTCGACGAGCCGTGCCTGCGCGAGGAGTCGCCGGAAGTTCTGTTTGTGGATGCGCACGCCCGCGAGCGCTTCCACGGTGCGCTGCAGCTGCGTGAGCGTGAACGTTTCGGGAAGCAGCTCGAACACGACCGGTCGGTAAGTGAGCTTGCCGCGCAGCCGGCCGAGCGCGCTCGCCGCGATTCGGCGGTGATCGAGAGCGAGCGGTATGCCGGTCACGAGGTCCGCGGGCGCCTGCCGATCACGATCGAGAAAGTGCTCGGCGACGAGGCCGGCTTCATAGAGCAGCTCGTAGCGCTCGAGCACGCGGACCGCGTCCCACGGAGCCGGCGCGAGACCGAACGTCACGCGCACGCGCGCACGCCGTGCGCGATTAACGCCGGCCCAGTGTTTGAGCTCCGGGACGAGCTTCTTGTCGAGCAGCCGCGGTCGCCCCGATCGATGGTCCTCCCAGGGGAAGAGCTCGTACCAGTCGCTCCATGCAGCGCCTTCCGACAGCTGTTCCTCGCGCACGAGCGCGAGATACGCGACCGACAGCAGACGCGGCGCAGCGATTTCGGGGCCGCGGTCACGATCCCCGAATGTGTACAACTGCTCGACATAGCCGACCTCGAGACCGGTCTGCCGAGCCACCCAACGCCGCAGCGCGCGCTCAAGGGTTGGGTCGTCGGCGTCCAACGGGCCGGCCGGGATCGCAAACCGCCCGTCTGTACGTACAACCGCGAGCAGCTTGGGACGGTCGCGCGTCACGGCGACGATCACGGCGTCGAGCGAGAGCACAATCGGGCGCGCGCCGGTCTCGGGGCCGCCGGCACGGCGTAGATTCGCGTGAGTCCGAGTCGAGTCCAAGGTTGCGGGCCTCCGTCCGGTTGCCGATTCTGCCTCGATTTCGGATCAACGCGACAGGTGGAGACGCAGCCGCACACCGCCGATTCGGTCCGATCAGGATGCGCGAAACTCGAGGAGCGTTCGTTCGGTTCTGCAAGCATCACCCCGGTCGCGAAGCGTGCTTCTCGCGCTGAATGCGCGCACGAGCGAGCTGTCTCGCGCGCGTCGCTCCGCGGGCAGATCAACAGCGCGTCGACGAGCTATACGGTCGGCGGGCGGCATTTCGTAGCGGCTCCGGATTGGCCGCAAGCTCGGCCCGGTAACGCTCGCGAAACTCGCTCCAGCGGCCGGGATCATGGGCGAGCCGCTTTCGCGGCAACGACATCTGCTACGCTTCGGTTAGTAGGTATTGGGCCGCCAAGCACGGCGGCGAGATCGGCGTTTGCGCTTTGTGTATGGATGCACGCGGCATCGCCGATGCGGAGCTCGTCGAGGGAACGAAAGCAGCTCGCTTGCCGAGCTCGCCGCGTGGACCGCCGAGGCCGACAAAGTCCTCGTTTTTTGACGCGATCGCAGGGGCGATACCAATGGATTCGAGCCGTGCCCGGAAAGGATCCGCCCTGCGGGATGACACTGCATCGCGCACGGCACGTGCAACGCTTCGCCGGGCGTTCTGGTCCTACGGCTTTCGGCCGTTCTTCATGTGCGCGGCCGCCTGGGCTATCGCGACCGTGCTCGTGCTGCTCGCCGCCGCGCTCGGCGGCGCCACCTGGCCGAACGGCGCCTTGCCGCTCACGCGCTGGCACGGCCACGAGATGCTGTTCGGTTTCGTCGCCGCCGCGATCGCCGGATTTCTGCTGACGGCCGTACCGAACTGGACCGGCTCGAAACCGGTGTCGGGCGCAGCGCTCGCGGCACTCGTCGGGCTCTGGCTGCTTGGGCGCGCCGCACTCTGGCCTTGGCTCGGCCTCGCGGGCACGCCCTGCGCACTGGCGGATGCCGCGTTTTTTCCTGCACTCGCACTCTCGCTCGGCGTGCCGCTCGTGCGTGCGCGCAACTACCGCAACCTTCAGTTCCTGATGTTCTTGGCGTTGCTGACTGCGGCCGATCTCGTGTTTCTCGCGACCTGGCTCGGTTGGCTCACGCCCTCGTTGTTCGATCCGCTGCGCTTCGCCGCAAATCTCGTGTTGCTGATGATCGCGGTTGTCGGCGGCCGCATCGTGCCGCTGTTCACGCGCAACGCGCTGCTTCACGACGGCCAACAGTGCGAGATCACGCCGACGCCGCTGCTCGATCGCGCGTCGCTCGCGGCGATCGTCGCGGTTATCGCGGCCGACGCTGTGCTGGCCGCGGACGCGAAGCTCGTTGGCGCGCTCGCCGCGATCGCTGCGCTGCTGCTCGCGCTGCGTCTCGCGCATTGGCAGGGATATCGGACGTTCCGGATGCCGATTCTATGGATACTGCATGCGGGATACGCATGGCTCGTCGTCGCGCTCGCATTGAAGTCCGCCTGGTTTTTTGCGCAACCGCTTTGGACCGCGAATTGGCTGCACGCGCTCACGGCCGGGGCGTTCGGCACGATGATTCTCGGGGTCATGACGCGCGTCGCGCTCGGCCATACCGGACGCGAGCTCGTCGTCGCGAAGCCGATCTCCGTGGCCTATCTGCTCGTGATCATCGGAGCTGCGCTACGCGTCGGGCTCGCGAGCGCGCCGCCGGCTTACTATGTGGCGGGTGTGCTCGCGGCGGGCGCGATCTGGGCTGCGGCGTTTGCGGTCTTTCTCGCGGTCTATGCTTCTATTCTGATCGCGCCGCACGCTGACGAAGCGGCCCGACGAGCATGAGATCCACTCGAGGCACACGGAGCAGGCCCGCGGTTTCGCCTTGCGGGACTTCTGCGGGACTTGCGAGGCGCAAAACCGTATTCGGCCGCTCCAAACAGACCCGCTCCACGTGCTCGATGACCTTGGCAAGTTCCGGCGAGTGGCACGCCGGAAGAGCGTAAACGCTGCCCAAACGTGTGTCTCAGATCGTGAACACGCACTCGCTTGAGACGTGCGCGCGCTCGGGCTTTCTTCCAAGACGTGTCGTCCCGATCAATCGTTCAACGAACGGATGTGACAAGGGCACGTACGGCACCGTCTTCACCTCGCTCACATCGAGAATTCGGAGATTGGCCTTCCATCGCTCATGTTGTACAGCGTCACGGTGTCATGTGATGAGGGTGCATCAGCAAGTGCTGGAATTCGCAGAGTTCTGGCGGCTGAAGTCTCGGGCCGGAGGCCGGCGGTGCCTCGAGGTTTGCGCGATCGGATCCGCCGAATGGCCCTTGAGAACCCTACCTGGGGCGAGGAGAGGCCCGCGATCACGCTCGCGGTCGCAGTGCCGTGGTTCGGACCGCCGGGCAGCGGATTGTCGTCGTCCATCTCGGCGCGCGGATCGCTGTCGTCGTCCTCGAAATCCCGGCCGAGGTCGTCACGTACGGGGCCTTGGTTGGCCGCGTTCTCGATCTCGTCGTGCCGCAAATAACCCGTATCGGGATGGCCGATGCGCACGCCCGCGCCGCGGGTGAGCTGCCAGGCGGCCTCGAGGTTCATCCTATCGCGGCACCAGTTCGGATCGCGACTCTGCGGCAGGTGCCCGCTCGGCCGCGCTCGAGGCACGTCGCGGGCTGTCGACCTCAGCCAGCGCATCCAAATCCGAATTCAGATAGACGAAGCTCGGCTCTACGTCAACGAGGTTCGGCTCGTCGGTGAGCGCGTAGCTCCATTCGAACGCAGTGGCGCGCCCAATCTTCGGGCTGCCGCGCTTCGGCACGAGCTCGTACTCAAACACATCGAGCTCGCTGTCGTCGGGCGTGGTCTCATAGATCTGCCATTGCCGGCGCCAGTTGCTGCCGAGTACTTTCTTGGCCGCTCGCGTCAGATGATCGAGGGGGACGTCGCTGGCACGAGCGCGCACGTCGATGGCGAAGCCTTCGAACCAAGGCCCGGGCAAGGGCTCACCGCTCATGCATCCGGTCACGAGTCGGCGCACCGTATCGGGCGACATCTCGCCCTGGTGGCGTGCGCCGCGGCGGCCCCAGCCCGCGCGGTTACGCGCGTCCAGCCGTTGCTGCGCGCGCCGGTCCGGTGCCGTGTACGTCTCGTGCTCGCCCGTTTCTGGGTCGTAAAAGCCCACGTAGCCGCCGGGCGCGACGCCGAACGATGGCAGCGGTTGCCGCCTGCCGCGTCCGCTCGCGCCCAGGTAGTCGTTACGGCTGCCGTCTTCGTTGCCGACCGTGAAATAGAGCGGCGTCACGAAGTTGGAGACCTCGACCTCGTCGATGCGGTACGTTTGATCCTGCACGGCGTCGCAGACTTCGTACCAGTGCTGCACGACGCGGCCCGCGTCCTCGGGATGCGGGCCGGTCGCGAGCAGATTGGCTTCCGGGTCAATGACGAGCTCGAGCGCTTCGTGCGAGAGCGTGACGCTCCATTCCTCCCCCATCTCTCTCGCGAGCGCCAGGTAGACGAAACCGTAAGGCACGCCGCGCAGATTCAGGTCGTGATACCCGAGCGCCAAGTCGTCGTCGGGATCCTCCTGCAGATAGATCACGGCATCGCCGCGCATGGCCGTGGTGGTCTCGACATTCGGACCTGCGCCAGGCAGGCCTTCGAGGCGCAGCACTCCCGTGCGATGCCAATAAGGGGCGAAATCCTCCGCGAGCTGACGATTGACGGCACGAATCACGCGCTGGACTTTGTCGTCCGGCTGCCGGCTGAAATTGATCACGGAAACGCCCATCTCGAGTCCCCCCTTTATTGTTGTGCTCGTTGAGGCAGGACAGGGCTAGAACCAGCAAATGTATCGCCGACAGTTTATATTGACAAGCGAAACATCTCCGATTGTAGGGCGTTTTGCAACCGCCAAATTCGTGCAGCACGCACAGCAGCGCGTTCATGACGCTCGTTGTCGATGCCAGCATCGCCATCAAGTGGCTGCTGAACGACCTGAGCGAGAAGAGCAGACGGAGTGCGCCACTCGGCTGAAGCAGTGGATTGTGGAGGTTGGCTGCTCGCGCGGCTGAGCCACGAGACAGTCGAAGACGACCTTCTTATGCTACAGAGGCTCGAATTCGCAGTCGACGATAGTCCTGCCGTTCTCAGTCGCGCCTGAAGGCTGGCGGTCGATTCGGAGGAACCTCTGTTCGACACGCTATATCATGCCGTCGCCCTGGAAACGCAAAGCGCAACCTTCGTGACAGCGGACGACCGCTATCTGCGTGCCGACGGCCCGTATGATCGGGTCCTGCGACTCTCAGAGTGGACATAGGGCAAGTCCGGCGAGCGTGATTGAATCAAGATCGATGTGCCGAAGATAGTGTGGAAAACTATCTCGTGGTATCTCGACGAAACTGGATATTAACTCGGCGTTCTGCTCCACCAAATCCTCGTCCGCGTTGAGAAGCTCAGCCGCGCGAATCATTCTCACTCGGACAGGGCGGCCGGGTTCTTCGCCGCTTCAGCCAGATAAACAGCGATGGCCTCGAGGTCTTCATCCGTCAGTTCGGTTTTGCGGAACGGTGGCATTGAAGCGACGCCATTGCGTACGAATGCCTTGATCACCTCGAACGGCAGGTCTGTGCGCTGTTCCAGCAGACCAGACTTCTCGCCTCTATACTTGAGGTGTAGAGCATGAGTCCCGGGAAGCATCGGCGCACCGTCATCGCCGCGACCGGCTCCATGACACGGGGCGCAGTAGTGCTCGAATACCGTTTTGCCTCGCTCGATTCCGGCAGCTTCTTGAGCGAAGCCGACACCGACGGTCGCGGCCAGAAGCATGCCGGTCGCTACGATTCTGGCGAACATTATGCGCGGCGTCCCCGCAAGTGCCGCGGCCAAATCCCGCCGCGCCCAGGAGCGAGAATGCCGTTGGGATCCACGGCATCCTTGATTGTTTCGTTGAAGCGTCGCAGCACGTGATCGTTGAACGAATATCGCTCCGCGACTGCGTCTTGGAAATACGGCGCGGCTCGATACTCGCCCCAGCCGTGCTCGGCGGCTTTCACGAGCAGCGCGTTCAAGCCGTCGCGCACTTTGGCTTTGCCTTCCGGCGTGGCGACGGCGTTGCCGCCGCCCGTCGAGAACCCGGCCGAGAACAGGAAGGCGAATTGGTACCACATTAAAGGCGTGCTGATCGCCGAAATGCCGCTTTGCAGGCCCAAGTCGCTCAACGTGTCGGCGAAGACGTGCTGCGCTTCGAACACCGCCTCGGCACTCCTCGGCAGAACGGCGAATAGGCCGATGTGCCCTTGTGCCCACGTATCGGGGAAAGCCTCGGTGCGACCGAGGTTCTTCCAGATGCCGAGGCTCGGTACGCCCTGCGTGATATTGCGCCGCATGTTGGTCGGATAGGGTCCGGTCGTCTGTTCTATTTGTTCGCGTGTCAACGGTACCGGCAACGACTCGCCGTCGATCAGCCGCGCACCGGGGACGTTCTGCGCCATGAGCTCTTTTGCGTACTCCCAGTTGGCGAGCGTGGTGCGCTCGGATCCGTAGAACTGCAACTCCACCTGCCAGGAATGCAAGTCGGCAGCGGCCGCGAAGCGATCCATTTCGGCTTCGTTCGCGCCGCCGCGGCGAGTCGCGGCTTCGCGGAATTCCGTGTTACCGAGCAGTGCCCGCAGCGGGCTGCCGTACCACGGGTCGCCGATCATGCAGAGATCGTTCAAGTAGTTGACCGTGTTGACGAGCGGAATGAGATCGCGCCGCTTCGGCACCGTGATGAGGCCCGTGCGCCAGTGCTCGGGCATAGGCATCAGCCGCAACCCCATCTTCGTCACGATGCCGTAGTTACCCTGCGCAAAGAGTCCCGCCGGATCCGGGCCGAAGCCGTACTTGTACTCCTGCCAGGCCCTGCCGTTCGGCATGGCGCCCATGCCCGTGCGCATCACTTCGCCGTTCGCGAGCACCACCTCCATGCCGCATTGGGCGCCGACATGGTCGCGGTAAAAGCCCATCGTGTAGCCGATGCCGCGATCGAGCGTATTGCCGACGGGTGAGCCCCAACCGGGATCGGGACAGTCGATCCAGACTTTCAAGCCGCGCTCTTGAATATGCCGGTAGAGATCGAAGTAGGAGACACCCGGCTCGACGAGCGCGAAATTTCTCTCGGCATTCACCTCGAGCACACGGTTCATGCGCTTGAGGTCGACAATGACGCTGCCGCGGAGATTGGGTGAAGGGCCTCCGTACGCGAAGTTCTTGCCGGTCGAGATGGGGTACAGCGGGATCTTGAACTGGTTGGCGGTTTGGACGATGGCCTGTACCTGCTCCACGGTCGTCGGCGCAACCGCGGCGGAAGGAATCAGCTCGTCCTCGGCAAGCGGGACAGGAGAATAATGGTCCCGGTACGGCGCCAGGTCTTCATCGGTCGTGAGAACCCAATCCCTTCCGACCGCAGTCGCGAATTGCTCGATAGCAAAGGCGAAGTCGGCCGAGCTTACGCCCGGCGGTAGGACAGCCATGGTTCCCCCTCGCGTATTCGTAAATAGTGTACATCCAACC
>Ga0209640_10001906_pt1 | contig 18012 bp, 14 predicted proteins | sample RifCSP10_1_FD_184018 | JGI IMG/M metagenome (GOLD analysis project Ga0209640, IMG submission 184018) | Soil microbial communities from Rifle, Colorado - Rifle CSP2_sed 10_1 (SPAdes) (version 2) | ecosystem: Environmental > Terrestrial > Deep subsurface > Rock core/Sediment | place: Rifle... | reverse complement strand
AACCCGTTAGTGTATCTGGTGCAGGAGCCTCGTCCAGCGCACGCTGCCGAGGAGCGGCACGCCCCCTGATCCATCGCCGAACGAGAAATACACGAAGAGCGCCTTGCCTTTCACGTAGTTCCTCGGCATGAAGCCCCAGTAACGGCTGTCCTGCGAGTTGTCGCGGTTGTCGCCCATCATGAAGTAGTGCCCCTCGGGGACGGTCACCGGGCCGTAGTTACGCCGCACGTCCGCGACCGCACCCGCATCTTCAGCGCTCCCGGCGTCGAACGGAAACAGGAACTGGACGTACGGTTCGTCGAGTCCCTTCCCATCGACATACACCTTCTTGTCGCGCAGCTCGAGGGTCTCGCCCGGGAGGCCGATGACGCGCTTGATGAAGTCGCGTTCGGGATCCTCTGGGAACTTGAACACGAGGATGTCGCCGCGCCTGATCGGATCGATGGGCAGCAGCGTGCCCTCGACGCCGGTCACGGTTGGCGCGAACACGAACTTGTTGACCAGCAGATGGTCGCCGATGAGGAGGTTGTTCTCCATCGAGCCGGTCGGGATCTTGAAGGCCTGGACGACGAACGTCCGGACGAAGAGCGCCAGAATCACGGCCACGCAGATGGATTCGAAATACTCGCGCGCGACCGACTTCCTGAACGTCCGGGTTCCGTCGTCCTCAGTCTTGAGTTTCGCCATACCAACGCGACCCCTTACTCACTCCCCATCTTCAACACCGCCAAGAACGCCTCCTGCGGGATCTCCACGCGGCCCACGCGCTTCATGCGCTTCTTGCCTTCCTTCTGCTTCTCGAGCAGCTTCCGTTTGCGCGTGATGTCGCCACCATAACACTTGGCGAGCACGTTCTTGCGCAGCGCCTTGACCGACTCCCGAGCAATGATCCGGTTGCCGATCGAGGCCTGAATCGCGACCTCGAACATCTGGCGTGGGATGAGCTCCCGCATCTTCGCCGCCAGCGCGCGGCCTCGTTCGTACGCCGCGTCGCGATGGACGATGATCGACAGCGCGTCCACCGGCTCGCCGTTGACCAGAATGTCCATCTTCACGAGCGGCGATTCCCAGTAGCCCGTGACGTGATAGTCGAGCGACGCGTAGCCGCGCGAGAATGTCTTGAGCTTGTCGTAGAAGTCGAGCACCACTTCGTTGAACGGCAGCTCGTAGGTGATGAGGACCCGGTCCGACTTCAGGTACTCCAGCTTCTTCTGGACGCCGCGCTTGTCCTGGCAGAGCTGCAGGATGACGCCGACGTGCTCGGACGGCGTCAGGATCATCGCCGTGATCACCGGTTCCTCGAGCTTGACGATCCGGCCAGCGTCTGGCAGCTTCGCCGGGCTGTCGATCTCCTGCACCTCTCCGTCCGTGGTCGTCACGCGGTACAACACACCCGGCGCCGTCGTCACCAGGTCCATGTCGTACTCACGCTCCAGGCGCTCCTGCACGATCTCCATGTGCAGCAACCCCAGGAACCCGCAGCGGAAGCCAAAACCCAGCGCCGCCGAGGTCTCCGGTTCGTAGAAAAACGACGCGTCGTTCAGCCGCAGTTTCTCGAGCGCCTCCCGCAGCTCCGTGTACTTGTGGCCTTCAACCGGGTACAACCCGGCGAAGACCATCGGCTTCAGCTCCTTGAAGCCCGGAAACGGCTCGGAGGTAGGCCTGGCCGTGTCGGTGACGGTGTCGCCGATCTTCGCGTCGGACACGCGCTTGATGTTCGCGACGATGAAGCCCACCTCACCGACACTCAGCTCGTCCACCGGGATGGCCTTGGGCGAAAACACGCCGAGGCCGTCGACCTCGTGGTCCTGCGCGGTCGCCATCAGGCGGATCTTCTGCTTCGTCCTGAGCACGCCGTCGATCACGCGGACCACGATCACCACGCCGCGGTAGGCGTCGTACGACGAGTCGAAGATGAGCGCCTTGAGTGGGGCGTTCGGATCGCCGGCGGGTGGAGGAACGCGCGCGACAATCGACTCGAGTATCTCGCGCGTGCCTGTTCCTTCCTTTGCGCTCGCCAGGATCGCGCCCGAGGCATCGAGGCCGATGATCTCCTCGATTTGGCGCCTGCACTCATCGGGCTGTGCGCTTGGCAAGTCGATCTTGTTGATGACGGGGATGATCTCGAGGTTGTTCTCCACCGCGAGATAGGCGTTGGCCAGCGTCTGCGCCTCAACACCCTGCGACGCGTCGACCAGGAGCAGGGCCCCCTCACAGGCCGCGAGGGACCGCGTCACCTCATAGCTGAAATCAACGTGGCCCGGGGTGTCGATGAGATTCAGCACGTACTGCTCACCATCCCGCGCGGTGTAGTTCAGGCGCACCGGATGCGCCTTGATGGTGATGCCGCGCTCGCGCTCCAGATCCATCGCGTCGAGGACCTGCGCTTCCATCTCGCGGGCCTGCAGCGCGCCCGTGATCTCGAGAAAGCGATCCGCCAGCGTCGACTTACCGTGGTCGATGTGCGCGATGATTGAAAAATTCCGGATGTGTTGCCGATCCATCAGGTGGGAGAGAACAGTATAGCACCCGCACGTCGACGGTCCCGTCAGCGCCCACGTGCCCTCTTCCCCTCTCCCATCGTCGCGATTCGAGCAATCGCCTCTTCATGCAGGAGTCGCATCAGTCGCCTGGTCTCCTCGTTCCCCGCCTCGATCTCGCCTCGCAGCTCGTCACGCATGCTGCGCATGTCACCCCGGAGCTCGTCGCGGATGCCGTGCATGTCACCCCGGAGCTCGTCGCGGATGCCGTGCATGTCACCCCGGAGCTCGTCGCGGATGCCGTGCATCTCACCCCGGAGCTCGTCGCGGATGCCGTGCATCTCACCACGGAGCTCGTCGTGGATCCCGTGCATCTCACCACGGAGCTCGGATCGCGTTGAAGAAAACCCCTCCTGCATCTCCTGTCGAAGTTGCAGAATCTGCGACTCGACACCGGCGACGCGCGCCGGAAGATCCCGAAGTTCCTGCATCTGCTGTTCGAGCATCGTCACTCGTTGTTCGAGAGTTCGTGGCTGCACGGCTCGTCCCTCCGCGTGCGAGTGCTTCACGATTGAAGCCGCTCGGGGATGGACTGTGCGAGGACCGTGCCAGCGGCCGTCGCCCGCGGAGCGACGACGTTACCATCGTCGGGTCGGGCCGCGCAACCAGCTGATGCCAGCTAACGCTGGCCTCAGCGTTGTTCGAGTGGAACGAAGCGCTGCGGGTAAGCGGGGCCGAGGTAGTCCGCGCGCGGACGGATCAGGCGATTGTTGGCGTACTGCTCGAGGATGTGCGCCGTCCACCCCGACATCCGGCTGACGGCAAAGATCGGCGTGTAGAGATCAATCGGAATGCCGAGGGTGTAGTAGGTCGACGCCGAGTAGAAGTCGACGTTCGGATTGAGCTTCTTCTCTCCCTTGACGAGCGCCTCGATGCGCTGCGACATGTCGTACCAGGCGGTGCTCCCGGAACGCGCACCCAGATCGTGCGACATCTGACGCAGGTGCGTCGCACGGGGATCCTCAGTCCGGTAGACGCGGTGGCCGAAGCCCGGGATCTTCTCCTTGCGCGCGAGCTTGCCGCGAACGAAGGCGTCTATGCGCTCACCAGTGGCGTTCTGGCCCAGCTCGAGCAGCATCTTCATCACGTCGGCGTTCGCGCCACCGTGCAGCGGCCCCTTCAACGCACCAATCGCCCCGACGACGGCGGAGTAGATGTCAGTGAGCGTCGCGGCCGCCACGCGACCCGCAAAGGTCGAGGCGTTCAGCTCGTGATCGGCGTGCAGGATGAGCGCGACGTCGAACGCCCGGATGGCGGTCGAGTTCGGTCGCTCACCGGTCAGCATGTACAGGAAGTTGGCCGCGTGTCCCATGGCCGGGTCAGGGGCAATGAGGCCTCCACCCGCCTGGAAGCGCCCCCAGGTGGCCACAACCGAGCCCACCTGGGCCGTGAGGCGCACGGCCTTTCGGTACTGCGCCTGAGGCGACGCGTCAGAAACCTCCGGATCGTAGTGCGCCAGGGCCGAGGTGATCGTGCGAAGCGCGTCCATCCCATCGACCGGCGGGAGGCTCCGCATGAGTCGCACGATGGGCTCAGCCAGCGCTCTCGAGGCCGCGAGCTGCGACTGCAGATCGCCCAGTTCGGCCCGCGACGGCAGCCGCCGGTGCCACAAGAGATAGCAGACCTCTTCAAAGGTGGCCGACTTCGCGAGGTCGTGGATGTCGAACCCGCAATAGGCGAGCACGCCTCGATCCCCGTCCAGGTAGCAAATCGTCGAGGACGTCGCGACCACGTCCTCGAGCCCGCCCGCGGGTTTTGCGGCAGTAGTCATGAATCGATCGTAATGCAGAATGGGGAATTCAGAATGCAGACCGAGTGTGGCTTGCAGCCGTTGGGCGAAAGACGCTGCGCCTTCTGCTCTGCAGCGGCAAACCGCGTTCAGTCTGCATTCTGAATTCTGAACTCTGGATCACAAGGAGACAACTACAGCTCCTCCCCTGCCACCGGCTTGAACACCATCTCGCCGGCGTACTGCTGGATGATGGACAGGAGCCCGGTGTAGAGGAAGCCGACCTGGAAGAGCACCAGGAACGGGAGCGTGCCGTAGATGCCGTTCGCGAGCGCGTAGAACACGGTGGCCGTGAAATAGAGGCCGAGCGCCAGCTCGATCATCGGTTGGACGACGAAGCTCTGGCGGTACTTCTTGCCGATCCATTCGTCAGCGGCTACCTCGATGCCGTACTTCGGCGTGCGGGCAAACTCACTCTGCCGGTCGAAGAGCGCCTCGAACACCGCCTTGGTGTTGTTGACGGCGAGGCCAATGCCCACCGACATCAGAAACGGCAGGTACTTCACGCGCTTCAACCAGTCGGTGTGGAGCTCACGCTGACAGACGAGATAGAAATTGCCCACCGACGCCGTGGCCGCGAGAAACAGCGGCACGTCGATGAGGAGCATCTCGTACCAGCCCATGTTGTAGCGGATCACCATCGCCGGCGCCATGAGCACCGACAACACGGACATGAGGGGATAGTTGAAGTTCGCCGTCAGATGGAAGAAGGCTTCCGCCTTGACCCCAAGCGGCAGCTGGGACCTCAAGATGAGGGGCAGCAGCTTCCGGCAGGTCTGGACCGAGCCCTTCGCCCAGCGATGCTGCTGGGACTTGAACGAGTTCATCTCCACCGGCACTTCGGCCGGCGACACCAGGTCCGGCAGGAAGATGAATCTCCAGCCACGAAGCTGGGCGCGGTAGCTCAGATCGAGGTCTTCGGTCAGCGTGTCATGTTGCCAGCCACCGGCATCGACGATGGCTTCGCGGCGCCAGATCCCCGCCGTGCCGTTGAAGTTGAAGAACAGCCCGGCGCGGTTCCGGGCGCCGTGTTCGAGGACGAAGTGTGCATCGAGCAGGATGGACTGGATCTTCGTCAGCAGCGAGTAGTCCTGGTTGATGTGTCCCCACCGTGCCTGGACCATTCCGATTCCCGGGTCGGTGAGAAACGGCACCGTGCGCGTGAGAAAGTCAGCCGAGGGGATGAAGTCCGCGTCGAAGATGGCGATGAACTCGCCCTTGGCAACCTGCATCCCCGCCTCGAGCGCGCCAGCTTTGTACCCCGTGCGGTCGGTTCGGTGGAGATAGGTGATGTCGATACCTCGAGCCGCGTGCCGCCGCACGGCGCGCTCGGCGACACTCCGCGTCTCATCGGTCGAATCGTCGAGGACCTGGATTTCGAGCAGATCTCGCGGGTAGTCGAGTTGGCAGACCGAATCGATCAACCGGTCCGCCACGTACATCTCGTTGTAGATCGGAAGCTGCACGGTGACGCGCGGGAGCGGATCCATCACGCCGGAAGAAGCGGGTTGCTTGCCCTTGTTCTTCATGTACAGATACACCAGGTAGTACCGGTGCCACCCGTACACGGCGAGAATGACGAGCACGAAGAAATACGTGCCGAGAATGAGCGTTTCAGAGGCGGTCATGCGACTGGGAGATGCGGGTGGGACACGCGTAATGATTATAGTGTCGCGTGCCGTAGAGTTCAATGAAACCGGGCTCGTTCAGGGATTTCTCCGTCTCAAGTGATGACTGAAGCCGGTCTCAAGCGCCTGCTCGATGCGGTGTCGTCGGGACAGGTCGATCCCGCCGAGGCGGCCGCGCGGGTCCTCGACACCCTCCGCGAGGCGCCGTTTGAAGACCTCGGCTTCGCCCGCATCGACAACCACCGGCATCTCCGTCAGGGGTTTCCAGAGGTCATCCTCGGTACGGGCAAGACTCCGGCACAGGTTGCCTCCATCGCGGAACGGGTCGTCGCCCGCGGCCACTCGCTGCTGGTGACCCGCACCACCCTGGACGCCTACGACGCGGTGCGGGCCGTGGTGCCGGATGCCACGTTCCACGGCGAGGCGCGCGCCATCACGCTGGCGCAGGGCGAGATCGAGCCGGGCCACGGCACCGTGCTCATCGCCAGCGCCGGCACCTCGGATGTCCCCGTGGCCGAAGAAGCCGCCGTGACGGCCGCGCTCATGGGGAACGCCGTGGATCGGCTCTACGACGTCGGCGTGGCCGGGATTCATCGTGTGCTGCGGGAGCAGGTGCGCCTGCAGGGCGCCCGGGTCCTGATTGTGGTGGCCGGCATGGAGGGCGCGCTGCCCAGCGTGATCGGCGGACTCGTACGGGTGCCGGTCGTCGCCGTGCCCACGAGCGTCGGCTACGGCGCGAGCTTCGGCGGGATTGCGGCCCTGCTCGGCATGCTCAACTCCTGCGCCAGCGGTGTGGCGGTGGTGAACATCGACAACGGCTTCGGCGCCGCGTGCATGGCGAGTCGGATTAATCATCTGTAGGGATCCGGGACTCGGGGCGCGGGACTCGGGGCGCGGGGGCTGGAAGCCCCCGCTCTACGGGCGGAGCGATTGTCGAACACCAGGTAGAGCGTGGGCTTCTAGCCTGCGCGGAACGCTCGGACTCAGGGATCGGGAACGGGGACTCGGGATTGGGGATTGGGGCGGCTGCGCTCGCGGCACTCGAATTCGATCGCATTGTGTCGGTGGTTTCCGGCCTCGCGGTCACGCCCACCGGACGGGACCGCCTGGCGGAGCTGCGCCCCCTGGTGGATATCTCGCGGGTTATCGCGGCGCAGCGCGCAACGAGTGAGGGCACCCGCTTCCTCGCCGATCATCAGGGGTTCCCGCTCAGGGCACCTGCAGACCTCGAGGTGATCGCCTCTGCGCTCGGCGTCGAGGGCCGGGCGCTCGAGCCGCTGCGGCTGCTCGGACTCGCCACGTTTCTCGAATCGATCGAACAGACGCGCGACCTGGTCCGCAGACTCGGGGCGGCGTTCCCGATGCTCAATCAGCAGGTGAGCACGGCCGCATCCTTTTCCACCGAAAACGCGGATGTTCGCCGCAAGATCGAGCCCTCAGGTGATCTCGCGGACCATGCGAGCCCGGCGCTCGCCAGGATCCGCGACCGCATGCGCCGTCAGAAGCAGCGCGTGCGCACCACCTTGGACGGCTTCCTGCGAGGCCGCGACGCAAAGTACCTCCAGGAACAGGTGGTCACCGACCGCAACGGTCGCCAGGTGCTGATGGTCCGCGCCGAGCACCGCTCGGCAATCCCTGGCATTGTCCATGGGGGGTCGACCAGTGGCGCCAGCCTGTTCGTTGAACCCCTCGAGACGGTCGAGATCAACAACGAGATCGTCGCGCTCGAGGAGGAGGAAGCGGAAGAGATTCGACGCATCCTCCTCGCGCTGACCGATGCGTTCCGTGCCCGGTCCGACGATCTGTCGCGCACAATCGACGTGGCGACCGAGCTGGACCTGATTCAGGCACGCGCCCGGTTCTCGCTGATGACCCAGTCGATCGAACCCGTCATCGCGGCTGATGGCACCATCGAACTGCGCAGCGCGCGCCACCCGTTGCTCATGGACAGAGTGGTGGCACGAATCGAGCCGGGACTCGGGACTCGGGACTCGGGATTCAAGAGACCCGCCGTGGATTCGCCGACCCCGGATCCCGGATCCCGGATCCCGAGTCCCGTCCCGATCGACATCCTGCTGCTGCCGCCTACCCGCATTCTCGTGATCACGGGGCCGAACACCGGCGGGAAGACCGTCGCCCTCAAGACAGCGGGGCTGCTGGCCGCCATGGCGCAGTCGGGCCTGCACATCCCCGTCGCGCCAGGATCGCGCCTCCCCGTCTTCGCATCGCTCTTTGCGGACATCGGCGACGAACAGTCCATCTCCGCGAGCCTCAGTACCTTCTCGGGGCACGTCGCCAACATCGTGTCGATGGACAGGAACTTGATCCTCCCTGCTCTCGTCCTGCTCGACGAGGTGGGCGCGGGCACCGATCCGGTTGAGGGCGGGGCGCTAGCCATTGCCGTCATCGATCACTTTCGGCAGAGCGGCGCGCACCTGGTCGCGACGACGCACTACGATTCGGTCAAGTCGTACGCCTCAACGACCGACGGGGTGGTCTGCGCGGCCTGCGGTTTCAATCCGGAGACCTTCGCCCCGACGTATCAACTGCAGTACGGCACTCCCGGGCGCAGCCTCGCAATTGAAATTGCCGCGCGTCTGGGAATGCCGGCAAGTGTGATCGCCTCCGCACGCGAAAATCTGAGCGACCGGGAAAAGCAGCTGGCCGAGCACCTCGCCCGCGTCGATGGCGACATCCGGCGACTCGAAGGGGAACGTCGCGCCCTGACTCGGGATCGCGCGGGGGTCGAGGAGCAGGAACGCCACCTCCGGTCCCGCGAGGATGCGGTTCGTGAGAAAGAAACGGCGTACCGCCGGAGGCTCGACGCCAAGCTCGACGATGAGCTTCGGGAGCGGCGGCGCGAGATCGACGCGATCATCGATGGGCTCAAGGCACGCGTGAGCGAACTGTCCGATCAGGCGACGCGACGCGCGGCGACACCCGTCAGCACGGGTGAAGCGGGCGCGGCGCGGGCCGATGCGCGCGCGGCGCTCGACCAGGCCGTCGGACGTCTCAAGAAGGGAGCCGGTCTTGTGTCGCCAGCGCTGCCAACGCCGCCCCATGCCGCCGAGCTTCCCATCGAGCCAGGCACGCGGGTCATCGTCGGCCCCCTCGGCCTCGAAGGGATCGTCATGGGCGTGCACGGCAACCAGGCCGAGATCGACGTCCGCGGCAAGCGGCTCCGGGCCGCACTTGCGGACGTGCGCGCGACAGGCGTGGCACCGCCCGTGCAACACGTGAAAGTCAACATCGACTTGCAGCCTCGGGAGGGATCCCTGTCAGAGGTGAATGTGATTGGCTGCACGGTAGACGAGGCGGTCACGCGCGTCGAGAAGTTTCTCGACAGCTCGACTGTGCAGGATCAGCAGATCGTGCGTATCATTCACGGTCACGGCACAGGGCAGCTTCGCCGAGGGCTTGCCACGTTCCTGAAGACCCACCCGCTCGTCGCCAGTGTGGAGCCCGCGCCGATGAACGAGGGAGGAGCGGGGGTGACGGTGGTGGTTCTCAGAGACTAAGGCAATGCAGAATGCAGACAGGTCTCGCGGCTGCGGCGATGGGAGGAAATCGCAGGGACTGTGTCACGCGTGCCTCGAAGCAGCCTGTGTCTGAATTCTGCATTCTGCATTCTGCATTCCATGGCTCTCTATCCCCAGTCCTTCATCGACGACCTCAAGCACCACGCCGACATCGTGGTCGTCATAGAGGACTACGTGTCGCTGAAGAAGACGGGCGCCACCTACAAGGGCCTGTGTCCGTTTCACGGCGAGAAGACGCCGTCCTTTCACGTCAACCGCGACAAGGGCTTCTTCCACTGCTTCGGGTGCGGCGCCGGCGGCGACGCGTTCAAGTTTCTCGAGCTGCACGAGAAAATCGGCTTTCAGGACGCGGTCAAGCAGTTGGCTCAACGATTCGGCGTGGCGCTCCCCGAGCTCGAGCAGAGCGAGGAACAGCGAGTCAGCGCCGTCGAGCGCGAAACACTCCTGAAGGTGCACGAAGCCGCGACCGTCTGGTTCACGGAACAGCTGCTCTCCCCAGCCGGCACGCGCATCAGACGGCAAATTGCTCAACGCGGCATCACCGACTCGACCAGCGAGGCGATGGGCCTCGGCTACGCCCCACCGTCGCGGGAAGGGTTGAAGCAGGCGCTGCTGAAACAGGGGTTCGCCCAACCCGTCCTGCTTCGCGCCGGCCTGCTCGTCCAGCGGGAGGACGGCAGCGCGATCGACCGGTTTCGGAACCGTCTGATCATCCCGATCCGCCGGGACACCGGGTCGGTCATCGCCTTTGGAGGGCGTGCGGTCGACCCCGACCAGCAGCCCAAGTACTTGAACTCCCCTGAAACACCGATCTACTCGAAGGGTCGGACGCTGTACGGACTGGATCTGAGCAAGGCGGCGATTCGCAAGTCCGGTTTCGCGGTACTCGTGGAAGGCTACTTCGACTTCGGCCAGGTGTATCAGGCCGGGTTCCCCGTGGTGGCGTCGTGCGGAACCGCCCTGACGGCACACCAGGCCCAACAACTCCGCCGGTTTGCCTCGAAGGTCATCTTGAGCTTCGACCCCGACGCAGCCGGGCAGGGCGCCACCGCGAAATCCTGTGAGCTGTTGGTGGCCGAAGGCTTTGACGTCAACGTCGCGGTGCTCCCTCCTGGGGAAGACCCGGACACCTACGTCCGGTCCCACGGCGCCTCGGGATACGGCGAGCGTCTGAAACAGTCGCGGCAATACCTGGAGTACCTGCTGGACCGGACGGCGGCCGGTTACGACTTGAACGCCGACGAAGGCCGGGTGAAGTTTCTGGCGGCGATGCTCCCGGTCGCCGCCCGCATCCCCGACGCGGCCATGCGGGACCGGTTTGCCGACCGCCTCGCCTTCAAGGCCAACGTGACCGACGAGGTGGTTCGCGCCAAGATCCGGGAGGCGGCGGTCTCGAAGCGGCCCACGGTCTCGCTGGACGCCCGGCCGAGCTTTGGGCAGGTTACCAAGGCCGAAAAGGGCCTGATTTGGTGGCTTGTTCACGAGCCGGCGCCGGCGCTGGGGGTCCTGGAGGGCCTGGATCCGTCTGATCTCGAAGGTCTTGCGGCGCGATCGGTGCTGGATCTGGCGCGGAAACTACATGAGAATAGGGGATTCTCTCCTAACGTGCTGCTCGAGCGTCTAAACATGGTGGAGGCGCAGCTCGTCACGGCGGTTGCGACCGAGCCTGAGCCCCCGGCGTTGTCGCTCAGCGCGTGCGTCCGCGAGTTTCGCCGGGGCCGCTACGAGCGCGAGCGGGCGTCTGTCCAGCGGGACATCGCCCAGCTGCAGACCAGGGGAGCCGCCAGCGGCGTCGAACTCGATGCGCTGCTGACGCGCAAAGGTGTTTTGGGCCGGCTCATTCAGGCCCTCGTGATGTCGGAGGAGTGACCTTGTCGATTGAGGAAAAATACGACGAAGTACGGCAACTGATCGCGGTCGGCAAGGAGAAGGGCTACCTCCTGTACGACGAAGTCAACGAGCTCCTGCCCTCCGAGGTGACCTCCTCGGAAGAACTCGACGACCTCTTCAACGCCTTTGGCAGCGCCGGCATCGAGGTGGTCGATTCCGACAAGGCGTATCGCGGGGACAAGGACTTCGACCGTGAAGGGTCCGCCGAGGAGCCGGAGCTGGACCTGACCCCGGGGGCGCTCGACAAGACCAACGACCCGGTGCGCATGTATCTGCGGGAGATGGGCACGGTCCCGCTGCTCACACGCGAAGGCGAAGTGGCCATCGCCAAGCGCATCGAACGCGGCAAACTCGCCGTGATCAAGTCGATCTCGCGCACCCCGACCATCGCCAAGCGCATTCTGATCATGGGCGACCAGCTGCGTGGCGGCGAGCGCACCATCCGTGAACTGGTGATCTTCAGCGACGAAGAAATCACCGACGAAGTCATCCAAGAGCGCGCCGTCGAGGTGCTCGGCCAGATCGAAGCCGTGCGAAAGGCCCGCGCGAACTATTCGAAGCTGGGCGAGAAGCTCTCCGACGTCGCGAAGAAGGACAAACGGAAGCACCGGCGGGCACGCCTGAAGACCCTGCGGGCCTGGGTGGAGGTGTCGCGGCGCATCCGCGACATCGAGTTCACCGAAACGGTGAAGCGTCGCCTGGTCGACGAAGTGAAGGACGCGGTCGACGCGGTGCAGAAGGTGCAGCGCGAGGCGGAGCACCTGGATCGCCACCTCAATCCCAAGGTGAAGACGAAGGGCCCGAGGCTCAAGGAAGAGGAGAAGAAGGCGCTCCTCAAGCGGCAGAAGGATCTGCGCATGCGGATCCGACAGATGATCGACGACCTCGAGGAAACGCCCGAGCGCCTTCGCCGGACGATCGAGGTGATTCAACGCGGCGAAGCCCAGGCCGAGCAGGCGAAGAAGGAACTGGTCGAAGCCAACCTGCGCCTCGTCGTCTCGATCGCCAAGAAGTACACCAACCGCGGCCTGCAGTTCCTGGATCTCATCCAGGAGGGCAACATCGGCCTGATGAAGGCCGTGGACAAGTTCGAATACCGCCGTGGCTACAAGTTCTCGACGTACGCCACGTGGTGGATTCGGCAGGCGATCACGCGCGCGATTGCCGATCAGGCGCGGACGATCCGTATCCCCGTGCACATGATCGAGACCATCAACAAGCTGATCCGCACGTCGCGGGCGCTCGTGCAGGAGCTGGGACGCGAACCCACCTCCGAAGAGATCGCCAAGCGGATGGACATCCCGGTGGCCAAAGTCCGCAAGGTCCTCAAGATCGCGCAGGAGCCCATCTCCCTCGAAACCCCGATCGGCGAGGAAGAGGATTCCCATCTCGGCGACTTCATCGAGGACCGCAACATCGTGTCCCCCGCCGAGGCGGTGATCAACCTGAACCTGAAGGAGCAGACCGAGTCGGTGCTCAAGACTCTCACGCCGCGCGAGGAGAAGGTCATCAAGATGCGGTTCGGCGTGGGAGACGGCAGCGAGCACACACTCGAAGAAGTGGGTCAGAATTTCGCGGTCACCCGTGAGCGCATCCGGCAGATAGAGGCCAAGGCGCTCCGAAAACTGCGCCACCCCTCGAGGTCGCGGAAGCTGAAGGCATTCTTGGAGGGACGGACGTAAGTTGGAAGTGCGAAGTGGAAAGTCAGCAAGTAAGTTGGAAGTGGACCCGGCGACTTCGTCACTTACTCTGAACTTTGAACTTTCTACTTCGAAGTCGCGCGTGTGAAGCGCGCGCCCGGGCCCGTAGCTCAGCGGTTAGAGCGGCCGGCTCATAATCGGTTGGTCCCAGGTTCGAATCCTGGCGGGCCCACCATCGCTACGCAAATGCAGAATGCAGAAGTCAGAATGCAGACACTGAACGCGCGTGGCGGTGGGGTGACGGCGGCAGCGACTGTCACCCGGCAGGTGGAATCAGGTACCATCTGCATTCTCCATTCTGCATTCTGCATTTCTTGATGTCTCCAGACCTAGACCGCCTGATCACGCTGCAGCAAGTCGAATCGACCATCGCCGACGCCCGGGCCGCCATCGCGCTGCACCCGCAGCGCCTGGAGGTCCTCGATGCGCGCCTGACTGAGGCCAAGCAGGCACTCGACTCCGCCAGGCTGCGCCTCAAGGACAACCACGACGCCCGGCGCAACCTCGACAAGGACCTCGCGGTGTATCAGGGCCGTCTGAACAAGTTCAAGGACCAGTTGTCGGCCGTCAAGACCAACCGCGAGTACCAGGCGATCCAACACGAAATCGCGACGGCCCAGACCGATCTGGGAGGGGTCGAGGAGAAGCTGCTCGAGCGCATGGTCGAGGCGGACGAGTTGACCTCGGACGTCAAGCGCGCCGAGACGGCGCTCGCGGCACAGGCACAGCAGGTCGATGCCGAGAAGAAGGTCCTGGGCGAGCACATCTCTTCAATCGAGGCCTCGCTGAGGCAGGCCACCGACGCGCGCGCCGGCCTTGCCCAGGAGATGGACGCACGCCTCATCGCCCTCTTCGAACAGGTCGCGAAAGTGCGGAAAGGGGTCGCCATCTGCACCGCCACACGCGATGGCCTGTGCTCGCTCTGTCACGTGCGGCTCCGGCCGTCGGTGTTCCAACTGGTCCGGCAGAACGACTCCATCATCCAGTGCGACAGCTGTCAGCGCGTGCTGTACTGGGTGCCGCCTCCGCCGCCGGTCGACCCTCCGGTTGTGCACGCGTGAACCAGCCGTCCCTGTTCGGCTCCGAGCGCGAGGGCTCCGCCACGGCCAACATCGACGGCGGATCGCGTGGGAATCCTGGACCAGCCGGGTACGGTGTCCGAATCGAGCAAGCCGAGGGAACGGTGGTTGAGCTCAAAGCCTCGATTGGGACGTGTACGAACAACGTGGCCGAATACCACGGCCTCCTTGCCGCGCTTCGCTGGGCAACCGAGCACGGCGTCGCCTCCTTGCTCGTGCGGTCGGACTCGGAGTTACTCGTCAAACAGATGCGGGGGGAGTACCGCGTGAAGAACAGCGGGCTCCAGCCTCTGTACGAGGAGGCCCGATCGCTGGCGCGACACATCGGCACGGTGCGATTCGAGCACGTGCGCCGTGAATCAAACACCGAAGCCGATCGACTGGCGAATGAAGCGATGGACGAGGGGGGGGCTACACCCTGACACATATCACCCCGACCATCCTTCCCGCCTTCTCCTTCTCCTTCCGGTACGACGTGAACACGTCCAGGCGCATGGCCGTGCACAGGCCTGACAGGTAGATCTGGTCTTCAGCAACACCGGCCAGCACGAGCTGGTCCCGGTTGGCGGCTGGCAGATCCAGGCGCAGCGTGGACGGGGCCTCGGACCCTCGTGGTGGCGGCGGCGCGAGAAACCAGCGATCGATGAGGTGGCGCCCGTGCCCGGCGGCCGCGAACGCGTCCACCAGCTCGGGGCCAACCTCGTAGCAACAGCCGCCGATGCTCGGACCAATGGCCGCCACGAGATCCGAAGGACGGCTGCCGAATTCGCGCCCGAGCGCCTCCACGGCCGCGACCGCGGCACACGCTGCGGTCCCACGCCATCCAGCATGAACAGCCGCCACAACCCCACGCGTGCGGTCGGCGACGAGCAGCGGCACACAGTCCGCAACACGGACGGCGATCGCGGTCGACGCCGCATCCGACACGAGCACATCGGCCTGCGGGCGTGGGTCTTGAACCGACGAACCCTCTCGAATGACGAGGACGTTGCGACCATGGACTTGAGTGGCCATGGCGACCTGGCGCGCGCCGACCACCCTGGCGAGCGAGCCCACCTGCTCGGGGTTGGACAACTCCAGTTGCCGAGTCGTAAACACATGCGGCGCAATGGCTCCCAGCGGGCCGCACGAGAGCACCGGCCCCCACGCCTGCTGCCGCCACTCGAAGCCGTCAGGTACAGGCGGCAGGCTCGTGTACGATGAAGACGACACCGTGACCATTATAGGAACTGGCCTGGACGCCACCGAGATCGAGCGCATTGGTGAGGCCATCCGCCGCTACGGCGACAGGTTCATCCAGCGGGTGTTCACCGAAGGCGAGGTCGCCTACTGCCGCGGCAAACGTGATTTCGCCCCGTCGTTTGCGGCCCGCTTCGCCGCCAAGGAAGCCGCGATGAAAGCGCTCGGCACCGGCCACTCTCGCGGCGTGTTCTGGACCGGAATCGAGGTCGTCCGGCACCATGGCCCGCCGACACTGCGCTTTCACGGCGGCGCGGCTGACCGGTTTGCTGCGCTCGGCTGCACTGAGTCGCTGCTCACGCTGACTCACTCCCGGGACCTCGCGATCGCGCACGTGCTCCTGCTTCAAAGCTGACAACTGGAGTAGGCAGCCCCACACAGCCGGAGCCGGCAGGCCTTCCCTACGTCACCACAACTGCTTTCTCGTCACACCCTTCGCGTTACACGGTCTGTGGGGCGCGCCCGGTCCACGGCTTGCTCCTACCAACACCACACCGACTCTCGGGTGGCACTGGTGCACGGGTGCTCACGTTCTCGGTCGCGTCCTCACTGTAGGCACGCTGTGAGCCGGAACCCACGCACCCGTGCACCAGCGCCACCTGAGCTGGACGCAAAGGGAGGACAACGTGGTTGTACATATCTCGCCAAATGACAAGAACACCCCGCCCGGCAAGCTGGCAGACGCCGAGGTTCACTTCACCGACGGCGTGTTCGAAGGGTTGAAATTGACCGGCTTTGCCGTCTGGGAACGCCGCACGGGCAACGGCCGCAACGTGACATTCCCGGCGCGGCAGTACTCAGTGAATGGCGAACGGCGCACCTACGCCCTGCTCCGGCCTGCCAACGGAGACGCCACGTCGCAGGACCGCATCCGCGCGCTCGTCCTGCAAGCCTATGAGGAGTACGAGCAACAGGCCGGCGTCACTGAGTGAACACGGCGGTCGGGGCGTCAGGACGCTTCGTGCAGCACGGTCAGGAGCCGACCGCCGCGCGTCTGGCGCCTGGCGGGCAGGGTCCCTTCGGCCCTGAAGGCCTTGTCGACCTCGGCTCTGAAGAACGCGTCCTTCATGCCGCCGTCGATGATGTCCCACGGCAGAACCGCGTCGTGGGAGCGGTCACGAAAGACGAAGAACGCGGGATCGATCTCGGCTTCCTTCGCAGCGGCGCGCCATTGGCCACCGTTGCGTTCGGCGGCTTCGATCACCGGCGCCACTCGGCGGTCGCCGAGCGACAGTAGGGCCTGATAGAACGAATGTCGTTCCGACTTGATGTTGAAGTAGACGTTGTCGATGCCAGCCATGAGGCCTCGCATCCTCTTGATCTTCCGCTCGATCGAGGCCTCATGCTCCATCGGCAGCCACTGGTAGGCCGTCGCGGGCTTGGGCACGAGGGGGTTCACGCTGCCGACGATGCGGCCGATGTGGCCGCGTGGCCGCGCATGGGTGACGAGGCGCTCCTGCAGGCGCAGCGTGAGGTCACGAATGGCCACGAGGTCCTCATCGGTTTCGGTCGGGATGCCGATCATGAAATACAGCTTGAGGTTCTCGAAGCCGGTACTGAAGATCAGGTCCGCCGCCGCCACGATCTCCTCGTTCGTCATCGTCTTGTTCACGACACGACGAAGGCGATCGGAGCCGGTTTCCGGCGCGATCGTGATGGTGCGCTCGCCGCTCTGGCGCAGCAGGCGCAGGATGGTCGGCGTCAGGTCGTCCAGCCGAAGCGAGGCGGGACTGATGCTGTACCCCATCTCAACCAGGCGCGTGAGGATCTCCTCGATGTCCGGGTGGTCGCACAGGGCAATCGACACCAGACCGATGCGGTCCGAGTACGGCCTCGCCCGCTCAGCCAACTGCAGGATTCGTTCTTTCGGGAACGACCGGACGGGCAGGTAGTTGTATCCAGCCCAGCAGAAGCGGCAGAGATTCGCGCACCCGCGGACCACCTCGACGAGGAGCCTCGAGCCGAACTCCGTGTTGGGCGTGAAGATGGTGGTGGCGGGCGGGTCAACGGCCTCGGTCGTGGGAAGCGCAGCCTTGCGGACCACGGTCGGCGCACCCGTGCCATCTTTCGGGACGAATGCCTCGATGCTGCCAGCTGCGTTGTACTTCACTTCGTAAAACGCGGGAACGTAGAACCCACGTTCGACGACCAGTCGGCGCAACAGATCGTCCCGGTCGCTGGCGCCGGCACACGCCCGAACGAGCGGCGGAATGAGCGCCTCGCCCTCCCCCGCCGCAATCACGTCGGCAAACAGCGCCAGCGGCTCCGGGTTCACGAAGGTCACCGCCCCGCCAATCATGACGAGCGGGTCCCGGTGCGTGCGGTCGGCGGCTCGAGCGGGAATCCCGGCCAGCCGCAACATGGTCAGCACGTTCGTGTAGTCCCATTCGAAGGACACGGAAAACGCGAGCACGTCGAAGTCGCGAACCAGCGTCTGGGATTCCAGCGTCACGAGCGGACCGCTCGACACCAGCTGGACTTCTCGCACGCTCTTCGGCGGCAAGAACACCCGCTCGCAGACGATGGCGGCTTCTGCGTTGAAGAGGGTGTACACGGTCTGGAAGCCCAGGTTCGACATCCCGACGAAGTAGGTATTGGGAAAGGCGAG
>Ga0209640_10001904_pt1 | contig 18025 bp, 16 predicted proteins | sample RifCSP10_1_FD_184018 | JGI IMG/M metagenome (GOLD analysis project Ga0209640, IMG submission 184018) | Soil microbial communities from Rifle, Colorado - Rifle CSP2_sed 10_1 (SPAdes) (version 2) | ecosystem: Environmental > Terrestrial > Deep subsurface > Rock core/Sediment | place: Rifle... | reverse complement strand
CGGCGCCGAGTCCCACCAACAACCGGCCGTCGCCATCACCGCGAACCGAAACACTGCAAGGGCACGTCATGTCTGACCAATGCTGTCCTGAACTGAACTTGTCCGGCTAACAAGTATTGATTAGATAGTCCCGCGCAGGCGGCTAATGTAGGCCGACGAATCGAGAACGGTTGGCTGGAAGCCGCTGGTTCGGCAGATGGTAACACCGCAGCAAGTCCCTGAAGACCGAGACGCTAGCCGCCGCGCTCGTTCCGGGGCGGATCCTCGGTAGCCGCCGCACCGGCGGCTAACATCGCCGGTCGCCGGTATTGCCAGCGGCGATAAAGTCTATGAATCCAAGGGTCGATGCGCGATCTACCGAGATGCACGAACGGGCATCAGGCGCGAACGATGCGGCGAACACGGTAACTGGTGGCTCGAGCGAATGCGGCTAACCACCGACCGTCATGCCGCGGTGCCGCCGCCTGCGCCAGCGCCACGGGCCGCGAAGCTGGAAATCGGGTGGAGCGAGAGTTCCGCGGCGAGTACGGTCGGCAACGTTACGAATACGCGGGCCGGGAAAGCCCGCATATGATCGGGATGAGCTAACCGCCTTGCCCCTCGACGTCGCTCAGGCTGCCGTGAGCGCTCGAAGGGCAGGCGACCGAATGGAGCAGGACATGTCTATCGACAAGCCGTACACCGACATGCCGGGCACGACGGTGTTCGACACCGATCAGATGCGCAAGGGCTACTGGCTGAATCAGTTCTGCGTGTCGCTGATGAAGGCGGAGAACCGCGAGCGGTTCAAGGCCAATGAGCGGGCGTACCTCGACGAGTGGCAGATGAGCGAGGAACAGAAGCAGGCCGTGCTCGCCCGCGACCTGAATCGATGCGTCGAGCTCGGGGGTAACATCTACTTCCTCGCCAGGATCGGCGCCACCGACGGCAGGAGTTTCCAGTACATGGCAGCCAGCATGAGCGGCATGACGCAGGACGAATACGCGAAGATGATGCGCGAGGGCGGACGGTCGCCGGAAGGCAACCGCAGTACCGACGAGAAGAAGCCCCGTGGCTAGGATCACCGCCGGCGTCTTCACGTCGCACGTCCCGGCGATCGGCGCGGCCCTCGATCTCGGCAAGTCCGGCGAGGCGTACTGGCAGCCGGTGTTCCAGGGGTACGAGCCGTCGAAGGCGTGGCTCCGCGAGCACATGCCCGACGTGATCTTCCTCGTCTACAACGACCACGCGACGGCGTTCAGCCTCGACTTCGTGCCCACCTTCGCGATCGGGTGCGCGGAGCAGTTCAAGCCGGCCGACGAGGGGTGGGGCGCGCGTCCGGTGCCGGTGGTCCAGGGGCACCCGCAGCTCGCCACCCACATCGCGCAGTCGGTCATCCAGGACGATTTCGACCTGACGGTCGTCAACAAGATGGACGTGGACCACGGGTTGACGGTCCCGATGTCGCTCATGTTCGGCCAGCCCGATGCCTGGCCCTGCCGCGTGATTCCGCTGGCCGTGAACGTCGTCCTGTATCCTCCGCCCTCCGGCCGCCGCTGCTACGCGCTCGGCAAAGCGATTCGCAAGGCGGTGGAGTCGTACGACGAGGACCTCAACGTGCACGTCTGGGGAACCGGCGGGATGAGCCACCAGCTGCACGGCCCGCGCGCCGGCCTGATCAACAAGGAGTGGGACACGGCGTTTCTCGACCGGATCGTCAACGACCCGGAGGGGCTCGCGCAGGTGCCGCACGTCGAGTACATGCGCGAGGCGGGCGCCGAGGGGATCGAGTTGGTGATGTGGCTGGTCGCCCGCGGCGCCACCAGCGGCGTGCCGCAGCGCGTCGTCCATCGCTTCTATCACGTGCCGGCCTCCAACACGGCGGTTGGCCATCTGATTCTCGAGAACGGCCCGGGCGCCGGGGCGCCCAGATGACGCCGCTCAACGTCGCGGTGGCGGGCGCGGGCGCGTTCGGGACCAAGCACCTCGAGGGGCTTGCGCGCATCGACGGCGTACGGGTCGTGTCGCTCGTCGGGCGCGTTCTGGAGAAGACACAGGAGGTGGCCAAGCGCTTCGGCATCGGGCACGTGACGACGAACCTCGAGGACACGATCGCGCGGAAAGACGTGGACGCCGTCATTCTCGCCACGCCGACCCAGCTCCACGCCTCGCAGGCGCTCGCGTGCCTGAAGGCGGGCAAGCACGTCGAGGTGGAGATCCCGATCGCCGACAGCCTGAGCGGCGCCGAGGCGATCGTCGAGCTGCAGAAGAAGACCGGCCTTGTCGCGATGGGCGGTCACACCCGGCGCTTCAATCCCAGCCATCAGTACGTCCGGCGGAAGATCGTCGCCGGCGATCTGAATATCCAGCACCTGGTGGTGCAGACGTTCTTTTTCCGCCGTACCAACATGAACGCGGCCGGCCAGCCGCGGAGCTGGACCGATCACCTCCTGTGGCACCACGCGGCCCACACGGTGGACCTCTTCACCTACCAGACCCGCGGCCGGATCGAGGCTGCCAACGCGGCGCAGGGGCCGATCCACCCCGAGCTCGGCATCGCCATGGACATGTCGATTCAACTGAAGGCCAGTACGGGCGCGCTGTGCACGCTCGCCTTGTCGTTCAACAACGACGGGCCGCTCGGCACGGTCTTCCGGTACATCTGCGACAACGGGACCTACATCGCACGCTACGACGATCTGGTGGACGGCAAGGAGACGCCGATCGACGTGTCGAAGGTGGACGTGTCGATGAACGGCATCGAGCTGCAGGACCGGGAGTTTGTTGCCGCCATTCGCGAGAGGCGCGAACCAAACTCCAGCGTGGCGCAGGTCCTGCCCTGTTACCGGACGCTCGACCAGCTCGAGCGGCAGATGGAGCAGGCCGGCGCGGCGCGCATGGTCTGACCCTCGGTCTGACCCCAGGTCTGACCCCGGGAGGAACGCATCATCGAGTCACGCCGTCTCGGACCATTCAGCGTCTCGGCCCTCGGGCTGGGGTGCATGAACCTCAGCCACGCGTACTCCGCGCCGCCTCCGCGGGAGGTCGCCGAGAGCGTCCTGCGCACGGCGCTCGATCGCGGCGTGACGCACTTCGACAGCGCGGCGCTCTATGGATTCGGCGCCAACGAGGAGCTCGTCGGTCCCTTCCTCAAGCCACACCGCGCCGAGGTGGTCCTGGCCAGCAAGGGCGGGATGTTCCGGAACGCGGCGGGCGTGCGGGAGATCGACGCGCGTCCCGAGACGCTGAGGCGCATGTGCGACGACAGCCTGAAGCGTCTGCAGACGGATGTCATCGATCTCTACTACCTCCATCGGAAGGACCCGAAGGTGCCTGTCGAGGACAGCATCGGGGCGCTGTCGGATCTCGTGCGGCAGGGGAAGGTCAAGGCGATCGGCATGTCGGAGGTTTCGGGGGCGACGTTGCGGAAGGCGCATGCCGTGCACCCGATCGCCGCCATCCAGAGTGAGTACTCGCTCTGGACGCGCAACCCGGAGATCGCAGTGCTCGACACCTGCCGCGAGCTCGGCATCGGGTTCGTCGCCTTCAGCCCGCTGGCGCGCGGGTTTCTCTGCGGTGCGCTGCGCAACCCCGCCGAAGAGCTCGAGCCGCGCGACATCCGGCGGGCGATGCCGCGCTTTGCCCCTGAGAACTACGCGCGCAACCTGCAGCTCCTCGACGCGTACGGGGCGATTGCCGCCGAGGCGGGCTGCACCTGGGCGCAGCTCGCGCTGGGGTGGCTGCTTGCGAAGGAGACATTCATCGTGCCGATTCCCGGCACCCGCCACCCCTCGCATGTGATCGAAAACATGGAAGCAGCCGACATGAAGCTGGCGCCGTCCCTGGTCACCCGCCTCGACGCGCTCATCAACGAACACACCGTCGCCGGGAACCGCTACAACGAGGCGACCCAGCGCGAAATTGACACCGAGAACTTCACAAGCACGTAAGGTCCGCCTTCAGGCGAACCCATCCGGACTCTGCCCACTTGTCCTCGCGAAACAAATTGTGTCGTCGTGGAGCCCGGTATGTCGCTCCGCAAAACCGGCTTTACTGGGAGATACTCAGCGTCCGCCGCCGATGGCCTTGCGTATGCCAGCTTCGCGATGACTACGGTTTTGCTCCGGACATACCGTGCTCCACGAGGACATGACTAACGGCCGCCGGTAAGTACAGGAGGTCAATCGGCAGCGATCTCGACTCTGGCGTAGACAGGTGCTTCCGCGACAGGAACCGCCCGCCGTTCAACGTCGTGACGAGAGCCGATCACGTCTTCCTCAACCCTTCGGCGTTAGTCAGGACTCGACGGTATTGGCGCGAATGCGCAATTTCTGGGGCGTGGGTCTGCCGATGGAGATGCCTAGCGACCGCTCAGTTATGAGGTCTGCTCAGTTATGAGGTCTACTGAGCACTCACGGGCTAGACCACCGCTGGAGGCAGTTTCTCTCTCATCATCGAGTGGAATGGTGAATAAGTTCGCTGCACCCTTGCTTCGAGCGCAGCCCGTCCGGTCGCCGGTGCTGCCGCAATCCGCGCGAGCAGCTTGTCCCGCTTGTTCACCCGATGTTGACGCAGATGTATGTCGGTGGGGCGATGGCTTGCACTCATGATCATGCTCCTCCGAGCAAGCGTATCTCGCCGATGTTCCCGTCAGATGTTCACAAGTGCACACTGAACCTATCGATTCTCTCGGAGGGTCGATTGCCTTAAGACGCTGCCAGTTGTGGGACCGGGGCCGGCCCGCCCAGTAACGCTCTGTCGCCTTCTGGCGAGCGATTCCGCGTCCCGCGTCAGTCGTCAGTGCGGCGTTTATCGGGACCGACGGCCCAATCACTCCGGCGGCGGCCCGGAAGGCTATACGACAGGCTCCTGCGGTCGGAAGGTTGAAGCCCCCATGTTTCGCCCCCCAAGTCACTGCTTCGCCGAGCGCACCCAGAGATCGGGAATGGCGGTTTTCAGTTCTCGGGACTGGCCGTCCCCTCAGCAGCGCGCTGCGTCTCTAGGGCGCCAGTCCGAAATCTGACTCCCATCTGTCGATAGGTCTCGGATCGACGCACGAAGGACTCAATCTCCGCGATCTCGAAGCCCATCGCTTGCAGGAAACACGACTCGAGCAGCAATCGAAGAACCCAGTTGAACTGAAGCACCCGATCGGCGCGCGGCCGTGAGTACGGCGGGGACAGTTCGGCCTCGGGTATCGGGAAGTGAGTGAATTCGTTGCGCGTGTCCACAATGGCAGAGACAAGCTCCTTTGGCTTATCGACCAGCGCGGTCAACACGCTCTCGTGAGTCTCGAACAATGTTCGCAGACGCTTCCGAAGGGAATGCTCGTTCGCAAACTTCAGCCGATCGCGGAGCCCCTGCCGCAGAGGACCAACTGCTTCAACGGGAATTGCCTTCACCAAAGGTTCAAGCACCTCCGCGTCGAAGGCGGCCTGTTCCATATAACGATCCTGAAAGAACCTGCGATGCAGGGCCTCGGCCGCCTGTGTAAGCGCGAGGAGCCTGTGTTCGATGTAGCCGCCGCCGTAGACGCCGGAGAGGTACAGAGTTCTCGCGTCCTGCAGCTGATCGATCTTTGACAACCACGCTCCGAACAGCTCCTGTGCTCGGCCTTCTATTTCGCCGAAGTTGACGAGCATGTGGCCCAGGACCGACGAACGTTGCTCTCGGCTCTTATGGAAGGGCACGGCATGGTAGGTGCCCGTACGTCTTACGACGCCCTCCTCTTTGGGAGGAACGAGCGTGAACCCCTCCACGTCGCAGTGCGTGAGGCAGCAAATCGATAGAAAGTCACCACAGGCCCGGGCCAGGCGTTGAAAAGCCGAGAACGGCATTGGTTCGGCTGAGCTGATTTCGATCGAGATACGCTCGCGAAGAGATGCCGCATGCCTAGCCACACTAGTTTGAGGCCATGGGCGGATCACAACCCGAAACGGCTCGGCGTCATACAGGAGGACCGGCTCAGTGGCCTGGTACCGCGCAGCGAAGCAGGGGTGTTTCACCGTTGAATCGATCTCAACACCGGAACGGCTCCACCAGTCGTTGATATGGAGAAACGATAGCGAGACGGACGACAGGAGTGGGTCGGCCGTGTCGCAGTGGAGACCCGCGATAAGCTGATTGGCCCGGATGCCTACGGGGCGAGGGACGCCAAACAAACTGCCGCGAGTGGAAACGTCATAGCAGTCGATCAGCGTGAATGGTTTGCCGCTTGATGCGATTCCGTGGATGAGGTCGTACATCCGAGTTCGCGGTGCGAACTCCGGCGTTTCGACCGGCACAACGACTTTGAGAGAGGTGCCGCGTCGTCTGTCGAACAGAAGTGTCCCCGTCCACTTCTGACCAGGATCGCTTGCATCCCACCAAAGACCGTCGTGTGAGAACGCAGCCATTCGAGAGCCTTTCTGCCGGAGAATGATACCTATCCGTCCGCCGCGTACGAATACGATCGCAGGTCCGGCTCAGGCCGCGGGCTGGCGGAGAGGCGTCCTGAAGGCCGCGGAGGTGACCGATGCTCGGCAATGTTGACATCCAAACCAGATCGTTAAGGTTGGGGTGACGTGCCCTCGCGGCGAGCAAGCACCTCCGCAGCGGCAATGCCCGGATGGGCGAACGGTCAACTTGACACGGTAGGTTCGTCTCGCGCCCCGCGAGGACGTCTAGGACAACAGCTCGGATCTCTTCGTAGCTATGGGACATTGGCTCGCTCTGCGGGCAAACTAACAGTAAGCCGGCCAGCATATCTGGCTGACCCGGCGAGGCCCGCAGCATAACGCGAAGCTGGCGGATCAGAGTCCTCGGAGAGTGTTGAACGGATTGAGGTTCCGGCCGGCGTGGGCTGCCATGTTCATCGAATTGGGGCTGATCTGTACAGCGCCGCCGAGGTCTGCCGCCACACGCGTTCCCGCCTGGCCGGCGGCGATCGCTCCTCATAAATCGCCAAGTGACGACCCATTCGGCCGTATCGCATCCAACGCCTCGCGCCGATCCGGCCACCGGATGAAGGCTCTTCAGCCCCGATGACCCAGGAATCATGGCCGATCTGCGTGAGACGCTTGTCCGAAGTCACATGTTCCGGTTACGGAGCAGGGTATGTCCGGAGCAAAACCGTAGTCATCGCGAAGCTGGCATACGCCAGGCCGTCGGCGGCGGGCGCTGAGTATCTCCCAGCCAAGCCGGTTTTGCGGAGCGACATACCCTGCTCCGCAACCGCCAGCGATCTCTGGTCCGGCTAAAGCCGGACACTACGCTCCCAACAACCGGACACGACGCTCCAATAGAGCGGAGTATGATTCGTGGGAAGTGAGGCTATAGGCATGACGGTTTCCACTGGCAGCTTCCAAATTCTGACCGCAGACGAGGTCGTTGCCCATTTCAAGGCGCTGCGCTCGCGGCAGCCCGTGAACTACTGGGCGTTCTACTCGAGTCAGCTGGGGGGCGTCGTCACCGACCCTGCGCTCATGGTGATCCCGTTCGACGACCACATGGTGCATCGCGGCCACGGCATCTTCGATACCGCCGGCCTGGTCGACGGGAAGATTTACGACCTCGAGGCGCACCTCGATCGCTTTCTGCTCTCTGCCGGGCGATCGAAGCTTCGGCTCCCGGGCTCGCGTGATGAGATGCGGGACATCATTGTGAAGACGACGGCGGCCAGTGGCCGGCGCGACGGCTCGATTCGCTATTGGCTGTCGTCAGGACCGGGCAGTCTGGAGCTCACGCCGGCGGCGGGCGCCGAGCCGGGCTTCTTCGTCATGGTGTTCGCGGGCCTTTCGTATCCTGAGCGGTGGTACACCGAGGGTCTGAAGGTGATGACCACGACGTACCCGATCAAGGCACCGCTCTACGCCATCACGAAAGCCACGAACTACCTGCCGAACGTGCTGATGCAGATGGAGGCCAAGCAGGCAGGATTCGACAACGGCGTGTTCATCGACGCGGATGGCCACGTCGGCGAAAGCTCCAACATGAACGTGGCATTCGTGTCGAGCGGCGGCGTGTTCACCCATCCGACGTTCGACCACATTCTCGCCGGCTGTACATCGCTTCGGCTCCTCGAGCTTGCTCACGTCTTGCGGGATCAGGGCGTCATCAAGGGGATCGAGGTCCGCGACATCCCTGTGCCCGAGGCGCGCGCGTCCCGCGAGATGCTGCTCCTCGGCAGCTCGGTGAAGGTCGCGCCGGTCATTCAGTGGGACGCGACGGTGATCGGCGATGGCAGGCCGGGGCCCGTCGCCAGGGCACTCTTGCGCCTGCTCGACGACGACATGCGCAGCGGCGATCGACTGATTGCCGTGCCTTATTGAGCGAAATGAGGAACCACAGTATGCGTGCTCGTCCGATGCTCCTGGCGATTGTGATGGTCGCGCTGTCCGGCGTCATCGGCGCCGCGCAGTACGGACATCCGCTGAAGGGGACGTGGAGCGGCGACTGGGGCCCGAACAAGGAGACCCGTCACCGCCTGCTGCTCGAGCTCCACTGGGATGGCAAGGCGATCACCGGCACGATCAACCCCGGTCCGAACGCGGTACCGCTGCAGAAGGCGTCAGTCGAGCCGTCGACCTGGAACGTGCGTTTCGAGGCGGAAGGCAAGGGGCCCTCCGGTGCGACCATCCGGTATCTCGTCGAGGGGAAGATCGAGAACCTCGGCTCGTACCGCCGCGTGCTGATCGGCACGTGGACTCAGGGCGCGGAGCGCGGCGACTTCCGGCTCACGCGCAATTGATCGGGTCCGGCTGAAGCCGGACACTACGTGGTGGAGGCGGACATGAACAGGATTGCCACTTTCGCTCTGGCTTGCTCGCTGTCGCTGTCTTCTGCCCTTCCGGCTCTCGCGCACCATAGCGCCGCCGCGTTCGACACCCGGCAGGAAACGAAGACCACCGGCACCATCACGGGTTACAGGTTCGCCAACCCGCATGTCTACATCACCCTTCAGGTGAGAAAGGCCGACGGGTCGACGGCGTCCGTGGAGGTCGAAGCCGGCGCTGCGTCCGTACTGAATGGGCTCGGGTTCACCAGGAGCTCGATCGCGGTCGGCGACGTCGTGACCATTGTCGGCAACCCCGCGCGAAGCAGCCCCGAAAAGTTGATGCTGGGAAAGGATCTCTACAAGCGGGACGGGACCTACTATCCGCTGAATATCTCCTCGCGCACGATCTATGCGGCGAGAAATGATGTCGCCACCAGCATTGCCGGGACCTGGTTCTCGCCGAGCACAGAATTCTACGCATTCCTCGGCGGCGCGCCGAAGTGGCCCATGACGGAAAAAGGGAAGGCCGCGTTGGCCGCCTTCGATCCGAAGTCGACGACGCAGAAGGACTGTATTCCGGTCGGCGCGCCTACGCTGATGCTCTACCCGGTTGCCAATACCGTCACGGTGCAGCGCGATCGCGTGGTGATGAAGGTCGATTGGATGGAGTCGGAACGCACGATCTTCCTGGACGGGCGGGCGCATCCGCCGGCCAGCGAAACGTCGCTCCACGGCCATTCAGTGGGTCGATGGGAGGGTGACACTCTCGTCGTGGAGACGACCAATTTCAGGGAACACCCGATGGGCCTCTCCACAACGCTGCCGAGCAGCACGCAGAAGCGCCTCGTCGAGCGGTTTCGTGTCGGCGACGATCGCAGGAGCCTGAGTTATTCGGGCGTGATCGAGGATCCCGTGTACCTGGCCCGGCCGGTCGAGTGGACGGGGCGCTGGGAGTACCGGCCGAACATGCCGCACTCGAACGAGAAGTGCGACGTCGAAGTCGCGCGAAGATTCCTGGGCGATTTCTGAAACTACAACCACGAAGACCACGACGATCCCGAAGGACACGATACGTTTTACTAATTCGTGATCTTCGCGATCTTCGTGACCTTCGTGTTTGTAGTTCTGATCGCTATTGCCGCAAGCCGTACACGAACAGCACGCTGCCGGCGGCGATCTGCCCAGCGCTCACCCGGCAACGAGCCCCGCATGCTCGCTGCCGCCCTCGGTCAGCCCGCGTGCCTTCATCCATTCGTAGGTACGGTCGAAGAGCACCGGATCGTAATGGTCGACATGCTTGTAGCGCACGAACGCCGTCAGCAGCTCGTGCGGCTGCAATGCGCCGTTGGTCTGCGCCGCGACGTGATGGGCATATTTGGAGAAATCGACGTTGATGCGGTCGACGGCCTGATTCTCCGCATCGTAGTAGGCCTTGCGCTGTTCGGACGTCAGATCGGGCGAGATCACCTCGCCTCCACGGTAGAAGCACGCGGCGACGATGTGCGCTCCTTCCTTGAGTCCGAGGCTGATGAACGGCTCCATGAGCGTCGCCACCCGGATCGTCCCGTTCTTGAGCGCCGCCCAGCGCGTCTGCGGCAGCCCACCCCGCTCAATCTTCACATGTTCAGCGCCGATCGCGCTTTCGAGCATCTGCAGTGTGCAGTAATGCGAGCCTGTGAGCTCCTGGACCACGACCGGCACATCGGCGAGGTCGCGCGGCACCTGCAGCGCGTCCTCGAACGTCAGGATGGCCTGCGCCGCCACCGCGGCACGCAAGGCGGCGATGTGTCCGGCGCGCGTACCCCGTTCCAGCCGGTCGATGCTCGCCCATTCGCAGACGTTGTAGCTGTCCGCGGATCCTCGCTCGAACATCTGCTCCTTGAGTCGCGACATGATCGGACGTTCCGCTCGATCCCTCTCGCGATCGGCATAGGTGGCGGAGAAGCGGACGTCGAGACCGCCCGCTTCGAACAGCCCTTCCTCTATGCCGACGATCACCGGCAGATCGAACACCGGGTTGTTAGGCGCAATCCTGATGACTTGTTTTACTTGAAGGGACATGCCATCGCCTCCGCGTCTCCTTGTGAACGTTATTGCCGCACGGCGTATACGAACAGCACGCTGCCGGCCGCGATCGCGACGTATTGCCTGCCGTCAACCGCGTACGACATCGGCCCGGCCGAGACCTGTCCGCCGACGCTCGCACGCCATAGCGGTGCGCCGGTGCGCGCGTCGAGCGCGAAGAAGTACCCTTCACGGCCGCCGGCGAAGACCAGATCCGACGCGGTCGACAGCACACCGCTGTCGGTCACGTCGATCATCTTGAACTCCCACTTGCGCTCGCCGGTCTTCGGGTCGAACGCCTGGATCGCGCCGTACCCATCTTCAGGCAGCCGCTGATTGATCGCCCCGGCAGGCGGCCGTAGCGCGGGAAACGCCATCGTCGGAAACCTGCCGACGAACTGGCTGCCCGGCGTGTACTCGACCGGCACCTTGAAGTACCTCGAGAACGTATCCATCCAGCTCGGAATGTAGAAAAGGCCGGTGCGCGGGCTGTACGACGGGGAGTACCAGTTCGTCGCGCCCTGATTGTTCGGGTAGACGAGCGTTCCCTCCTGCGTGGGCGCGAGCGCGCGCCTCGGCCTCCCGTGCTCATCGAAGCCTGTCGCCCAGGTGACCTTGGTAAACGGCTTTCCCTGCAGGAACTGGCCGCTGGTCCGATCGAGCACGTACCAGAAGCCGTTGCGATTCGCCCACAACATCAGCTTGCGCGGCTGCCCCTGCCACGGCATGTCGACCAGCACGGGGACCTGCGTGGCGTCGTAGTCGAACTCGTCGTGCGGCGTGAACTGGTAATGCCACTTCAACCGCCCGGTGTCGGCATCGAGCGCGATCACCGAATCGGTGTACAGGTTGTCGCCGGGACGCGGGTCGCCGTTCCAGTCGGGCCCCGGATTGCCGGTGCCCCAGTAGGTCAGGTTCAGCTGCGGATCGTACGACCCTGTGACCCACGCCGGTCCGCCGCCGGTCTTCCACGCGGTCTTCTCCGCATCGGTCCACGTGTCATGACCGGGCTCACCGGGTCCCGGGATCGTGTTGAAGCGCCAGACCTCGGTGCCCGTCGCCGCGTCGAAGGCGGCGACGAACCCGCGGATGCCGTATTCACCACCCGAAGGTCCGACGATGACCTTGTCCTTGACGACGAGCGGCGAGAGCGTGAACGAATAGCCCAGCGCCGGGTCGACCAGGGCCTTGTCCCAGATCGGCCTGCCGTTCTTCGCATCGATCGCGATCAGATGGCCGTCGATCGTCGCCATGAACAGCGTGTCGCCGAGAATCGCCACGCCGCGGTTGACGCGGCCGCAGCAGACGCGCGCGAGCGGCGAAATAACCGCGGAGTAAATCCAGAACATCCGTCCCGTAGCGGCGTCGAGGGCGACCAGGTGGTTCGGGGGCAGGACGGTGTACATCACGCCGTCGACGACGAGCGGCGTGGCTTCGAATTTCTCATTCGCTTCGGCCGGCGCCCGCGTCTGGAAGACCCACTGCAGCTCCAGGTTCCTGACGTTTGCCGGCGTGATCTGGGTGAGCGGGCTGTAGCGCCAGCCCGAGAGGTTCCCGGAATACGTCAGCCAGTTCTGCGGCTCCTGATCGGCGCGGAGGATCCGCTCGAAGCTGACCTGCGCGTCGACGAGCGTCCCGGCGGCGACCGCGAACACGAGCGCCCAGGCCATCGATCGGCGTGCAGTCATGGGTTGAACCCTTTCAGCGAGACGAGATAGCCGACCAGGTCGTCCACTTCCTCCACCGTGAGCGTGTCTCGATACGACGGCATCGGAGACGTGCTGATGAAGCCCTGTTCGCGGACATTTCTCTTCTGCACAGAGACCAGGCGTTCACTCGAATCCAGCATCTGGATGGAGAAGCTGTCCTGGTTCAGCAGCCTCCCTGACACGGTCCGGCCGTCCGCGGTCACGACGCTGAATGGCCGGTTGCCCGGACGCATCGTGGCGCTCGGATCGAGCAGCGCGTCGCGCAGCTCCGGCAGCGGCCGCGTCAGGCCGACTTCGGTGAGGTCGGGCGCCAGCCGCGGCCCGCGTCCGTACACGCGATGACAGGTCGTGCACTGGCCCTTGCCTTCAAAGAGCGTCCGGCCGCGCGCGGGGTCGCCCACGCCGCGCAGGACCGTCGTGCCTATACCGGTGCGGACCACGGTCATGTTCCGCAGATAACCCACGACTTGTGCGGCTTCCTGATCCGAAAAGGCATGCGGCGGCATCGCCGTGCCGGGAATGCCTGTCTTGACGATCGCGATCAGGTCGGTATCGGACGTGCCCCGGCGAAACTGGCCGCGGGCCAGCTCGACGCCGGGTATTTCGTCGCCGGCGGGGCCGTGACATCCGCTGCAGGTCGATTGATAGAGCCGCGCGCCGTTCTCGATGTCGGCGGGCGTGTAGCCGTGATCCTGGGCGATCACTTTCCCCCGGTCGGTAGCCGGCAAACACGTTCCAATCGCCCCGGCCAGCGCGACAAGCACGACAGAGATTCGCCTGCGCATCGTGTGGGACCTCGCAGATAATACACGGGCCGAGCAAGCTCGGCCCCTACGTCGATCCAAGGTTCGATCAACCGATGGCCGTAGGGGCCGACCTTGGTCGGCCCGCAAGATCGCCGCGCTACGATAGGCGCTACGAGGAGCGGGGTATGAAGAAATTGACGGTTCTCGCGCTGGCCCTTGTCGTGTCGGCGTGGTCGCTCAGCGCGCAGCAGGGGCCGGCGGCCCCGCAGGGCTACATTACCGGCGTCGTGCAGAGCGACAACGGCGTGGAAGCCGGCGTATGGGTGATCGCCGAGACCAGCGATCTCCCGACGCCCTTCATCAAGATCGTCGTCACCGACGACCGCGGGCGCTTCATGCTGCCGGATCTGCCCGCCGCGACATACCGCGTGTGGGTGCGCGGGTATGGCCTCGTCGACTCGTCCCGGACGCCGATGAAGCCGGGTCCCAGCGCCGTCACGCTGCGCGCCACCCTCGCGCGCACCCCGCAGGAGGCCGCGCGCGTCTACCCCGGCGATTACTGGCTGTCGCTCCTCGAGCCGCCCGCGAAAACCGAGTTCCCGGGGACCGGCCCCGACGGCAACGGGCTCGGCGCCGCGATGCTGACCCAGAACCACTGGATCAACTCGCTCAAGTCGGATTGCAACTTCTGTCATCAGCTCGGCAACCGGCTCACGCGCAGCGTCGATCACATCCTCGCCGCGAAGCCGGAGCTCGAGACGCACGCCGAGGCATGGGAGTGGCGCCTCGGGACCGGCGTGCGCGGCAACGCAATGTACGCCGTGCTGCAGAACCAGGGGAAGAATCGTCCGCTGCGCGCCTTTGCCGGCTGGACCGAGCGCATCGCGAAAGGGGAGGTGCCGCCGGCGCCGCCGCGGCCCTCCGGCATCGAGCGCAACGTCGTCCTCACGCTGTGGGACTGGGGGACGGACCGCTCGTTCATGCACGACGAGGTGGCGACCGACAAGCGCCGTCCGACACTGAATGCGGGCGGACCGATCTACGCCGTCTCGGCGGGGCATGGCACGCTCGTGACGCTCGACCCCGCGACACATCGCACCGAAGAGATCGAGATTCCGACACGGGCGCCGCGGGCGGAGGTGCCGTCGAGATTCCCGAGGCCCAACCGTCCGTCGCTGTGGTGGGGCGAGGAACATCTGTGGGCGAACCCGCCGTACAACCCCGCCGATCCGCACAACCCGATGATGGACGGCAAGGGGCGCGTGTGGCTCACGTCGAAGATCCGGCCGAACCAGGACCCGGCGTGGTGCAGCGATCCGGCCAACAGGTTCGCGGCGTGGTTCCCGCTGCGCAACAGCGGGCGCCAGGCGGCTGTTTACGATCCGACGACGAAGCAGTTCACGCTGATCGACACGTGTTACTCCACGCACCATCTCCAGTTCGACAACGACGCGAACGAGACGCTCTACTTGAACGAGCTCACGGGTCCGATCGTCGGCTGGATCGATACGAAGATCTTCGACGAGACGAAGGACGAGCAGAAGGCGGTCGGGTGGTGCGGCCAGGTCGTCGACACCAACGGCGACGGGAAGATCACGCGGCCGTGGAATCAACCGGCAGGCCGCGGCGGCGAGCCCGGCGGGGCGAATCCGGCGCTCGACACCCTGGTCAACTTCAACCTCTATAGCGTGGTGCCCAGCCCCGTCGACAACTCGGCATGGGGCGTGTCCGAGCGATATCCCGGGTACCTCGTGCGCGTCGACCGCGGCTCAAGTCCCCCGGAGAGCTGCCGCGCCGAAATCTTCCGCGTTCCCGACCCCGGGTTCGATCCGCGCGGTGTCGACATCGACACCAACGGCGTCGTCTGGACGGCGCTCGCCGCCAGCAGCCACCTCGCCAGCTTCGATCGCCGCAAGTGCGCGGGAGTGGTGGGGCGCAAGGCCGACGGCAGCGAGTGCCGCGAAGGGTGGACGCTGTATCAGACGAAGGGCCCGAAGCTGAGGGGCACCGACATCCCGGCGGATTTCCACTACTTCAACTGGGTGGACCAGCAGAACATCCTGGGGCGCGGCGAGAATACGCCGCTCGCGACGGGATCGAATTCCGATTCGCTGCTCGTGCTCGACCCGCGTACGCAGCAGTGGCTGACGCTGCGCGTGCCGTACCCGCTTGGCTTCTATTCGCGAGGGCTCGACGGCCGCATCGACGATCCCCGGGCCGGATGGAAAGGGCGCGCCCTGTACGCCAACTACGGCACGCACTTCGTGTGGCACATCGAGGGAGGCAAAGGCACGAAGGGCAAGCTGGTGAAGTTCCAGCTGCGCCCCGACCCTCTTGCGCGTTGACACCGGGTCCGGCTAAAGCCGGACACTACGTACGAAAAACCGGGCTATCGCTGCGGGCCGAAGATCGGCTGGCCGTGATCGTCCGTCAGGTTCCACAAGTACCGGTTGTTCTCCTGACAGATGTACTCCGTCAGCTCGCCGGTTGGCGTCCAGGGCACCGTCCAGCTCACGGTCCACGGCCGGGTGTAGGCGCCGGGGTCGTCGATCGTGGCTTCGTAGCGGAGCGTGCGCTTGTCGGGCCTCGAGATCCGTTCGACGACGTGGAGCTGGTCGGTGTGCGGGTGTCCGTAGTAGTCGATCCACGTCCCTTCGTTGAACCCGACGACGTCGACGACGAGCGTGTCGCCGTCCCAGCGGCCCACCGAGTGTCCCAGGTAGGTGGGGTTGAGCGCGTCGCCCTGCGGATGCGCCCGTGCGTCCATGTAGATCTCGCGCCAGATGTGGGTGGCGCCCTCGAAGATCATGAGGATGCGCTTCTGCTCGGGGAGCTGCACGATCTCCATCGGATAGGGCGTCGCCATCATGCGCGGTCCGCCGGGCGGCAGGCAGTAGCCTTCAGGGTCGTACTTCGAGTTGTTGACGGAGTTGTAGTCGTAGACCGCGGCCGCCCACGGCTGGAACGGGATGTGCGGCTCCGATCGCGATCCGCCGCGGCCCCCTTCGTTGCCGCCTCCGCCCCCGCGCCCGGCCGGGCCTGCGCCGCGGCCGCTCGCGCGGTCGGCCATGTTCTGGATGTAGGGCACGTTCCAGACGCCCTTTTCGCCCGGCACGCGTCCCAGGTTCGGCGTGCCATCCGCCAGGCGCGGCGTGGGTTCAGGCGGGGTCGAGGCAGGCTGCTGGCCCCGGATCGCGAGCGGCGACACGCACAACATCACGGCCAGAGCGGCGAGAACGGAGCGAAGATACACGCGCATATGGCCTCAGGGCGCCTGGCTCGAGGCCGCGAACAGCCGCTGCCCGGTACTGGTCAGGGTGACGGTCCGGGCGTTGCCCAGCGGCTGCCCGGTGCGCGCGACGCTCCCTTCAACGGCGACGATGTCGCCGATCTTCAGGGTGTTGCGGGTCCATCCCTGGCGCATCAGCCCGTTGGGGCTCCCCATCTCCATCGCCCAGTTGGTGACCTTGCCCGTCGCTGTATCGGTCACATCGATATAGAAATACGTGTGCGGGTTCTGCCATTCCACCTTCGTGACGAGCCCCGTCAGCTTGAAGGGCTTGCTGGCGTCGAACTCCGCCGCAAACGAGTGATGCGCGAAGACGGCCGGCACGCCCGTCAGGAGCAGGGCGGCCGCGACGGCCACTCCCACCGCGAATCGCATGCGTTTGGTCATTTTCGCCCTCCGGATACGATCAAAGCGACCCAGGTGCTTGCGTGTCAAGCCGATTATCTCCGGATATCCATAATGATCAAACAGAGCTGCCTTCGCGCATGATTCGAGTGATGCCTTTCTCGAACGTGGAACGCCTGCAGGCGACATCTGCGCCGCAATCGAACGATTGCTGGAAGCGGCAGGAGCCGTCCTGTACCGGCCGGGATCAGCTTCAACGGCCGCCGCTACGCTGAAGTTGCCCGATACCCTCTGTCAATTAGATCAGCCGTACGGCCGCATCGGCGGCGTCCAGGATTCCTGGGGCAACCAGTGGTTCTTCTCGCGGCCTGCGACGGCGAGCAGTCGCTCCTGAATCGGCGGTTCGCGAGCTGGCCCATCTGGAAGGCGCGTAACTTCTCTCCGACGAATGCCTCAGGGTGTGAACGGGTTGAGGCACGGCACGCCAGTTCGTGTCACATCCTTCGTGTTGCGTGTCACGAAGGTCAGGCCATGGACGTGTGCGGTGGCCGCCAGCAGGCTATCGATCGCCGGTAGTGTCGCCACTGCGTTCATCCGGCCCCACTCCTCCGCCACCTTCTGATCCACGAGGAGGATTCGCTCCTCGTACTCCGTCACCAGCGCATGAAACCATCGATTGAGCGCGAGCGCCCGCGCACGGTCGCGACGATGAATCGACTCGATGCCGCGCCGGAGCTCGCCCACGGTCAGCACGCTGAGAAACAACTCGGCATCGTCGACGCCGGCCAACCACTGCCGAACTCCCACATTGGCGCGCTCACGTTTGCGCAGCTCCGAGACGATGTTGCTGTCAAGAAGGTAGCTCACAGCTTGAGGCGCTTGCGAGGTCGATCCGGCGGACGTTCGAAGTCCTGGTCGGCGCCGACATCGGGCATTGCCAAAAGGTGTTCCTTCAGCGAGGATCGACGCCGTGCCGGCAGCAGCACCTCCCGCAGGATCTCGCGGTGCTCAGCTTCCGTCGATCGGCGATGTTTCGCAGCCCGCTGCCGCAAGCGCGTGACGATCTCCTCGTCGAGATTGCGGACGATCAGTTGAGCCATGCTATCAATGATAGCACCTCGAAGATCCGCTGGGGCCG